>Ga0160505_101712_pt1 | contig 10117 bp, 10 predicted proteins | sample DIDeMG_FD_108225 | JGI IMG/M metagenome (GOLD analysis project Ga0160505, IMG submission 108225) | Enriched chicken feces microbial communities from UW Madison campus, WI, USA - DID2874_E49_Stillage MG | ecosystem: Host-associated > Birds > Digestive system > Large intestine > Fecal ...
TGTACGCGTTGCCGTTGTATCCACCGCGGCCGCCACTGCCGCCACTGCCGCCATATCCGCCGTAGCCTCCAGAAGCAGCTCCGCCGTAGCCGCCTGCAGGAGGGTAGCCACCGGCGCCGTAGCCGGGGGGAGGTCGGCCGTACGACGGGGGCGGGGCGCCGTATGCGCTCTGAGCAGGTGCGCGGCCGTAGTTGCCACCACTGCCGGCGCCATCGCCGGCGCCACCGTAGCCTCCGCCGTAACCGCTGCCGCCATAGCCACCGCCACCGTAGCTACCACCACCGTATGCTCCACCGCCGTACGCGGCCGTTGGCGGGGGAGCCCCGTATGGGTTACGAGGGGGAGGAGCGCCGTAGCCGCTGCCACCGTAGCCACCAGCACCGCCAGAACCATAGGGGTTGCGCGGGGCAGCGGACGGGTACGTGGGCTGGCCAGAGTAGGCGTTGGGGCGGTCGCGCTGAGGACGGCCAGAAGGATGAGCCATACCAGGTCCACCGCCTGGGCCGTCACGCCTGCGTCCACGACCACCGCCGCCTCCGCCATCGCCAAAGTCTCCGCGACGAATGCGGCTCCTGTCGCCCTCGTTTAACTTGCTGGGCAAATTCCTGTAGCCGGGAAGGATCACCGAGCGATGACGGTGCGCCTGGCGAGGGAAGTAGTAGCGCACAGACAACGAGTTGTTAGTCTCGAGGTCGGGGCACTCGGGAATGGAGGGGATGGGGGTCTCCAGACGGGCGTGAGGCACGCAGTTGGGGTCGGGAAGGACTGAGCCAGAAACACCATGCGAGAGCTTGGTATCCAGGGGGACCTGCTTCGTCGCAGGCTTGACGCCGTACAATGTCCGGGAGAAGAATACAGTGAGGTCGTTTTCGTCCGCGACGAACATGACATTGTCGCCCCACTTGTTGCGACGCTTCTCGTCGTCAGTGAGTTCATCAAGCTTGCTATCCAATGCAGCAAGGAGACGCTTCTGGTCAATGAATGGGAGAAGCGCGACACCCTGCCACGCCATCTTCTTTCCGTTCATGTCAATGTCGAAGTCGGACGGGTAGAAGTCGAGAATGGGCGAGTCCTCGTCGACCATGAGGGTCTGCAGGGCAGGGGGAAGGTGGATGCGACTACAAGGTTAGAACTGAAATAACGCACGCAGTAGATACTCACGAAGCAGCCGGGAAGACACCGAGCAGCTGGCCAAAGGGAGTAAACGGCCGGCTGGGCGGGAACTCAATCTTGAGGCTGCCGACGTTGGAGAAGTCCTGCGCGAAGGGGGCGTAGTGGTACGGGTAGAACCAGTCCCACGCGGGGACGCCCTGGTAGTAGTACTCGAGAACCCAGCAGAGGCCCTCCATGTACGAGCGCGTGATCCTGGTGCTGTCAGCAAGACCGGCGACGAGATTACTTACTTGGACACAAAGTCGTCATCTGGCAGTTCCACGCCAAACTTCTGGTTGTAGTAACGCTTGCGGTATCCGGGCTCCCATAGCCTGACATGTTAGTCTGATTACGAAACATAGAGAGGCTGCTCACCGGACGGTGTCCTCGTAGTCGACAGTGCCATCGGGGTTGATCTTGAGCTTCTTCTTAGGAACATGGGCGTCGTCCGGGTTGACGGGAGCGTCGTCGTCGACATCGTCGGCGTTCTCCTCATCGTCCTCGTCCTCGTCCTCGTCCTTGTCCTCGTCCTCGTCCTCGCCTTCGTCATCTTCATCACCCTCTTCGTCGTCCTTCCTCTTCTTGCCCTGGCTGGGGACCTCCTCGTCGGAGTCGTGCTTCCTCTTCTTGCCATGCGGCAGACCCTCGACATCCATGGAGACATCGCCCTCATCCGCGGCACCGTCATCCTCCTCTTTGACCTCGGTGGTCTCCTCCTCCATCCTCTCAGCCTTGTCACCCTCGGCGGCACCGTTGCCCTCCAATTCGGCCTTCAGCTTCTCCGCAGCGGACATGTTCGCCATGCGGATCGCCTTGCGGTTCTTGACAACGTCGAGATTGCTGCCGCTCATCGCTTCGAGGCCGGCCTTGAGAGACGCGGCTTGCTGGGCGTAGGTGAGCTTCTTGCCAGGTTTGCCTACGACTGGCTTGGCGGCCTCAGCCTTCGGAACGATGTCAAATGCGGGTCGTTGGGGCAAAGAAGGGTGGTTCGCGCCCCCACGAGCCGAGTCTGCGCGAACGACGACTTGCTCGTAGTCGGTGCCGTTCATCTGCATCGATCCGCGGGTATCCTTGCCAGCTGCCTTGGCCTCGCGCTTGGCCTCCTGGTCCTGGCGGTTGTGGTCTTCACGACGACGGCGCTTCTGCCGCTCCGCTTGACGCTCCTCATCCTGCTTGCGCTTCTGGAAAATGCCGTCCTCCTGCGCGGCAATGCCGTCAAGAATGTACTGACACCGTGCCATGTTGACCTTGCCGTGGTTGGTGAGGTATCCGCCCATGTTTGGCAGCTCCCTGCGCCAAATGTTGAGGAGGACGTCGATGGCGTTTTCGCGAATCTCAAGAGACGGGAGATGAGGAAGGAAATCGTTTCCAACGAAGAAAATCATGAAGATCCAGTCGTCAATAGCCAGCTCTGGGTCATACGGGAAGCCAGTGTTGGGAATGTCCAGCTCGACGCGGAGGTACTCGCGAAGGCAGCAGACGTCAAGCCAGATAAACGGCTTGGGGTCCACTGGCTTGGCGACCTCGACGACGTTGGGATCCTTAATCTTTTTCGGCGATTTGCAGTTCGCGGTAATGTGGCCGGGCTTGCCACAGTTGTGACAGGTCATGGGGCCCTTGTTTCCTTGGAAGAAGACGTCCTCACGAAGCACGCGGAAGTTGGGCTCGTGTGTCGCAAGCGCAAGCATGATGAGGTCTGCATCGAGGCCGTATATGGCGTGGCTAGTGTTCGCGTCCCATTCGGGGTAGCTACGCTGCCTCCTGATCCAGTCGACGATCTTGTGCTCTCCCTCACCGGGAACAGACGCGTCCGAGATGATGATCTTGAGCTATGTGTGTCAGCCACCGGATACTGGGATCAACTTACGTGCTTCCATCCGGGGTCGTTGGTGAGCTTCTGCGACACCCAGTACTTGAGACTGGCCGAAAGAAGGTCCATGAACGGTGTTCCTGCAATGTTAGCTCCCGATACTTAGTGTATGTGCCTTGACATACCAGGTGTGATAGCATTCGAGTCCCAAGCCTTCTTGTTCTTGGTCTCCTCAGAGACGGGGTGGCCCATGGCCTCGAACAACCGGATAGACTCCTTGCGCTCCTCCTCCTTCTCGGCAGCCTCCTGGGCGGAGCGGAAACGACGCGAGCGCTGCTGGTTCATCTTGGCACGAGGGGCAACACCGTCAATAGCCATGAACAGCACCTTGCGTGGGCGCGCCATGTTCACAACGCGCTCCGTGTACTTGAACACTTCCACCATCATTTCAGCCTCGGTCTCGGGCGCCGGTTTGCCCTCTGGATGCGTACACGGGTGGACGATACCGTTCATATCGACTGACAGTTAGCCAAAAATGTCACAGCAAGGTTGTACTCACGGTATAGATTATCCACCTCGAATCCATTGGGGTTCTCAGAGTCATAGTCCAATGGCACCTCGACCATCTCCCCATTCTCGCCACGGACGCGCTTGGGAGCATCCTCGACGACGCGACTGATGATCTTGGGATACTTTTTGGACAGCCATCGGAAGAGGGCCGGAACACCCTGTATGCGTTAGCGTCATCATAATGTTATCGGTGTACTTACCATGTTGACTGATAGTTACGATGGCCAGAGATTAGATGTAAAGGGTGTCTGGTACTCTGAACCAGTTGTATTTTGATAACAGTAGACGAAGGTAGGTGGCGACTCGTCGGATGAGACCTACAAGTCGCGTGATGTCGATGCGGATGCGGGGTTCGACGTTGCCTAACTCGATGCTGACGCCTCCGAGGATATCGTTAAGCAGGTTTCCCTCAAGAAGCCGACCTCTAACGTTGTCCCAGCAGATGCAAAAGGGATGGCTGATGAAAGGATATGAATAACCTCTCAGAGGTTAAAGAGTCGAGAGGGAGAGAGACAAAGAGGATGGCGAGTGGATGTGTAAGGGAGGAGTCAAAGGACACGAGTGGGGTGAAATGGGTGGGCCCGAAGGTGGAGGGATCAATTTACAGCCGCCCAAATAAACGCTTCCACTCCACGTACTAAAAAATGCGCAAAAAAAAGAAAAACAAAAGAAAAGAAAAAAGAAAACGCCAAGAAGGGCGACGTGTGTGTCGTGTAACACTTGGATGAAGGCATTATTACAGTAGACAGAGAATTGAAATGCCGGCTTTAGAGTTCCCTATTACTGCTTTTGCTGTTGGTTATTTAAACGTAATAAAATGGCCTGAAAATTAAATACACGGCATTACTGTACAAGCCCAGCCACTTGATGGTGTAACGCCGTGTCGCCGCCGCGTACATCGTACAGCACAGGACAGCAGCATCCGCCGTAACCAGCGCGTGTCTCATATCTTCAGGGTGGCCCGCCCACGTTCCAGTTTCCCTCCCATATTCCCCATCTTGTGTCCCTTTGCGCGCTTGCCCAATTGCCCAATTGCCCAATTGCCCGGCCTTGCCAACCAGGCGACCATGTTATATGGGGCTCCACAGAGTGTTTGGCTTGTCCCGTTGGCCTTGTTTGCCCCCCGTGTTTGGCCCCCTTGCATCGCCATTTCGGTGCGAGTGCACCCAGTCTCGCAGTCTCAAAACGCACCGCACCGTACTCGGTCATAGGCCACACACCACGGCAACGCAGTCTTACCGCAGCTGCTGACATTGAAACGGGCTTGGACATCGTGCCGGACACGCGGATACATGGAACGGATGGTCGGAGACATCTCCAAACCACAGGGCAACATACGCTATCAAGGTCGTGTCTCCAATCTCCAGATCCCTCCCTCGCGACTATTTTAGTATCCCATCCACGTTCACGTTTATAGCCATCAACCTGTTCTTCATCATCCATTATCCATGTCGTCCCATCATCACCACCACCACGCCCATGACCTCACAACAATACGCGGACGAGCGGAGCTGTTCGTTCATCGTGCGCTCAGGCCCTGGAGGAAACTGAGCCAGAAGAGCAAGGTGAGTTTCTGGAAGCAGAAGGGTTTGGATCTGGATCCTGCCAGATCTCGCAGTGGACCTTGGACGCCGCTGCAAACGCGCGATATCCGATACCTGTATACCTGTTTCAGCGCTGACGGCAGGTCACAGTATGGTGCGTCCGAGCTTTGGTGGTTTACGAGTCGCTTTCGCTGGTGACAACGATGACTGACTGTCCAGGATCGTGGCGGGGTTGCATGTCGTTGCAATTATTGCCCTACTAATCATCACACCGAGGAGGATAGCGGAATGGTTCCATAGCCTTGCTGTAGGGGTCAAGGACATGGGATGGAAGGGCTCCGTGCTACTCATGCTCTGTGTCAGTGAGTAACGCGTAACCAGGACACGACATCATTACGACGTAAGCCTAACACCTGCAGTTGCGGCCTCTCACCCTCCGCTGTTCGGCTTCTCGGCGTCCATGTCTATGATCGGCTTTTCGTATGGTCTCGGGCAGGGAATGGTCATCGGTGGTATAGCCTCGCTCATGGGCGCTGCCTTGGCATGGTTCTCTATCCGGGTGCGTTTGGGCTGGCCCTTACCATCGAAAGTCGCGTTCTAACTTCTGCAGACCTTCTTCCTCAACTGGATGCGCAAGTTTGGCTCGAGCAATAACAAACAGTGGGAGGCATTCGGGCACGTTATGCGTGAGAAAGGGTGGCCTCTCGTCGCCATGATTCGATGGTGCCCGTTGCCGTGGGCGATTGGAAACGGCCTTTTTGCAGTGCGTACCACGGTTCACATCGTGGATTTTCTCTGACAAGCCACAGTCTATCGAAGGGGTCGAGTTTTGGCACTTTATGCTTGCCAATGCGTATGTTTCTTCTCTCTGAAAGCTGCTAACGAGTAGGCTGTACATTCCCCGCCTTGCCATTCCTATCTTTATCGGCTCGCGTCTCGGATCCCTCACAGGCGTCGACGACGGTGCCGGTGAAGACGGCGACAAGAAGCCTGACCCGGTCAAGTTCTGGCTCAACCTCATTTCCATCGGGGTGTCCATCTTTGTGTCTATTGGCACTGGAGTGCTCATCTACCGCTTGACGCTGGACCAGATGCGCAAACTGGAAAGCTGCCCGCCAGGAGAAGGTGATCTCGCTGTCGAAGCTCTGGAAGCTACCGCACTTCTGGGCGACTACAGCGACGAGGAGGTCCAGGAGGAGCTCGTTCCGCGGTTGGGTTCGCAACAGTCGGGACGGACCCCAGAGGCTATAGAATTAGTGTGACGTGTTATAGATAGACATGGACGATGAATCATTGCTGTACAACACTTGGTAAATGCATATTACGCATACCAATTGAGGAACAAGAGGGCGAAGCTTGCTCCCAAGAGGAAGATAATCAAGAACAGCCGCGCTTCACCACTCCTCTCCTTGGCCTTCTTGAGCTGCTGGTTGGCCTTGCCCATCTCTGCGACGCTACCGATCGCCTCGTCGTATAGTCTATCCGTGATCTCCGTCTGCTGAGCGAGATGCTTGACGAGCTCCGTTTGGAGGTTGCTGATTTCGAGTAGGCTCTTTTCCGCGGCGAGGACAGAGTCGAGTTGGCTCTGCATGTGGTCGAGAAGGGCGTTGTTCTCCGACTCAAACTGCTGAAGCTGGGCAGCAGAGAGCTGCTGCTCGATTGGCGGCTCATCCGGCGCCACAATGCTGAATGCTGTCGAAGGGACGGACACTGCTGGTCCTCGACCGCTGCCCTTATCGACAACCGTCATCTGCGCAGCCTCACGCGCTGCACCACCACCCAAGGTCCGGCTCCGCTCAGCTCGCCGTTTCGCCCTCTCCTCCTGCATATCCGATTGCGCGGCGGTCAGCTGCGCGAGAAGGTTGGTCAGGGTCCAGATGATGCTGGAGCGGTGGGCCGACAGGAACATCTCCGAGTTGTCCACAGTCGTCGGGACAAGCGATGGGAAGAAGTTGAAAATTGCCGGCGTAGCTTGTGCAACCTTCTTCTTTCGCACTGTGATGATTAAGTCAGTAAGGAGTCGTAGCAGGCGTGGTTTCAATGCGAGGTACGTACACTTCTCCTGCTCCTCGAGCAATCCGACGCGCTCCCGACACCGGCGGAGGATCATCTTCGCACGAACGTCGATCTCGTCCCGTTCACGTTCCGAGAGGTATTTTGATCCCTCGTAGCGCTTGAGCTTATCGTCGTCTTCCTCAGCCGTGGCAGCGCGTGCTCGGCGCGACAACGGTGGAGGTTCGCTGGTGGAGAGGTATGGTTTGCGTATTGTCTTGAGCATGCGTTCGAGGTCGGCAAGGTGGCCATACTGTGACGACCTGTAAGCACATCACCATCCAGGTAATGTCGCACCGTAGGTGCTCCACTCACAATCTGGTATGCCTCCTTGAGAAAGCCATCATTATCGCTGTCGTTGGTCTTCTTCTTGCCATCCGGCGATCGGGCTCGGCTGGGAGGGTACGCGGAGGACGACGACCCCTCTCGAATGAGCGTTTTGAACGCATCCGTCTGATCAATGTATACCATCGCGACCGAGTGATGGGGAGGTCGCGCGTTCCGGCTGTTGAGTGTTGGGACACAGTGGTGACAAGACTGGAGGCAACATTGTTGGTGTGTGTCTCAAGGTGGGTTGGAACGTCAGCTGGCGCGTCATGCTTTCCCACGGTCCAACCATCGAGCTTAGTCACGTGACTCAACCTTCCTCAAAGGAGCACTTAGCTACCCGACGATGGAGGTGGCAGCCAACGACTGCACTTGCATTAGGGTATCGAGTACGCTAGTCGCGCCAGATCGAGAGAGTGACCGCCATGAATGTAAAACAATGGGCGATGGTGCCGTTGGGCAGTCGAGCGTAAAAGGAATCATGCTGAATCCGCATGCGGCCGTGTAATGTGCCAATCTGCTCACCGTGAGCGATCGGCTGGAACACGATGGATCATTGCACCTCACCACTACTGTGTTCCAACATTGTAGAGACTGACGGATGAGCACACACAGATTGGCTTGAACCCATGCTAAAATCCCACATGTGAAGATCGAGGATGCCAACTTCTGTTTCTTTGACTTTTGCACACGCCGTGGAGAGGACAGGAATATGGCAGCAGTGTTTCTCTTTTCCCTAATGATGGCTTATGACTTGCTGTGCTGTGGCGACCTGAGCGTCGATGGGTTGTCGCTTGCGTTAAGGTCCACCATAACAGTAGCGAGTGCCACTCTGCAGGTTCTGTCTTCTGCATCTGTATTTCATCATTCATTACTATTTGTATAATGCCCCTGAATCGTGAGTGTCAGCCTCTGGGCTGTGAGATGTGGCACGTTCGCTAGTGACAAGTGAGGAGACCGAAGTCGCGGAGGGTTGCAATGTTGGGATCGTTTGGAATGGTTTACGATCGAGCATGATCCGTGAGCTGCGCGCTGCAAGTTGTTAGCTTTCGTAGATGGCATGGACACGTGGAATTTCTAGCGTTCTAGCTTTCGAGCGTTGGGCGATCCCACTACTGTTGGGTCTCTGCTAATTACGAAGGGTCGTGGTGCAAGGGTGGGTTGCGGTATTTGTATTTCTTGGATGGACGCGACGCGTTCCTATGGGACCCTGTTAGCTGTCAAGAGTGTGGCGCGTCTCCGTACGAGCCAGAGTGCAGCGTTCAGCTCATGGACGCAAGGATTTATGCAGATGAACAGTTTTTGCACGTGTGGCATCAGGCTTTGGTTTGGTTTGGGCCTGCGTCTGGGAGATCTGTCAAGCGCGGACCAGCCGCCTCAAGGGAACGGTGAAGGCGCCGACTTGCCGACCCGCGGTCCAGGAGGACAGATGGTCCGGGTTAGGGTTGCTCTTTGCATGCCGAGGCATTACCTAAACCGGAGTAATAGTAAACGACATACGCATAGTCTGGGTTGGTGGCACATGAGCGAGACTGACCTGGTCAGTGATCCGAAGTGTCCAGCTGAGAGCCGACAGATTGTTGCGGCTCCTCGGCTCTGAGACGAGCGGAAGTGGAGTCTGGACAATTCAAGAGAAGGTTCATACTTCGTCAGAGGCTGAGACAGCTGTGAGCGAAAGTGTGTGGGAGACGGCACTGGGCTGCTAGGAGTCGACTAGTGGACACGGGAGGGAGTGGTGTGGCAGAATAATCTACGAGACAACCTGTTCCCGTCGAGCTAAAATAACACGAGGAGAAATTGTGAGGAGTGCGTTGCCAGAGCTGGAAACGATGTAAAATCCAGCTTAATTCTACGCTCCATGGACCAGCGCAGTGGACCATCGGGGAGGAGACAGCACGAATCCATGCACGTACGTATATCCACAAAGGCGTTGAGATTTTATTCCCCGCTTGTCCAGAACAAGGACGCGTTCCATATGCTACCGGGGCTAACGGCTGTCCTGTCCTGAAACGGTGGAAGCAGCTAGAAATGGTGGAACAGGCTTCTTGGGAGAGGTGAAGCAGCGCCGAAAAGCATGGCACGGAACTACATATTCGCTGGCGCGCTGGACTGGCGCAGAGGGAACTGTCTTCAATCTGTTGGCTTTTACAGATCTCACCGAAGCATCCACGACGTCCACGACGCGACAACTGGGCCCGAGGAAAGGGATCAGAAAGAAAGCCCTTGCTTGGCCCTTGAGCCATTGCATCGCGGTGCAGCCGGTGCAGCCCTGTCCAACCCTTCCCGAGCTCAGACCACTTTCCGCTTTTGTGCAGTTGCCGCATTCCTCTTGCTTTTTCACGCGTCTTTCCACATCCCGTCCTGGGAGCTGCAGTTCTCCAATAATCCAGTGCGATCAATGCCTATGAATATGATTGCTGCTGCATTCCCCTGTCGGTGGCAGACAGAGTGTTCTGCCAAAGCGAGAGTATGTCTCCTGGTCATCCACGCTTTGAGGTTCCGTTCGGGGTTTTGGTGGATATTCGAATCGACTACAGTAGCTGAACTGAACTGAGAAGCTTGATTTCTTGTATCACGTATCAGGACCACAAAACATGACATGCTGCTTCCGGACAGCTCAGACAGAGCACACTTTCCCAGATGCCAGATCACAAACTCCCAA
>Ga0160505_101713_pt1 | contig 10110 bp, 9 predicted proteins | sample DIDeMG_FD_108225 | JGI IMG/M metagenome (GOLD analysis project Ga0160505, IMG submission 108225) | Enriched chicken feces microbial communities from UW Madison campus, WI, USA - DID2874_E49_Stillage MG | ecosystem: Host-associated > Birds > Digestive system > Large intestine > Fecal ...
ACGACGATCTGGAGTGTCTGAGACGCCTGGAACGATGGTTCGGATGGTTCGGAGGGAGCCGGGTGAGCCGGGTGAGTCGCCTGCTTTGGGTGCTTGACAGCAGCCGAGGGAACCTTCTCCTGCGTTTGATCACCAGTGATGTGCTTCCCGGGCACGGCCAAGATCGCCGACGGAGCCTGGTCACTGATTTCGGACAATAAGCGCGGCGTAGTCTGGACGGAAGTGGACGTAGGCAGGACCTGCGGCGCCGGCTGCTCGACGACGCGCGAGCGCGCAGGCGAGGAACGAACGTTTACAATAGTGTTGCGCCTGCTCAGCGGGGGGTTGGTCTCTGTCGTGCTCTTGGACCCAACCGAGTCGAGACTCGAACGCGCGGCCGGCATCCCTGAGATGGTGCGACGAGGAGGTACTTCGCGCGGGTCGCCCAGTGCCACTGCCACAATCTTGGACAGGACCGTCTTGCGCCGCTCCGAGTCGACGAGCAGGCTGCGCGACGTCGACGACGCCTCGCGCGAGTGCGAGTGCGGGGTCATGGGGCTGTGCAGTGGCATGTCGAAAAGGGAGCCCCGTGTCGACGTGATGCTGTCGAACTTGTCGTCGTATCCTTCTTTTGCTTTGCCCTTGCCCTCTTTGCCCGCGCGCTCGGAGACGACGGTTGACCGCGCCTCGTCGGGCGTGATGGTGACTGTCTTCGTGACGGTAATATTCTTGGGTTCCTTTTCTTTGTCCTTGTCCTTGTCCTTGCCACCGAAGAAGCTGCGAATATTGGACATGAGGGACGCGTCCGCCTGCTGTTGGGCGGCAAGCGTGGCGTTGAGCCCGGCACGGAGGTACTCTGGCATCTTGAAGTCGGTGCTCAACTGCCCCTCGAGGTCGAGCGGAGGGACAGAGTTGAACGAGGGCACATCGCCAAATGCCGCCTGTACACGTTAGCCACGACACTCAACACTCTTTTGTTCTACTCACAGGGAAGAGGACACGCAGCACCTCGCTCTCCTTGTCGACGCGGTGCATGGCCGGCGTGATGATTCCAGCACGCACAGGAATGTCCCAGTGCCGCGGGAGGCCGTTGGCTCGGAGCTTGGAGCGGATGATACCGAACGCCGAGTCCACTGCGGGCAGCACGTCCCCGCGGTCCGCGCGCTCGTTCTCCGCGTCCTTGAGGCGCCCGACGGCCAGTAGTACGTCGTGCGCGACGCCGTCCACGAGCTTGGCGCCGCTGGCGATACGCTCGAGCACCCACTCTTCTTCCCTGCGCAGACGCTGGATCGCGATCGCGCCGCTCCCCTCGAGAAAGTTTGTAAACCAGCTAGCGACGCGTCCTGCCGCGTTACGCGTCACGGCCGTGCGGTGCCCCGCCATCGTGCGGAAGTGCAGCGCATAATCCGGGTCAGAGTCCAGATCCGAGAATGCATTCTTGCGCGCTTCGGCCGTGTACGCTGCTGGAGTGAGGAGGTACGGCCGCGTGTAGTAGAATGTGTCGTAGGCTGAACGGAGGGTGCGGTTGATGAGGACGTTGTATGCCACTGAGCGGGCGTTAGTGTGGCGAAACAATAAAAAAAACGCGTGAGACACTTTTGAGGTGTGCACTTACGGCTCAAGAGACGGTACCGCTCCTCCAAGCGCGGGATGAGATTGTAGTGGTTCGCCCGCTCGCGGCCTTGTTCCGGGTGGTAGACTACGGCGGCCGTGATCCATGCGGCAGTCACTGGTGTGGTCAGCAGGATGGCTCTGGAAGGGGAAAAGGGGAGATGTGCGGGGGGTGGCAAAGACGGGCCGGCTGCAGGGCCGTGCGGCGAGTTTCGGGGTGTGTAGTGTTGTACTCACGCTTAACGCTGTCGGCACCGCTGGGCACCCCCAGAATGCCGTAGTAGTTCTCAAACCCTTCCGGCAGGGGCATAGTGAACGCCTCGGAGGATGTGGACGAGTGTGGGAACAGTTGATGAGATGATATGAGAATGAGAAAGGGTGGGAGTGGGGATTAGCGACGAGGAAAGGAGAGTACAGGTATATGTACTTGTGCAAGTGGGCCTGCTGCAGCAGAGTCATCACATGCGTGCACAGCAGGCAGCTCGAGACAATAACATTCTGCCCTTCACCGCCATCTGGAATTGTGTGCAGGCCACCATCAGTCTCCCTCGCCAGCGAGCATCGGCGGAGGTGAGTGTAAGCCTCGCGCAGAGATGCCGGATGCCGGATGCCATCAACGGCAGGTACTGTAAAGCGGCACGGCATGCTATTGTCATCGTTACTGTCTTGTGTGTCTCGTTGCCTGAGACGGTGTGTGTCGCCTGCCCTGTGGCGTCCGCTCGTCCGCGGCAGTCGGTGCACAAACGCTCAAGCAGGCACGGCATCCCACCCGACAGCATCCAAGACAGCTGTTGACTCATGCACGATGCTTCTTCTGCCGCTTTGAGTATCCCCCGGTCCTCTCGGCGTACGAGGGTGCTACGCCGTGCACTGTCCACAGACCTGTCGCGACCCGCCATCATCCCATCGCGTCCACGCCATGTCTCAGGCTGCTCGTCCCCACTTTTACAATAAGCTACATGACGACAGGAGGGGGCAAGGTGCGCGAGGGCATGTGCTCTGCGTGCCTCGTGCCACCTGTGGCGCATGCCCCGTCCACACAATGTGGCGTTCTGGGTGTGGCCACCAACGTTTTTGGTCATTCTGCCTGTTTTGTTCTTATTCGCGCTTTTGCCACCCGCTCGCTCATCCTTGCTGCCCCATTGTTTCACGTCCGCCCATCGTATCAGCATAACTGGTGCAGAACTGTGCGTGGTGCTCCAGATGTGGAATTATTATTGGGTAAGCTTTAGAATGCACTGAAACATACATCTTGCGATATCGTCACGAGTCACTGATGCTTGATTCCGTGAAACCAACGACAGGTCATGTCAGCCAAAGTCATAATGAGAGGTTGGCAGAAGAGGGGTCGATCCATCTTCCTCGCCCCCATATCTCTTTAATTGCTATCTCGCGTGATCAGCATGTCAGCCGCTGATAATCTTGAGCCCGCGGGACCTCCGCGGTTACGTTCAACTCTGGCGTCGTGTTGCCCACCCCATTCTCCGGCCTGTGTGCAATTAACATGCGCTCGCACCTCTATTCACTGCCTTTAGTGTCTGTCAGCATTGAAGACGTTCATTCCAGTGGCCTTTTGCCGACGCCGACGGAGGTGATCGAGCGTCGTGCAATCTATTCACCACTTTCTCGTGACCTCGCCGTTCTCACAACTTATGATGCACATTGCTCTCGCACCGTCGTGTCTTCTCACTTCCCACGCCGCACGCTCTCCTCGTGGTGGGTATATCAACTCCGCCCATTCTCCTCTTGTCCATCATCATTCTTTCGCGCACCTCGTCCCCCTCAACATTGAACTCTGCACTCGTAACCTTCCCTTCAGTCACTAGCACATTCATCTCTCGTCAACAGGCACTCTCCACACCTCCAAATCACTTTCTCTTCTCCTCTGAAGCAACTGGCCACCCCGGCTTCTTCACCGACTCACGCCCTCCCGCTCCTCTCCGTTCTTTCTCGCATATTGTCTCCCTTCAACATCGACTTCCGCTCTCGTAACTGCTTTTCAGCTTCAGTACAACCCCCTCTCACCAAAGATCATAATCCTAGACTTCCAACCAACGCTATACTTCAACGCAACCAGTCTCCGACCAGTCTCAGCCAGCTCACATTTTTCTTCCGCAATCACTTCGCTGCACGCTCACTCGACTTCTCTGCAATCAAGTAAGTTCTGTCTCCTATCCCAACGGCAAGGATGTCTTGAGATATGCCTCTCGTGACCGATCCAACCGCGAGACCACACCGAGTGCCGGCCGGCCTGGCACTCGTTTCCTGTCCCCCTTTCGGGCTCGTGCCGTTCTCCAGCCCGGAGAAAGGCGAGCAGGCCAGCCAACACCCCGTCCTCCCCTCCGTCGTTATTCTCTTCCGCTATCCCACGTACCATGCTGACATGCCCACCTCTCCATTCGGCACCCACGCAACCGTGCCTGCTCCTCGCACCTGCCACAAACCTCCACACACGCCACACACATCCGCCACACACGGATGCCACACCCGTCATTCGCAGCAGCCTCACCGTTCCCACACTCAACGTCCAGCAAGCACCCACACTCGTTCTCAGCACCTCTCATACGTTCGCCTTCCACTCCCAACTTCGCTTATTCTCACTGCACACTTTGGTCACGCTGCCCTCGCTGTACCCTCGACTTCACTTCGCTTCACCGGACACTGCTGCCGAGGCTGTCCACCCTCTACCACCAAAGAGCCATGTGGCCCGTCGAACAGGACGTAAGCGATCTGTCATACATCCGCACCGGCGCTGGCGACGGTAGCGACCCCGACATGGGATCGCCAGAGCGGTATGACCACGAGGAAGGCGACCGTGTCGTCGAGCCCGGTCATGACCAGCAGTCGGTCGACCACAACGAGCATGACCACCTCGAACGCCCGGGCGAACACGCGTCGCCGCAGCCTGAGCGGCGCTACTCCCCCGCGCCGCACCTTCAGCGCCGCCGTTCGTCGCCGGCCCAGTTTACCCCCCGTCAACCCCTTGAGCGCCGTGCTACCATCAGCTACGGCGAGACCCAACAGCCTCAACTTCACCCGCGGGACGGCCGCGGCTCTCTCCCCGTCGACTATCAGCCTCGAAACCCGCCCCGATTCCGTCCCTACGAGTACCGGCGTCCAACCACGCCACCCAGCAGGCATACCAGCCCTCTTCCCTTCAACGTTCCGGGCCAGCAGGACCTGCCACCTCCGCGGCCGCTCCGGGGCGCCATTGCGCAGGACGATCCGCCCGCTGCGCTGCGCCTGCCGCAGCTGCACCCTACGGTCTTGCAGCACGATGGGCCACTCCTCATGGACGGGCTGTGGAGCCACGGCGATGCCCGGCGCCACTACGACCGGCCGGACGTAGACCCCGGCTACTTTGACAGGCAGGATGACCCCGCTGAGTGGGGATATCCCCGTCACGGCCTGGACGAGCTCGCGGGCCGCTCTGGTCAAGATCAGCCTGTCGCCGGCCCGTCTCGCGCCCAACCCCAGCTCGCTAGCCCCTCGCGTCCCCCGCAGCATCTGGCTGGTTCAGCCCGTCCCGCGCCCGGTGCCCCTCCCCGTCCCGCCCGTAACGCGGGTCTGCCTCGTCCGGCAGGCGCGAACGCCGCCTTCCGGGGCCTATCCCCGAGTCGAGTTCCTCAGCAGCCGGCTGACAACTTGGATAGGGACGATAGCGCTCGTGCCGGTGCCCCGCAGGCCAGGTCAAACGAGCAGCAAGCCCCGCAGCCCCAACTACAGGGCAACGATGCCGAGGACGACTCCTTGTCCTCGTCCAACTCGCGCTCGACTTCCTACCGCGCTGCATCCTCCACCGATTCGGCATGGGACGAGGCCGGCTCGCAGGCCTCAGTCCCGAATGACGAGGCGCCAAACCCCGTCCTACGCCGTATCCCTGGTCCCGCCGTTCCAGCGCCCCACGGTGGGCCTCTCCACGTCGGGCCACCCCACGTCGGCGCAGCGATCCCCCGCCCTCACCCTTTCGGCCCTCACCTTCTCAACCCCGCTCCTCCTGGCCCCGCCCCTCTCGGCTGTCATCTTATCGCCCGTCCCCCTCCGGCCGATGCTCTCTTCGCGAACGCTCCGTTCTCCCACGCCGCGCCCGTGGGTGAGCTGTACCCCATGGCCCACGGGTTCCCAAAGCACTTCCACTGGGGCGTTCACGGCCTCCCCCCAATCCCTTGCGAGAACCCGGGATGTTTCCGGATCGCTCCTGACGCGAACAACCACGTCAACCCCGCACATCCGGGTGCGCACCCCGTTCAGCCCGCGCCCCCTGCCACAAGGAGCCCAAGCCCGATGTTCGCGTTCAACCTTCCGGACCCCGAGGAGCCGCAGGTCCCGCAGGTGCCACAGCAGCCTTTCCATGGTCCAATGTACCCGATCAGGCACCATGGCCATGCGCTGTTCAACTTGGCAGACATTGCTGCGGACGTGGCACGGCAGGAGCGAGCCCCTATACCCGTGTACCCCGTTCAGAACCGCCGCCGTGCGCCGGTCCCCGTCGCAGAGAGGGAGGCCGCGCCAGGGCAGGAACCCGTCCGGGGACCGGTGTACCCTGTTCAACTTAGGCGAAGGAACACCCAGGCTGGCCCCTCCCGCGGAGGATCACCCGTCAGGCCCCCGGTTGCTCCGCAGAACGCCGAGGCTGGCCCCTCTCGCGTTCGAGCACCCGTCCAGCCACCGGTCGCGCCGCAGAACGCCGAAGCTGGTCCGTCGCGTCCGCGACGCAACCCAGCCCGTGGTCGAGGACCTCCCGACGCGGCACGTGAGTAGTGTCGGCGTGGGGCGTATTATTGTGGGTGACGTGAGCCCGTGGAAGGCGAGCTACCGGATGCTCGTGAAATAATGGACAGTAGATCAGCAACCTCCCTCTGTAGAGTATCATGACCCATCATGCTCATTAGCACGCATCATCGCTAGCACCCATCCTGTGACCACCACGTCTGTTCCATCACATATCACATATCATGCAATCACTTCTGCTCCGTTCCACTCGTGTCAGTTGCAATATCAGTCCCTGGTCAGTCCAATGAGTCTAAATAGTCCTACATCCAAGATCTATATACCGTGTCACCAACCTGGCAACACCTAGCTATGCGCCATCCAGCCAGCCTCCTCGCCCTTCTTGGGCTCCTTGGGCTCCATGTCCACCTCGCCAGTAATGCCGTCGATAGCCTCCTTCCGCAGGCGCTCCTTCTCGGCGTCGTCCTGCTCGCGCTCAGCACGCGTACGCCGTCCCTTGGCGGGCACACCGGCGTATTTATCCCGCATGCGCTCGTACCGCGTCCGCTGCTCGCGCGAGACGGACGCGCGCGTCTTGTTGGCAGCGATAGTGAAGTTGTCGAGAGTGACGGAAATCGGCTTTGTGGGCAGGGCGGTGGCGTTGATATCGCTCTCAAAGGCGCCCATCGACTCGAGCGCGCTGCGGAGCGCAAGAGACGCGGCCTCGCGCACAAGGGCGGCGATATCGGCACCGGAGAACCCGTCACAGGCCTCCGAAGCCGCAATGCCTGCGATACCAGCCCAGTCGCTCTCGGCAATGGGCGTGCGCTTGGTGTGTGTGCGCAGAATCTCGATACGCTCGGGAGGAGAAGGGAGGTCGACGTAGAGCAGCTTGTCGAGACGGCCGGGACGAACCATGGCAGGGTCGATCATGTCAGGACGGTTGGTAGCACCAATGACGTAGACCGCCTTACGCGAGTCAAGACCGTCGAGCTCGGTAAGGAGGGTGTTCACGACACGAGCAGAGGACTCGGACTGTATGTCAGAACGAACTCAAGAGGAGGGAGACACGAGCTCATACGTACCATGGAGTCGTCACGACGGGGGACAAGGGCATCAAGCTCATCGAAGAAGATAACACAGGGGGCGGATGCGCGAGCACGGGCAAACACCTGGCGAACCGCACGCTCACTCTCTCCGACGTACTTGTTGAGGAGCTCGGGCCCCTTGACGGAGATGAAGTTTGCGCGGCTTTCGTTGGCGACGGCCTTGGCGAGCAAGGTCTTTCCACATCCAGGAGGACCCCAGAGGAGCACGCCTGAAGGGGCGTCGATACCAACGACAGAGAAGAGCTCGGGGTGGCGAATAGGCTGGACAACAGCCATGTGGAGCTCGTCGCGCACGTTGCCGAGGGCACCGATGTCGGCCCAGGTAACGTCGGGAACTGTGGCGAATCCCTCACGCTTGGCAGAAGGCTGGACGATCTTGAGAGCAGCGGCGAAGTCCGCAGGGGAGAGGGTGAGGCCGGAGAGCTGCTGAGCGGCAAGGGGTTCGGGGTAGTTGTTGAGGAAGCGAGCGATGGGAGTGTTGAGAACCGCAGGGGGAAGGGAGGAGAACGGACCGTCGTTGAGCTGCATGTTCTGCATGGCTTCGTCGGTGTCGACGGGGACAGACATCGCCTCGAAAATACGCTTGACGGCAATAACACCAGCCTCAGTCGTGAGAGCCGTCAGGTCAGCACCGACGTAACCGGGAGTAGCCTTGGCGAGCCATCGGATGTCGACCTCGGGGGAGAGGCTGAGGGGCTGGCAAAGCACCCGGAGAATCCTGACCGTCAGCTTTGGAAGCCACGCAACTAAGCTGCACTCACTCTTCACGGCCCTCAACGGTAGGCACGCCCATCTCAATCTCGTGGTCGAAGCGTCCTGCACGACGAAGCGCCGGGTCCAGCGAGTCGGGACGGTTGGTGGCCCCGATCATAACCACGGGCTTGTCAGATGCCGAGAGGTCTGCTTATGAGTTACGGCCAGCCTTGATACGCACCGTCCATGCAAGTAAGCAACTGGGCAACGATACGGCGCTCCATCTCCCTCTGTGCGGTTTCGCGCTTCGGTGTAATGGCGTCAACCTCGTCGAGGAAGAGAATACACGGAGCGTGTTTCTGAGAGTAAGCCAGTAACCACGGCACAGAATCTTACCTTGGCCTCGTCGAAGGTCTCTCGCAAAGCCCTCTCCGACTCTCCACTCATGCCCGACACGATACTCGGCGCCGAGACCGTAATGAACGGCAGTCCCAGCTCACCGGCAAGGCACCGGACGAGCTGCGTCTTACCGCCACCGGGGACACCGTGGAGGAGGACACCCTTCGGGCGAGGCACACCGGTGTGGACGTAGATCTCGGGGTGAAGAAGGGGGAGGGCGACAATTTCGAGAAGCTGGGTGATCTGAGATCCGAGGCCGCCAAGTTGGGAGAGACGCGCTTCGGGAGGCGCGTACTTGTTCTCCGAGTCATCAACGGTGCGGCGGACGCGCTTCTTCCTCGAGTCGCGGTCGGACGTAGGACGCTCCCTAGACGAGGTTGAGGGCTCGCCGGCGCCAGCAGGCGCAGCACCGACGGGCGTCATGGCACCATCACTTCCGGGCGTAGAGGTACCGTCATCCGGAACGACGGTGTTCAGTCCGACAGTCTTGCGCACGCGTTTGCGGACGGCGGGAGCCTGGGACTGCATTCCCCACGCGGCTGTTATTGATGCGTTGAGGTTGGCGCCTGGTGGTCCCGGGTTCATGGTTTTGAGTGAAGATGAATGAGGTTTGGCGAGATCTTGTCGCTATTCCAAGCAGGTCAAGCAATGTTCGTCGACTTCGAGCTTTGAAGCAAAGAAACCAAAATCCCATGCCTCCACTTATAGCCACGTGAGATTGCAATGACGTGTAAATTTATCTTTGGCCACCGTTATCAAGGTTCCCACTCTGCCCTTTCAGGAATACAGGAGACAGCCAGCGACAATGTCAATGATCAGAGACGTGCCGACTTTGTGCGTTTGCAACATTGACGACTCTCTCGACGACGACAATACAATGGCGGAGGACACACACGCAGAGTCCTCAACGACCCTCGGGTCCCCTCGGACTGCATCGCCGACCAAGTCCATGTCGCCCGTCAAGTCACCGCGCGTGGAGACAAAGGAGGACGCGCCGGCACCAAAGTACGTTTATTGTTGTTGATCAAGGTCAAAGGAGGGAAGGCAGGTCACAGCCAGCAAAGGACCCCTTCCTCCTTGCTGAATAGCTGTCTTCCTTCCTTCATGTCGATCATACCATTTCCATCCTCCTGCCCTACGACGACCAATGCTGACGCCTCAGACGCGCTCGAATTACCCAGGAGGAGCGTGCTCGTAGTAAGCGCATGTTTGGCAACCTTCTCGGCACTCTCCGCAGGTTCCAGGACGAGGACAAGACCAAACGTAGCAGTGAGGCCGTGAGTGTTAACCCCTGCATCCCACGAGCCACGGTGCCGATCTACCCGAACATGTGTGCTGACGCCACCAGGCCAAGCGTAGAGAAGAGACCTCGAAGCGTATCGCAGCCAAGCTCGCCTCGGAGGCCAACCTCCAGAACGACCTTGTGGAAACTGAGCGTGAACTCCGCGCCCTGAAACTCGCAACCGAGAACGCCGCCTATGTTCTCGAGCACCGCGAAGTTGCAGTAAGTCCACTAGACACGCCAATTGCATAGCTGACACGAACAGCTAACTGCACGCCATGCATCACTGCGAGTGTCTGCCCGATACCTTCACACCTCAGCCCCCGA
>Ga0160505_101716_pt1 | contig 10103 bp, 6 predicted proteins | sample DIDeMG_FD_108225 | JGI IMG/M metagenome (GOLD analysis project Ga0160505, IMG submission 108225) | Enriched chicken feces microbial communities from UW Madison campus, WI, USA - DID2874_E49_Stillage MG | ecosystem: Host-associated > Birds > Digestive system > Large intestine > Fecal ...
CTTCTGTTACTTCTGTTACTTCTGTTACTTCTGTTACTTCTGTTACTTCTGTTACTTCTGTTACTTCTGTTACTTCTGTTACTTCTGTTACTTCTGTTACTTATATTACTTATATTACTTATATTACTTCTATTACTTCTATTACTTCTATTACTTCTATTACTTCCTGTTAGTTTTGTAACCTCTGTTAGTTTTGTAACTTCTGTAACTTCTTATTCCTATCCTACTTCGACTACTGGTGCGACCTTCGACTCTTCAACTTGCTTCCTTTACAACTAAACATATCAACTTTTACAAAACTCTGTATTTTTCATTCTCTTTCACTTCCCTTCAACCCAATGAGTCCAAACTAACGGCTCGAAGTCTTTCACCTGTATCCTGATCAACTAATTTGCTTACTTGTCACTCCTCACTGTTCCTGAATGTTCAATGGATCATAAAGCTTCACAAATATTATCACCTTCTCTACACCAGTTCCTCTCTTTCATCTATTCCAATAATCTTTGTTCCCATTTTGAAATTTTGTCATTTCTACTAGTTTTCCTCTAAATCCACCTGAGACCTAAAAGTCTGTTCAAGTCAATGCCTCCAAGTGATATTTGAAAATACTGGAATGCCTCAATTAAAATTTAAATTACACTCTTTAACTTCTCAAACTTCTCGATATTCTCCTTATTCTCCTAATTCTCTATATTTTCCTATTTCCTTGTTTTCAACCTGTTTCCCATCTAGTCTGTCCTTCCATTTCCGACCCATTCTCAACTACTCCTCCATAATACATACGCGCACACTCGCGTACCAAGTCATCTTCATGGCTATTCAAAATAATCTACGAGAGGCCAAAGCCTGGTACGAGGCAGCTAGGCCCCAGATCCCTCCATCATGGGAATTAGAAATCTTGCTCCGGCGTGATCTGCCGTCGGCCACTGTCTCCATACATAACTCCATACTACCTCGTCCTACAAGCACTCAGACGACATCCTATGGTAATTTGCCACAGAATACCCAAATTTCGAGCATTCCGGTGATTAATGCAAAGCCCACGATGGTGTCTAATGGTTCAACTACAACGAAAGCATCGGTTCTGTCTCTGAGTGCTCTACCGTCTGGGCCCCTAGTGGCATCAACCCAGATCAATATTGAAGACATTTCTGATTTCAGCGACAACGACTCGGAGGCGTTTCAGCTCATCGACGTGGCCAAGTTGGGTATGAAAAGACAAAGCACGTTGGACACTCATATCCAGAAGAAGCCTAGGAGTAATACGCGGAACGGGATGAGTGTTCAAGATGGTAATATTGATCGGGAAAGAGAAATCCAGAGAGAAAGAGAAATCGAGAGAGAAAGAGAAATCGAGAGAGAAAGAGAGATCGAGAGAGAAAGAGAGATCGAAATGGAATTGGAAATTCAGAGAGAACAGGAAATGCACAGGGAAGAACTTGAAAAAGATCGACTGAAAGGCTCAACGCCAAAGTTCCAGGAATCATCTCGTCTTCCAACTCTTTCCAGATCTAAGGATATTCCAAACCTTCCAAGATCAGGTCCCACCACTGGCTCATCTCTGCTATCTTCACCTGACAATAACGTTATCCAATTACAGGAATATATTCGGATCTGCGAGGCCAAAATCAACCTCCTCACCAAAAGTAACGTCATCAATGAATCTACGTCTCTCTCGCTCGATGCAAAGAAATTGTGGCATGCCAACAACTACCTTCCAAAGTTTAAAGAGGTTGACGCTAAACAAAACGCATTAAGGTCCAAATTCAATTTTCTCGATCCTCTACCATCTGCCGAGGACCTCTCCAGACTTTCCAGTAATAATCCTGTGCTTTCTTCAATGGTTTCTGTCTCCAACGATCTCTCTACAATGCAGAAGATCGTTTCGTCGCCAGAATCTATTTCTATATCCAAAGAGCTACCGGTCGAAGTGGCGACTTCGCCTATCCATGTGGAGGAGAACGAAGCATTCCATGCCCAGTATGAGGCCAACAATGAAGAAGCGCGCAGAATTATAATGGAGACCCGGAACAGACCCAAATCTGTTCCTGTTGTGGAAGATGATGACTTGGAAGATGACTTCGGAGAGGAATTTATGGACGGCCTTAATTCCTCCCAGGTTGATAACGAAGATACAGATTTGAGTGGATTCGTAGCCAGAGATGGTGACGAAGACGACTTGGAGTCTGTGGACGAGACTTTCTCTACTCCTCAGGCTACACAGGCAGATTCCCAGCCCGTGGTGAGTGACGAGTTCGAAATTGATTCTGAAAATGACTTGAATGACCAACAAAACTTACGTGAAGAAATGAAGGACATGGTGTTGTCCCAGGATACGGCGGCTCGATACGGCGTGAAATACGATGACTTGTCTGAACCTATTGAAATCTCCGATGTTGAAGATGATGCTAGTAATATGGACTTCACTACGCAATTGAATGAAAATCGTGATGAGGTGGTGGAGATTCTTTCTGACGATGATTTAGACGCAGAAGATTTGAACGCCTTGACAGAATTGCTGCATGTCAAGCAGGAGCTCCCAAATCCCAAGATGCAAGTCTTGAGTGATAGCGATTTCAGTGATGACGATGACGAGTTAATTCAATTGTCCAAAACAGTCACAACTTCACTGAAAAAGAGGATTCTTCCTGGCTCGGAAGATTTTGTTGATGAGGTTTATAAGGTACTTCACAACGTATTCAAGTTACCGGACTTTCGCTCCAACCAATTGGAGGCAATTGTCGCAACATTAGTTGGCAAAGACGTGTTCGTGTTAATTCCTACTGGAGGAGGAAAATCGTTATGTTACCAACTTCCTGCTTTAGTGCAAAGCGGAAAGACGAAGGGCACGACAATTGTGATTTCTCCGTTAATCTCATTGATGCAAGACCAAGTCCAGCATTTAGTTGACAAGAATATTCGAGCTGGTATGATCAGTTCAAAAGGAACGAGTGATGAGAGGAATGCAACCTTTCGAGCTTTAACTAGTGGACAGTTGGATCTTGTGTACTTGTCTCCAGAAATGGTCAACAACTCTGCAAGGGTCCAAAAGGTGATCTCCAAATTGTATGAAAATGATATGCTCGCGAGGATAGTCGTTGATGAGGCTCACTGTGTGAGTTCTTGGGGTCATGACTTCCGTCCAGATTACAAGGGTATGAGCATATTCAAGCAGCAATATCCAAACGTGCCTGTCATGGCGCTTACGGCCACTGCAAATGAGAAAGTTCGTTTGGATATAGTGCATAATTTGCGTATGACTAACCCTGTTCTACTCAAGCAAAGTTTCAATAGAACGAACCTATTTTATGAGGTCAAAAACAAGCCACCCAACTTCTACGAGTGGGTTAGGGACTATGTTTTGAACAAACAGTCAGGAAAGACTGGAATTATTTATTGCCATTCCAAGCAGTCTTGCGAGACCACGGCACAAAAACTAAATGAATGGGGCATTCGGTGTATGTTTTACCATGCTGGAATGGACCCTAATGAGCGATTCGAGGTGCAAACACTGTGGCAGCATAATAAGATTCAACTCATTTGTGCTACTATTGCATTCGGTATGGGAATTGACAAACCAGATGTCCGCTTTGTTATTCACATGTATATCCCACGGTCGTTGGAAGGATATTATCAAGAAACGGGACGTGCTGGAAGAGATGGAAAAGAGAGCGAATGTATTATGTTCTACTCCTACAAAGACGCCAGAAGCCTTCAGAGTTTGATCCAAAGAGACGATAAGTTGGAGCAAACGGCTAGAGAATCACATCTTGCCAAATTGCGAGAGGTGGTGCAATATTGTGAAAATAAGACTGACTGTCGAAGGAGACAGGTGCTTCACTTTTTCAATGAGACCTTTGATCCAAAGCATTGCCATAAAAAGTGTGACAACTGCTGTAGTGAAGTGGTGTCTGTGAGTCGAGACGTCACTGAACATTGCATTAATATTGTTAAAATGGTACGCTCGCTTCAACATGACAAAGTGACGGTGATTCATTGCCAGGATGTGTACAAAGGTTCCAAGAGCAACAAGATAATGAAACTTGGCCACAATCAAGATCCTAGTCATGGGATGGGGAAAGATTTGGACCGTGGCGACTTGGAGCGGATCTTTTTCCATTTGCAAAGTGAGGGATGTTTGTTGGAGTACCAAGTGATGAGGGGTGGGTTCGCGTCGACTTACGTCAAGTTAGGTCCCAACGCTGGAGATATATTGGAGGGAAAAAAGCGAGTGGTTCTTTCATTTGCAGAAAATAACCGCCCCAACTCTTCTGGAGCAGGTAACCGTGCTCGATTGGCTCCTAATGGAAATGGCACAGGGTTGACAAACTTCAGGTACCAAGAATCTTTCGTTAGTGCAAGAGAAGTCCGGTACGAGCAAGAAAAGGAGAACATTGACTGGAAAGACACAAGATCAAAGATTGTGCTCCCAAGGCAAACTTATAATGGAGCAGTTTGGGAAGGAAATGAGCAGGCTATCGAGCACGCCTTTAGTGAACTTCGGAACCTTCGTCTACAAAAGCTGCAGGAGCTAGGCTATGGGCGACCTACTTTCTTTATCGACGACAATTTACTCAAAGAGATGGCCATCAAGCTTCCGACGAATGCTCGAGACTATGCCAAGTTGGAAAATATTAGAAAAGAGCAGGTTTCGTCGTTCCAGTACTTCAAGAAAACCTTGGGGACATTATCACGAGAACGCAAGAACTCTAGCCAGGGAGGAGCAAACGTTGCAACCCAAGCGTCTACGGTTACTCAGGCCAATAGCACCATAAGTGAGAATGCTTCACCATATTTCCAGCGCACATACGCTTCTCAACCAAAACGTACTCAGCGCAGTCAGGGATCACAGCGTAAACAAAACTACAAGCGGAACAGCAAGGCGGGCAGGGCGAATAAGCCTAGCCGACCGGTAACAAAAAAGCCGGCCAGTTCGGGCCACATACGGCAGATGCCTATATAAGGGAATAAAGGATAACAATACAATGAGCAATTAGATAGCACAAAGCAATAACGTGCCTTATGTAGTAATTACTTAGCTTCTTCAATGATGTTGGAGTCTGAACGAGTACCAGCGGTTCTAATCATCCCATTTGCTGCTAGGAAGGTTCCGAAGAAAAGTGATTTTAGGTTCCGAAGAATTTTAATATGAATGTGATGTGATAACGATATTAATCTTCCCAAGCCAAATTTGGGATTTGGCTCACTTCGAAATATTCTACAATCCTACTCATTGCATCGTTCGACATTTTATATCAGCTTGCAAAACCTGATGGTCCATATCAAAATATGTACCTTCTTCTTCTGTCAGTTGAATTAAGTATTGGATTTTCACAACAAATAGAACAAAAGTAAGCATGTTCTGGAAAGAAATATTGCAGAAGATTTCCTGGTTACTACTTCTGGATACAATTGGCCTCATAGTTGTTTCGTGTTCTTGGTTTCGAACACTTCCAAATTCCAACATACCAGCGAAGTCCACAATTTCAAATAAATCGCAATGCAAATGGTTGGCATGTACTTTCAGAATTGTGGGGGTAATGACCGACCAAGTTCAAAATAGGTTCAGTTGAATAGAAAATAGAAGATCGACCAATGAGAGATTATTACAGGTCTTTTGACACAATTCCTTGAAGTGACACATGAGCATCAGAGAATACATTTACCACAAATTCATGACATTGCTCGTGTTCCACGTCCATTTACGTCGTGATGTCTGCTAAATTACCATTGAAGGTGTCTCTGTTTGTCACTGTCACTGGATGGCTCGGTCATAACCACCGGACATAACGTTCGTGCGATTGTCGCATGCGCATAAACATCATTGCGCCGTTATCATTTGCCGGAATGTGCATCGGCTCACGCACATCCATAGTCTCAACCTTCCTTCCATTACATGCATAGGCAGCACACGAGACGCAACCACTCCAACGGGCGCCACCTTCCACACCATATATATGCACATTTCTCCCCTACAGCCACCCACATTCTGTCATCTCCACCTCAACCCCTCCTCATTCGCTATTAATTCAAACACTCCTCCCAAACTCCCCTATTGGTATGGCCCACCCTACCCCCACGCCTCCACGCTGGTTGCTGCACCTCCCCAATGTGGATTTGCTCCCAGCCAATGGCGACACAAGCTTACAAAGGAAAAGTCCAAGCAGGACCGAAGAAAGCCGCAGTCACGTGCACGGGGCCTTGTGCCCCACGATTCGGTGACACTCGGACATTCTTCCTCGTAAGCAAAAAAAAATCCCACCTGTCATGTCTCATCCTTACGCCCGCCGTCTTCTTAAGGAATATAAAGCCTTTCTGAAGGCTAGCCTTCCGGGCATCTCCATGCTCCCTGAAAGTGACATGTGTAACTACCGTTTCGAGATCACCACAGAAAATCCACTTTATGCTGGCCAAACACATCTTCTCCACGTCAATATTGGTGACCAGTATCCGGTGGATAGCCCGCTGGTGTATTTCACAAAAACTGACCACTATGTCATCCCCATGCATCCACATATATATTCCAATGGCCACATATGTCTCAATCTACTTGGAAGAGACTGGACCCCCGCATGTGGAGTGGAGGCAATCGTCTTGAGTATTCAGAGTGTGTTGAGCCATAATGACGAGGCTCTGCGGCCTGTTGATAATGAGCGGTATGTTGCCCATGCCCCTATTGATCCTAAAAAGTCTACGTTCGTGTTCCATGATGATAATGTGTGAGGTTTTTGAAGGTGAAACAGGCGTTTGAGACGTGGAACTTAAGAATGACTTGATGGCATTTGGTTGAAGGTAATTCTGCAAGAGAGCAAGAGGTTTTGATTTTTATTCATATTCTTTTACTCTTTTTTTTGACTCATTGATGGAGTTTTCTTTCTTAGGGCGGTTAAGGTAGTGGTGAAACCGAACAAGCAAGTCACGTGTGTTGAAGGCATGTGATCATGTCATGTGTTTGTTAGCACGTGATTTGTCCGCGTGATAAAAGTCACCTGAACAGAAACTGCCCCTCCGTACTTCGGACTTCAATGTCCAGATGAGGAGTAATTGGAGCGACCCGGGGATTGCCCATATCAATGCAATTTTGGCCATTTTCAACCCATCAACGTTCACCGTTTTGCTCCTCTTGACCCTTTATATGTGACATGTCGTTCTGGATGAGTTTTTCCGGTGTCAAGCACCCCTGACACCAAAAGCAACATCAAACTACCACCTTCCGTTCACCCATTAAGTGAGGAAAAACTCCCCGCCCCAATCGGGCACTCCGTCCAAGTCCGAGCATCGCCGCATATCGCTCGCTAGCAGATTTGTCCGGTCAAGGTTTCGTACTGCAGATAGTCAGCTCATCAGGAAAAATTGTACGCAATATTGCGTACCAAGAGAAGAGGTTGTTGGGTTTTTGCTGAACATGCAGGCATCCCGGATCGGTATACATCCAAGCCAGATTACGAGTGGTAAGAACAGATCCGCTAGCTTCCGTCCAAAATGTTAACTTCGCCATTAGTTGCATCCGCAAATTCCCGTTTGTGTATTGTTTGCTCCTCAATTTCACTACCCCGTGCTTCCTTGCAATGCTCGGTTCATCCGGACTGACGTCTAATGAATAATGTCCTGCAGGCAGTGTACATTTAGCAAGGACACTTCGATAGTGTTGAAGATTACCCCTCTCGGCCTCCTCACTCGAGTCGAAACCGAAAATTTTTAAGGTTTTGCTTTATTAATCTACCAGGTCGCAAGAATTTGGTGAGAATCAAGATTTTGAATTTCATCTTCCCTGCTGTTCAAATTTATGGACTTTTTTCCTAGATCCCTTGGACCGACTTGCATATCCCCTAATCAGTTGATTTTATCCCACGTTTAGGTGTTATTTCCAATATAATTACTCCAACTGTTGACATGTCTGATTCGTCGTTTGTGAAGATGGAGCCCCTCTCACCACATTTGGATGCAAATAATGATGCTGTCCGCAATGTCCAGATGGGTTTCGCTAGTTTACACGAGAAAGACGTACAATTGAACGAAGAATTGAGCGACTTGAATGCGGTTGAAGAATTGGCTGAGTTAAACAAATTGAACGATTTGAACAACGTCGATGACAATGCCAATGCATCCTCGACTGGTTCTTTTGATGTTTCTAATGATTCCATTGAGGATTCCCAACCCACTGAGTCTTACAAGCACTTATCGTGTCTGTTAGAGCAGTCCAGATCGTCCAGCCTGTCAAGTCTGGGGTCCGACAACTCCGAATCCAGCATCGAGCAAGCTTGTGACTCGTGTAGAAAGCGCAAGCTCAAATGCTCAAAAGAGTACCCCAAATGTTCCAAGTGCATCCAGCACAACTGGTGCTGCTCTTATTCGCCTAGAACTGTCAGATCTCCTTTGACCAGAGCACATATGACCGAGGTTGAGAACAAATTGGCCCATGTTATTGACATGTTGCGGTATGTTTTGCCTAGAAGCGTCGATGTGGACCAGCTCATGCACATGGATGATTACACCAAGGCATTACGAATCCACAGAGACAAGTTGCTTGAAAAGCCCACAGACACTACACGCTATATCTCTGATAAGAAGCTCCACGACGCTGGGTTTGACAAGCAGAAGATCAAGCAAGAGATCATTGACGATTTTGTGCTCAACAACATCCCCACTGATAAGAGGTTTCAGTTTGTTCCTCCACCAGTGGTGAGCAACAGCGTCGACATGTCAGCTTTTGCTACGAGCATGGACATGGCCAACGTGGCCAAGATGGACTTAACTAAGATGGACACGTTGTCCAAAATGGACACATTGACCAAGATGGGGTCAAATCTGGAGTCTGAACATCTGGTTCAGTCTGTAAATTCTGCACGGTCGTTTGAGTCAACGCACCCGGCGTCGTTGACCAGCCCTTCGTCGCATCTTTCATTGAACTCGTACGATCATTATGATTACGAGGACGAATTGGAGGGGTTGGGGAAGTGCTTGAAGAAGCAGAAGACCCAACCGATCACCGAATACACATCGATATTTGACGAAGTGATGTGTGACGATTTTGCTTAACGACCTGACGACTGTATTTTAGATGGCTAGATGAGAATAAATGATAATGAGAGGATAGAGTAGAGCAAAGGCGTGATACATAGGAGGGTACAATCAAGACAAAAAGAGAAGAGAAGGAAAGTGAAATTACTGGAATGGTTAATGAATGAAGCTGCAATGTACTTATGATTCATGGATGAAGATTGTAGGCTGGCACCTGTCACCGACGAAAAAAAAAAAGAAACCTCACAGGTACACTCAAATGATCCTGTGATCTACATAAACGAGAAGCAAAACAATAATGAATAAATGAAAAAGAAATCAATGAAAAAAGTCCAAATTTTAGTAGTCAGTCTCGGTTGTATCAGATGATAAATAATCCGCCTCACCAGATTTCTGTTGTTTCAGTCTGTTTCAGTCTCAGACAACCTCGCATTCAGAGGTCTCAGCCTCAACCTGTCAACTCTAATAGTCACGGTGAGTCGTGAGTCAGCCTGTGGAGGTACAGGTTTTTCCCTTCATTCTACTCTTAATGCTTCGAATCCAAGTAACAATAAAAACTTTTTTATTCTCATTTTATTCCCAATTCCTCTCTATACATTCATTCATGCCTTCTCCATAATTTACTCCTTTCCAATCCTTTCATTCATGCCGATCCGGTTCTTATCGCGACCCGGAACCGAATTCGGTCACAGGTCGTGCGCAAATCATATACGGACCTTAGTCCCCACATCCTTAGCTCCATCAAACTTAAATTCTTACTACATCTTCTTTCTGCCCTTTCACTCCCTCGATCTGATTTATTTCTTTTTACGCAGTTTATTTATTCCCTGAATGCCATGTCGCCTCTCAAAAACCTCTCCTCACTAAAGAGAAGCATCGCCCGTCGCATCCGCCAGGCCCTTGAGGAGATCCAGGAGAACTTGGCTAATCGCCAGAGAGCGCCCGTCCCTGTGGCAGTGCCTGTGCCAATGCGTGGACGTGGTGGCTACCGCTTGCCTATCTCAAATACCGTGTTTGCTGGTGGTGTTGGCGCCGGCGCCCGCTCTTCCGCATTTGGTGGTGCTTTCAGAGGCTTTTCCACC
>Ga0160505_101717_pt1 | contig 10097 bp, 6 predicted proteins | sample DIDeMG_FD_108225 | JGI IMG/M metagenome (GOLD analysis project Ga0160505, IMG submission 108225) | Enriched chicken feces microbial communities from UW Madison campus, WI, USA - DID2874_E49_Stillage MG | ecosystem: Host-associated > Birds > Digestive system > Large intestine > Fecal ...
CAGCTCCATGCGTGTAGGTGCGTGGCCGATCTGTTGTATCCAAGTTTTAGAGAGGATGGGACACTGCCCGCTTTGGACGGCACCATGGTGGAGGGGGTTGAAAGGTGAAACGGAGAAGGCAAAGTCAAAATCAAACGCGTCGCCACGGTTTGTTTGGTTCCATATAAATGAAAGATGACGAAACGCCTACAACGGACACATTCCTTCGATTGCTTCCATGCCGAAGTGTGCGACACAGCCTGATCCACGGCCCCCTGCGAGCATCCCACTCTATGCAATGCACGGCAGACATGACATGCATTATCCGCTCTTGAAGAAGTCGCTAGGGTTGAAGCACAGCAGAAAACTCGAAGCGCACGCTGTTCAGTTCAGTGTCGGGAGGAACAGACACTGGAGGGAAGGTGGAGGTGTGGAAGGAAGGCATGACTTGGAGGGATCAGCGTTGCACGCGGTTGACTGGACTTTTTCCCTCTGTCTGTGTGTGTATGCTGTGTATGTACTCTCTCGTTATTTCTTCTTCTCTCTTCTCCTCATCTCTCTTCCCTTCTCTCTTTCTTTATCCCCATCCCCCTGCAAGTCTTCCACATCGCCAATTCTTCACAGCTCAGCATCAACCAGTCATGTCGCTCCCAGTGACCCCCGGTGCTGACACCACGGTTAAGAGGCCTACCGATAACATCGACCAGGGCGGAAATGCTGGCGAGCTCCCTACCTCCACCATAACCCCCACAAACAACAATGACGCACCCCCAGCTGAGTCCACACTTAACGCGACAACCATCCGCACTGTCGCCGATTTTGTCGCGCTCAAGACCCGTCACGACGTCCTCAAAGCGGAAGACAAGGTTCACAGTGATCAATGTGCCGCAGAGAACAAGGCCAAGCGCGAGGCCGCAGAGGAAGCGGCTCGTAAAGCTGGCGTCTTTGGCAAGGCCAGGAGGGAGTTCATGCGCAAGGAGCTCATGAAGGATTGGAAATTCGACTTCGAGCGTTCAAAACTCATGTGGGACAAGATGTCGGCCCTCAAGCTTCCTCACCCTCCCGCCATCGCGTTCCCTCTCACCGAGCTCTCTGCCGACTTTAAGCGGGCCCACCATGTCGAAGGCACCGACCTCTGGCATTACAACCTTGCGGACGGTGAAGAGTGGGAGGAATCTACTCTTGTCGGTGAGTTATTGGCTTTCCCTCTACTACACACACCCGAAACTGTGTCTTCCCTATTTGCAACCCACTGTAAACAAACGCTAAACTACCACCCAGACCGTATCGAGGACTACATCCTGATGCGCTTCGGGGCCTCCAAGGCCACCGACGAGGCTGGGAATGTCACCTACATGTCCATTGAGTCTGTTCACAACCTCTGGGTTCTCCTTCGTCACCTGGTGAGTGCAGCACATCTTGAGTCTGCCGACAGGTTTTGATGCGGCGTCTCTTGCCTTCCTTCCCTCAACCTATGTGCCTGTAGCTTAATACTCGGAATCACTGTGGCTGACCTACTCAGATCAACGAGTACACCACGATGGCCCCATTTGAGAAGGGTAAGGCTACTTCGGCCTTTAAGAACGTAAGTCACGGCCAGACATGCCAGCGAGTAACGATAAGCATTTTGTTGATCTGATCTGAGGCGAGAGCTTGTGTCGCATTCATGCTAACATGACCGCAGCTCACTGAGCGTATTATTGTCAAGTACGACCTCAAGGCAGCTGGCCCACCCCGCCTCGCCCTTCCTGGCCCCAGCGACATTCCCCACTGGTCCGACTTTTGGTACCGTTTCGAGGAGCAGCGCCCTGTAAGCAGATTGTTACTTAATATCAGAAGGGGTACCTGACTGACCAACAGAACATCACCCTCCGGGATATGGTCGAGTTTGACCTCTCGGACGAGGTCCCCACCGACCCCGACGCCGTTGCTACCGTCTCGGATGGTCACCTGACTCACGTTTTCCGCGGCTTTGGCGCTTTCCATGAGGTCAAGTGGACTCCCGACAACGAGGACCAGACCGCCTAAACGTATGAAGACGTTGCCGCCAAGGGTCGCTTTCGAACAAAGGCTAATATGGAGGGGAGACAAGTCAACACCTGTGTAGTTCGTACCAATTCGCAAGGAAGCAAACAGCATGGTTGATAGTTGCATGTATTGGCGTAGCATGTTCCTCTCGTTCATCACACTGACTCATTTCTGTGAGATGAGGCGCGGTGGTTGTTGAACACCTCCGTTCAATGTGGTTCAGAATGTCACTGCGTCACGGCTTACCGATCTGTCAACAGTTTCGATCCTGCTGATCATCCCTGGATCGTCTTGATCGTCTCGTCTCGATGTGTATCAGCAGTTGTCCGCCCATATCAAACGACGGCAACCCTTGGTATCTATCTTTATCCTCGGCGATGTCCCGAGTCTAGACAGCTGGACACACTGTGGCTATACAAAGTCGCTTGCGTACTACCGTCTTTGACACAGCATGAGGCAGTCAGGTGCACGGCCACAGTCTGTGCCAAGACACTTCAGCAGTTGAAAGGGTAGATACTCGAGCTGCCAACCACAAAACGGAGACGATAGTGGTCGTCTTCTCGACGTCCTCGCGTCGGCCTCCTGACATCCCAGTTAAAACGGCCCTTGCCCGCATTTCGAGGACCACTTTAAACATTATCCCTGTTCAGGTCGGTCAGGACCCTGTGTGGTGTATAGAACTCTGAGCGGCGGGTGCACGCTGGTATCATGTTCTTTCGGCGACCGGATCCCACCGCTAGCTCGTGTCCCAGCGGGTTGTCCCGAAGGGAGCATGATACGACTACACCACAAGAGCTCGACCCCGAGATCGGCGGAGCCTGTCCGAATAGCGCCCAGCGCGCCTGCTCGAATCGATACCCTTTTGCACAGCGGTTTCCATTTGTAAGAGAGCCTACATGCGCCGCAGGCGGTTTGAAGAAGATTAATTTCGCTGTCATTTGATCATCTGCCTATGCAGGAGGTAGACTTCTCGCCGCTTGTTTATGCTTGTTTATGCTACTGACTCGTCTCCCGCTAGCGGGTGGGATAGGAGAACAAGATCTCGACGCAACGTCTTTGTAAGAGATCAAGGGCGGTCCGACCAGTGTTATCCGTCAGCATCAGTGGACACCATAGTACCGTGATGGTCTCGTTTGTACATGGGCATCTGTTGGGCACAGAAACGTGGAAGACTTGTTAAAGTCGAAGTGAACGGGATAGTGGTGCATAATGCAATACAGAGGGTCATTAAGCGCCTGGGCGCATGGGGAGCGACAGTGGATATCTCAAGAGGATACAGCTTGAAGTTTCCCAATGCTTTTTGTACCGTTGTGACGTTGTGTAGAGCATTCTTCCTTTCACCCTGTTTATACAACTAGTCGCTCTCCCGCCATTCGAGTAAATCGCCGTTATCGAAGTCTTTTGGTGTTGAAGAAGGACGAATACGATTCTCGCCGCCGCCAGTCGTGAAGCTGAGAGTTACATGATTGGAACCTCCTCCGATACCAAACACTCACTATCCACGGCATAATCCCAACTCGTTCTATAGATGAGTTATCTTTGACCTCTTAATTTTGCCTGATACTCACTGCAATCTCGCAGAACTGGGCGTTTCGGTCTACCCATTCCCTCTCCCCATTGATAATAAGCAGGACGGTGTCGTCCTCACTTTCGCGGCTAGCTGGTCGATGCTTCTTGAGACGGCCGTTCTCGGACTTGAGCGTCGCGTTGTCTTTGCGATACTTCTGATTGCTTTTTTCAAGGGTCTGAATCTTCTCAGAAAGGTCGGTGACCTGGCGAGTCAGGTCGCCCTTCTCACGTCTGAGTGTACTCTTAACGCTGTCAATACGCTGCTTTTCCTCCCGTAGCGTCGCATTCCCTTCGGTGGTGGCGGTATGGTCGACCTGGACACGTTTAAGCTCCGTGATGGCAGTCGTCTTCTCAGCCTTCAAGTCCGCTACTTGTCGTTCGAGTCGGAGGCCCCGCTCATCCAAAGCTTCCTTCTCAACTTTGGCGGATTCTTTGGTCTGGTCAATGGTGGTCGTTTGAGTGGCGATCACCTCGTTGAGCCGCCCAATCTCAGCCGCGTTCCGTATCGCCTCAGCCTCGAGGGCTGCAGTTGCTTCTTCAAGCCTAGTTTTGTCATCTCGAAGGCGATGGTTCTCATCAAGCAGCCTCTTGAAGCCACCGACGAGGCGCTCCGCAATCTTCTCAACAGTTGGGAAATCACGGACCGGGGCGGTGACAACCTGTTCGGCGTGTCGGACGTGTTCACGAAGCTCGTCAACACTAGTGGTGAGACGGGTGTTGTCAGCTTCGAGCTGGGCGGCGCGGTCTTGAAGTTCGCGGTTGTGAGTCTCGAGTTGAGCTACGGCGTCTGCGACGTTCGTGAGGAGGGTGGAAGCAGGTGGGGTATCGCTGTCGGAACGGGGTCGTTTGGACATGGCTGGTTGCTGGTCGTGGTGAAGAAATGGATAGTGTAGTGTAATGATTGTGTTGAAGACAGAGATACAGTTGACTCGCCGAGGGGAACTGGATCAGTTCGTGGGAACGACCTCTTGGACGTGTGACGGGGCGCAGTAACAAGTTATCGTGCGGATGGTGTACGTCATTGCTCACGACATTACCTAGTATGCAAGAAGGGCTTGTTAAACGAACCCTCGTTCTCGAGCGCTAGGTGGGACCCTGGTTGAGTGGCACTGTCAGACAGCTGTTGGACGACGAATCGCTTAAATCGTGCCTCCCGCCGACACAGTCCAGCTTGAAGAGCAGAGTCTGGGCAGTCGGTCTCCGATATCAGTCTCTTTGTAGGGTTGTCATCTGAGAATGAACGAGAGATAACTTAAGAAATCGAGCCACTACCATGATGCTCACATATCACAAGTGCTATGGTCCTACTACAAACCTCCAATGCTGCCATTCCTTGCGCATGTTCACTCAGCTACGGAAGCTCCCTGTCTCACGTTCTACCCAATCGTCACCCTACCCTGAAACCCAGGCGACCAATGTTCCAATGTTGCTCGTGTGTTGTGTGTTGACTGCTCGTAGCGTTTGGTTGTAATCGCTGCGTCGGTGTTGCTGTGGCGATGGAATGAGCACGCGCGCCTGTTGGTGGTCCTGTGTGAATCTCAGTCGAAGCCGAACTGAACAAGATCGCGGAGACTGATATTCTGTAAGTCAGTAGTTGCAGGCGACGGGCGTGCTTACGGGGAACCTTTCCGCAAAGCGGTGCCAATAATCGTCCCAGGGCGCAAGCTGGCTAGGCTCAGGCAAGTAGATTTGGGGTTCGACAGAGTCCTTGAGGTTGTACTTGTTCTTGAGCCTACTGGCCAGCTATTCGTCAGTCACTTGCGCCACGCATGGCTTTCCTAACAGCGAAATCATTTGGGCTCGCACAAAAGTTGGCCGCGTTGACCACATACCTCTTTGAAACCGATGGTAGCGCCGCGTTTATCGTACGGGGACATTGGCGTGTACGAGTTGATCTAACATAGTCAGCATTAGCAAAGGAGATTGGAAACATGGGGCATTCGAGGATTCGTCAAGTGCCTCCCCAACTCACCAAGTGGCGGAAGAGAATCCACATGTTCTGCACCGACTCGACAGTCATCGTGTAGGACGCATTCCCAGCCGAGTCCGTAGTCTTGGACTGCCTAGTCTTCACAATGATGTAAACTTTGATGCGCTCGGTAAGGTCAGGCCAGTATACGGAGGGGAGGGGATTTGCGACAGAGAAGTCATTGGATCGGACATAACACCTACCAACAAGGTTGTTCAGCTGCCACACGTCCTGATTGGCGAGGTGATACCGGAAGAGTCGCGCTCCTTCAGTGTTATGCTCACGGCGAAAGTCGGCAGCGAGCTCGATGAGGGGGAACGCGATTTCAGAAGGGTCGGGAAGCTTGAGTGCGCTGATTTGGTCCCAGAGCACGCTCCAGGGGTCGTGTTCGTCGCTCTCCATTGACGCAATCATTTCCTGCCTGTCCAGCTCATTCTCGTCCGCACCTGCAGCGATTGCCGCTTCGCGGGCGGCAATCTCGTCATCGGTAATCTTGTCAAGCTGAAGGCGGAGCGCGATGTATCGTTCCTTGAGCGCGGCGAGCTGTTCAGGCGTGGTGACGTCCGGCGCGGCTACAGCGGCTGGGAGTTCGCCAATGGTGGCATCCGCCGCCGTCTCGGTAGTAGTGTGAGGCGTGGTGGTGGTGTCGGCCTCGGGCGGCGTCGTCGACGTCGACATGGTTTGCCGTAGGTGAGAGTCGCCGACGAATGGGTGATGTTGAAATGAAGAATGAACAAGGAGAGACAAGACTGTCGCCTTCTCTCTGGATTGTGTGTGCAGCCAGTCTCGAGGCGTCAGCCTCCACCACACTTCAAATGCGTGTCACGTGATGTTGGACTGGCGGCTCTCTGCTTGCAGGCCTCGAGGTCCAAGATGTAAGACTAATATTAACGGGGCAGGCGGTGGGCCATGCATAACATACGGTACAACCTACATTAGAGCCCATTGGGACCCGTATTGCACTCCTTGGCCTTCCTCAGGCCCTGGAGCACCTTGTCCGCACACGCCTCCAGCGCCTCGATGGCCTCACGCGAGACACCAGCATAGTTGCCGAACGAGTGGATCTGGCCGGCGACGACCTGAGACGAAACTTGCACACCGGCAGCCTTGAGCTTGGCCGCGTACTCTAGTCCTTCGTCACGGAGAGGGTCAAAGCCGGCGACCGCGATATGGGTTGGCGGGTGGCCCTCCATGTTCCCCTCGAGGGGACTGGCGTGTTCGGCAGGCATGTCCCTGATGCCGTAGTGTTTGCGGAACATGTCGATCGTGGATTGGTTGAGAAGATACCCCTGTCCGAACAGCTGCACAGACCGGCGAGTGGAGTCCTTGTCATGTTCGTCGGCCGTATCCGTTGCGGGGTAGAGGGCGAGAACGTAGTCGGGCTTGGGGTCGGCGCGTTGTGCGACGATAAACGAGAGGTGGCCACCAGAGCTGTCACCGCCAACGGCGACAGGAGCGCCAGGCCACTCCTTGCGGGCATAGGTGTACGCGTCGATGCAGTCCTGGCCGGCAGAGGGATAGACAAATTCGGGCGCAAGACGGTACGCGACGCTTAGGACCCGCACGGGTCCACGAGATGCGATGACGCGACAGATACCGTCCGCAGTATCGAGGCTGCCCAGGACCCATCCACCGCCATGCATGTACACGAGCGTGCCGACTGGCTCCTCGTCGGGGCCAAAGTTGGCGTACACACGTCCGGGAACTGATCCGGCCCGCGTAGGAATGTTGATGTTGTACACCCGCGCCACCTCAGCCCGAGGACCAAGGACGATGGCCGACTTGTCGACCAAGGTGCGCAGTGCCGGGAGGGGGAGGTGGGTGAAGTCGTATGACTCGGGGACAATGTTCATGAAGCGTAGAGCAAGCTGCACTTGGGGGTCGAGCGTCTGCCCATCGACTTTGACGGGAGGGCCTGCCAGCAGGCGGTGGATGCGATCTGGAAGCGCGACGTACGCGAGTGCTCCCAGACGGGCGAGCTCGTCGAAGATGTTTCCGCGCTGCGAGAGGGCTGTCATGGGGGCGGTGGATGGTCGTCCTCGTGGCTGTGGCTGTGTCGTAGCTGTTTCTTGATCGCCGTCTTAATGCTGATTTCGGCGGTGGATCGTTGTCGTGGTCGTGAATCGTCAATCGTTAAATAGGAATATGGATCAATCGAGGACGATGGAGTGGAGAGCATTCCAGCCGTGCCGTCGAGTAGCACTACACCGAGGTGCTCGATCGCCTCGCTAGGTCTAGTAGCGAACGGTGCGTTCGTTAGTTGCTTTCAGATCATGTCGGTCGTGAGCGAAGTGGTGGATTGAAGCTTTGGGCCGATTTCCAAGTCCCCAAGGTCCGCAAAACGGCTAATTCGAGCAGGCTCGGCGTTCGATCCCGTCTCTGCGCTTCAGCCTCCATCCTCGGACACGGCAACGCAGTATTTGGAACGCATCGGTCATCTCCGTCCTCTGCACAGTCTCACCACTCGAACACGAGTGTTGTTGCACCACAATCGTGACTAGCACTGACCCTTCAGACGCATAATGATTCCAGCCAAGTGTGCTTGATTGCATACATATGCCCACCAAAGTATACCATGACTATCAGCGAGGGTTCGCTCTCCAATGCCAATGCGGGCTCATCAGGTCAATGCAAGTTGCAGCGCGTTGCTGCTTCCTGATAGAGAGAGTGAGTGCAGAGAACACCTTGTCGAGCTGTCGTCCGGTTCAAGTTCAGAGAAAGCGTGCCAAGCAGTCTGACTCCATGGCTCCGCACCTGAAAGCTATGACTACAGGGTGGGCCGAGGGCCGAGGGCTGACAGATGGGAGCAGAGCCAGCGCACAGGCTGCTCATGAATGCATCGATTCTGTCGCTTGGCATTGCCCCTGCAAAAATGACGTTGATGCAAAATCTCCAGATTCGATGCATTCCTGACCACGATTCTGTTCTGACAGCTCTGAGCGATCCTGAGTTGGACTGCAAGTCGGGCACAGATTTGGGGCCAATGAAGCCAGGAATTTCACTTTGGGGCTGATATGCATACCCCCCGATCCGCAGCAACCATGCATGAGAGTGACAAGGACCGCCGTTCAAACGATATGCCGAGCCCCAGCAGACTTTCCCGCCGGAAATCGGAAAACTCTCCCACTGAAGAGGCGAGCGCTCAGACCCTACGGCAGTGGAGCGTCACCGCTGTACCCCGAGCGCAATTCAACCCAAGGCGATAGCCTTCGACAGCAATGTGGTCTACGCGTGAGGGCGCCAAGCTCGTGACGATTGCGAGGTGAGCAGGTCGCGGATGCACGTAGAGATTGCGAGTAAGCGCCAACGCGAGGACACCACAACTCTCGCCAGACACAAAAGTGTCTCGTGTACACTCTTGCGCGGAAACAGAGGCCAGCCTGCAACGGCCCGGTATTATCCCATTGGTGTTGTGATTGAAGTTGCATAGAGAAAGAGATACAGACGCGTCGCGCGATTTATATGTTGTCAGGATAGGCGAGCCATCCGACAACTGGAACACTTGACGTCGCGACTGAGTGAACCGAACAAGAGATAATGAGGAACTGGGAATGTCCAAGCCTAGCGCCACACCTCATCCAGGTCCTCCCTGTGGTTCAAGAGGTCTGCAGCATTGCAGATCGTCTGAGGACACCTGGCCACAATTAAAGCGAGACACTTGACTACCAGAACAACGCACACCAGTTTGCCCTTTTCTGTTCTCGTGGATTTCTATTCCCATAGTCAGACGTTGACGGCGGACAGCGCTCAAGGGCGGTTTGTGCACACCCCTCCAGAGGAGGTAGTTCTTTCATGCACCAGTTAGCTCCTATGGATGTATGGTCAGTTGCGTCCGCCAGATCCTGGGAACGTGATAAAACAGGGAGCTGATACTCAGCGGTGCATACCATTGAAGGAAATTGGGAATGCTCAAACCCGAAGGACGTGCCTTGGCGGATGCGGAGGTGGCGGCGGGAATCTAATTAGTCAATAACCCTGTAGACACGAGGCGGTGGCGGACACCCCACAGGCGATCGTGAGAACATCGAATGCACGGCCAAGAATCACGGGCCACGGTACTTGGGTTGCCCCAAGTCTGCTGTTGTGACAGCAAGGGAGGTTGGGACTAGCAGTGAAAGCGCCGCGACGAGGCAAGGACTGCGGTCGCGCATGACGCTGACATTTGTTTCTCGGTCAGGGCCGCAGAGATAAACATTTTACCGGCCTCCTATCGATAGCACCGACAGACAGGGCATGCGGCAATGTGCGAGAACATGCGGTACTTGCCTCCCTTCATAATTTGCCCGTCGCCTGCCGTACCCACCGTCGAACACTGCAAGGAGCCAGCACCTTCACTGTTGCCCCTAGGTGCACTACCTCGAGACAATGACTCGTTTGGCGCGAGGGAACAATGAGCACAGCGCACTGGCCCATTGGAAGAAAGCCACTTGTCTGCCGTGGGCCATTTCACACAGTCGTCCTCCTTTTCTGTTCTCTTTATTTTCCTTCCTCTTTCCCGTTCTCTCCTCTTCTCACTACCTACTGACATCGAGACAATTATGAACAACCACCA
>Ga0160505_101718_pt1 | contig 10097 bp, 8 predicted proteins | sample DIDeMG_FD_108225 | JGI IMG/M metagenome (GOLD analysis project Ga0160505, IMG submission 108225) | Enriched chicken feces microbial communities from UW Madison campus, WI, USA - DID2874_E49_Stillage MG | ecosystem: Host-associated > Birds > Digestive system > Large intestine > Fecal ...
AAAAAAAAAAAAAAAAAACCCAGAGACTTTTTTTGAGATACCCATTTTGTCATTAATAGCAAAACTATCTGTTAACATCACTACGAGGCGTATCGACTGAATGATCAGCGGTTGGGTGTGGGTGTATATGAATTTTGAAATAGAAGCTGAGAAAAAAACTAATAAATTAATTATTTTGATAAATCCGAGGAAGATGTACTACTCCAGGGGGGACTGAAAATATCATGCCGTTTTTACTTTCTATTGTTTTATTTTTATTCTGAAGAAAATCATCAGTCGCCTAGCGAGACTTGAATGGGCTTTGCTACGTAACCTCGCAGATAATGGTTCCCAGGCTGGCCAGAGAAAGGGGATGTAATCCCTACGTTTCCAACCGCCAAGCAGGCGCTTGCACAAACGCAAATCTATAATTAACATTATTATCGCTGGCCTTTGTAAGCCTGTGTGTGTATCTGCAAGATGTACAAACAATTAGCAGCCATTTGTTTTTTCTTTTTTGGTGCTGCTGAGGCTGTCCTTTTGTCTTGGTGCTTTGGGAGGGAGGTAATACCATTAAATGAAAGATTGGAAAGCCAGCACTAATCTTCCACAGCATCAAGGCAATATGTCATTAGTTTTCTCGGAAAGTCTTATGCAAAGCACTACAGTTGAAGCTTGATTAGATAGGCTTGGTGGGATCATTATCACCACCAACTTTTACTGACTCGTTATTTAGACACTATCAGGTATCAAATTCTTTAAAAAAAATTAAAGAAATAAATAAAAAAGGCGAAATGAGAGCGAATGATATAAAAGGCATATTGCGTACAACCCATTCCGCAATTGTAAATTATCGTCGCGGCTGTCAGCCAACTTAGCACCGTCAATTTATTTATCGTCATCCTAACGGCTTTTTTTTTTTATCTTTTCCTCTCCTACTGAAAGATCCGGGCCTAGATGCCTCCTAAAAAAAGACACTTTCTCGAGGAAAAGTCAAAACCTTCTTGACACCAATATGGGGATTATTGCAGCAGCGGCCAAATGTCTTCGACCGTCACTATTCCTTTTATTTTCTTTTTTATTTTTTTTAGATTAATTGATTGAAAAGGACTAACTTTACTCAGCATAATACCATTCTCAAGAATTTACCAGCATTGCAGCTCTTTCCATAATGGCATTCTGAATATCTTATGACAATTTACACTAATGCCTGTTTTTGGTTGTTGTTGTTGTTTTTTTTAGTTGTTTTTTATTATTAAATAGAGCTGGTTGTTACATAAAGGGCATCAAGACCAATTACTACTAACGGCCAGAAGTACAAAAAAAATTGAAAAATGAAAATAAAAAAACTTTTTTTTCCTAGTTTCCTGTGGCTGATGAGGATGTTGCCGAGGATGACGGAATAGATGACGAGGTTGCAATGGTGGGTGCTGTTGCTGCCGCTGACGTGGAGCCAGGAACTGCCCAGCTCTTTTTACTTTGTTTGTACAGCATCGCTGTGGGAGGGGTTCCGTAGATATTGTTGTTTGTGTCGCGCTTCTTGGCCTTGGCTAGTGCTGCCGCTGCAATTGCCGCAGAGGCTGATGTAGACGGTACGCTGCCATTGCTAGAAGCTGTACTGGTGATACTTCCCGTGCTCGTCACAGTGGTAGTTGCCTTTTTGTCCTCTTGCATGGCAGCTGCTGCAGCAGCGGCAACTGCCACCAGATCGTCAGTCAACTCCAACTGTGATTTCTGCTTCTTTACATGTTTCGCAGGGTCCGTCGATCCCGCCTTTTCGCTGTTATTGGTAGAGGCAACCTCAGATTGCACCGAAGTTGTACCATCTACCGAAGGTTGCTCCATGCTGTTGACCAGAACACCCGTGATGTCAGTCTCAAATCCACCCCGGTACTTTTCCCGTCGTCGGTGCTCGGGCAGAATTAAAAGCTCCGTAAGAAGCTCATCCACGACCTGTGGGAAATCTTTGTTATTACCATCCAGTATTTTGGCGCGTTGGCTCTCAAATGCAACTTGCAGCTCCTTGCCAGTCCAAAATCCGCGGGAATCAAGCGCGGCAAATCCATCCCAATCAACCTGACTTTCATCTTCGTAGCCGGACTGTTTGAGGAACTGCAGCAATGATATTTTATCGCCGGGCATCATGGCGTCGATTTTGGCCATTGCAGCCCGCTTGACCATTTTTGTCCACTTATACCGGCACTGAATGCGTGACCGTGTGCCGCCCATCATATCCGACACTTCAGTCCAGTTGATATCGTGGCCAGGATATGTTGTCATAATGTGTGTGACAACTTCTCGCAGTCTTTCTTCTTCATCTACACCCCACTTGTTCTGGACCCGCTTCTCACCGCACTTGACGTAGTTTCGCCACCGGTCGCGGCAGTCTTCGGGCATGCGGCACAGAGTTAGTCCAATCTGCTTCCATAATTTCCCTTTTTCTTCCACCAGATCACCAAGTTCCTTATCTTCTTCTGGCGTCCATTTGCCACGGGCTTTAAACACATGATATGCCCTGCGGATATGCTTGTATACAGAGGCCCGAGTCCGAGTTGGTAAAATGTTGGCTACATCATCCCAGAAATTGTCTTTACGTCTTTCATTAGACCACACCCGCTTGCACAAGTCCTCTCGAGTCATGTTATTCATATGACAGTAACGCATCATGAACTCATCAATGAGGTCGACCTCATGCTGGGAAAAACTACCGCCGTGTTGATTACCATTGCCGGTCCAGTTCAGCCGCTTAAAGCTGTCAGTCGTGAGTAGCGAAGCCTGATGGCTTGCAGAGCTAAGGCCCGCGCCGGCAGTAGCGTTCTTGGGACCAGAATCCCCGGATAAAGAAACATATCGCCAGTTATTATCGTCCATTAGACCACCAGCTGTAGCTGGGTCCGAGGTGACGCCAGCATTAGTAGCAGAAGACGGCGCAGTGCTGGTATTAGTGACAGGAGTCGATGCTGGACTTGACACCGGTGATATGGAATCTTTGTCCTTTTTATTGAAACTTAACGAGTTGCGCATGGGATTCAATAATGACGGGTCTTTGGCCACCGAAATAGCAGCCAAGTCTCCCTGTACAACTTTACGTTTGTTGACCTTGGAAGCAGAACTAATGGGGTTGGCAACAGCATTTGGCGATGATGTATCAGCAGCGCCAGAGCCATTTCCTTGATCTTCGAAATTCAGCTCAGTATTCGATCTCGCATATTTGATCGCCTCATTCAATAAGTCATCGTCATATGAAGCCGAATTACTATTCTTGCGTTTCTTCTTCTCGTTGAGCAGGATACCGTCAAAGTTTGGTTGACTGCCACCAGACTCTAAGGTACGTACAATCGCCGACGCATGCATCATCGCGTCTTCTAGCTGGCTCTGCTCCTTCGTGGTCATCTCCAGTGGTGAATTGTCATCATCTAGTTGCTCGAGCGCCGGATCTACATTGCTGACATTGCGTTTCGAGCGTTTCTTCAGCTGATGACTATTGAAATTTTGCTCTTCAATCAGCATGTTGAGATCTACCTGGTTCGCCGCATCATCTGTAATGGAGTCGGCATAAAATCGCTGCCAATTAGGATTGTCTGGATGACTGAAAAATTCTTGCAGATCAGTCTCAAATGTATTGTCATTGTTATTGCTTGAAGACGCGTTGTTACCTGAGGTAGTATTGTTGGACGCGTTGGTGGTTTCTGAATTGCCGGTTTTGCGTTTCTCCTCGGGCAAATCAACATCGCGGAGCTCGGGCGCAATGTCTTCTACGCTAATGTCAGCTTCAACTTTAGCGATTTTCATGGGGGGTTCAGCCTCAGCATCCTCCTCGTTATCGTCTCTTTCTTTCTTTTTTGTAACCTTTCGCTTGCGCTTTTTGTTCTTGCGTTTCTGTTTCCGCAGCTCAAGTAAAGCCTGAGCGCCTTCTTCTTCTTCCTCGCCGCCATTGTCGGTAAGATTGTCCCAGTCACCAGCGGTGCCATCCTCGTCGTCGGTGACAGCGGCGGCAGCAGCCGCAGCAGCAGCTACAGCCGCAGCAGCGACAGCAACCGAGGCCTTTTCATCCTCTGTAGCAGCGGCCACAGCGGCCGCAATAGTAGCAACATCGTTTTCGCTAGGGTCTGACATGCCAAAAGCAGATTCAGAATGCTTTTTATTCTTCATTCAATGATTACAGAAAAACTTTGAAAATTAATTAGCAGTTGATACATTTTGTTGTGCTGGGTCGTGTTTTATTTTATTTTTTTCGTGTTTTTCACTTACGCGTTTTTAATTTCTTTTTTTGTGACCTGGTTTGGCGGGTCAACTTGGATTGCAACTGTTAAAAGGACGGTTTGAATGGATGAAGGTAGGGTGACAGCTGGAGAAGACTTGGAAAAGAGAAGGTTGGGTCGGTAGGGTGACTGCAACAGAAAAAAAAAAAATTTAAAATTTTTTCTGTGGTGGCGGCCGTGCTGAAAAAACTAAGCCCTCGTGATTTAAAATACGCATGTCAAATCATGTGACCGAGACTAGTGAGGTTTTAAATACCCGAGTACACGCTGAATGCCCTCCAACAGTGCTGTCCGGCGACCCGACATGGCGCTTTCCACGATAGGGGTGGCGGTGCTATGGCTATCCTTGTTGCCCAAGTATGTAGCTACAATTGAGCGTAAGTCTTCCGTCGAGAATTGCATATGCGCGCCCTCCAGTTCTATATAGACAATTGCGCTCCGCTCTCCAAGGGCTTTCAGCCCCAGCCAGTCCTCAGTATACAATTCACGTTTTTCAAGTGGAGTCACGACCTGTGTGGTCTTATTGTACTCCTGGAACCACTATGAAATGTTAGAATGTAGACGTTTTTAAAATAAGATAAAAGAATGAAAAAAGAATGGGTGGGGTGGCTACTACTTACAGAGCTTTGCTTAGGAATCACCGTTTTATCGTCGCTGAACTGGATCAGAACTAGCCGTTCTAGGGTACTTAGGTTTGACTTGTAGGTAGCGTTTTTAACTTCACGCTCATTGTTGATGTCTGCTAAGAAGTGGGAGCGATTCAGGTACGTGGCGTAGTTCTCAGGGTCCTATATTTATGTTGTTAGAGCTGTTCGAGTGGTAACGGTTTGAAGTTGTTGGGCTTACGCGAAAGTACTGCGCATTAACGCTGTGTGTTTGGGCGTAATCGGTAAATATCTGCGAAACAATAAGCTTGTTACGCTGCTTGCAAAGATACTCTCTCTCGCCACAATAGAATACATCGGCAATACCTAGATATCGAATGTTATCAAACTACCCTGTAAAAGATTTCCTGCTCTGGTGCTTACCATTGTGGGGGGAACCGAATGTCACCAACGTCTTTAGTGGCGGGTTATTACAACGCTCAGCATAACCCCGGAGAAATAGGCCGCCTTGCGAAAACCCAATTCCATCGAACCCGTTTTCTAGGCCCTTGACTTCCCTTAGTTGTTCACATACTTGGTCAATCTAACACAAGACGAAAAGACATGAGACACATTAACAACGAGAACTTGTATAGCGGCAGCATTAATACGTACCTGTTCGTTGACTACACCCAGTACAGTTTGTTTCTGATCTTCACTGCCATCTTCATCCAGCCGGACAACATGGACTTGAATGTCCTTGTGAATTGACTTTATCTCTTCCACTACGGTATGGATTGAAGCCGAGTCATACCGGTCGCCCATGCCGTGCCAAATCACAATGGGCCGTTTGTGAGAACTGGTGTCCGCCGAAATTAGTGGTGGAATTACACTGCCCAGCGTTAAGGAAGCAGTTAATCCTGTCAGTATTATTGTATTTAGTTTCATTGATGCTGTGGAACAAATGGTATGCTGTTGTGGGGAAAACAATGGCGATACTAAGAACAGAAAGGAGGTTTCACTTTAACCCCCCAGACTAAAAGCTGCATGTGATATATGAGCATTAAGCTATAGGATTTAATTGTGTATCAATTTCATATTAAACTTTATGTTTAATATATTATATTCCAAGTCTTAATGTTTTCCAATTTTTGTGAGTTTTTCCGTAATTTCAGGGATTTTCAAAACCGGCACATGCCCATGTCAAAAATTTTACATCAAATGGATCAAAGTCCCTGATACAATGATAACAGTGTTGTTTGTAACGGGTGACGCTTTTACTTCATACGATTAAATCTAAAAGGGGGAAGATAGTTGGATACTAGATAATCAGTTTACTGTGCTTTTATCAAATAGTTACAATCATAATGATAAAACACACTGACATGCAAAGACATGAATTTCAAAACATTCATATCTATGAGACTGGTGATGTAGTGGTGTCAGTGCGTACTGTAAGTTCAGACGTTCGATGACGCCGAATTCTTCATGAATAACACCATGTGTTAAAGGAAACCTGCGATACATGACACCCACTAGATTGATACCAGAGATCGACACTCAGTAAAACCTTAACAACCTGCTCTAATCAAGCTGCCCATCAGCAAAAAGTTGCGATGATGAGTCTAACTTGACCCCAAGACCCTTCTTGGGATCAAGAAAAATCTTGGTATCAAGCTCTGGGAAGACTTTTCTCAATAGTTCTCTTTCTACAGGATGCAAAGGACACCCATTGGTAACGAGCTGTTTTCACTGCACTCACAATATTGTTTTCGCTCATTCGTGTACCTCATTTGGAAGTACTTCCCCAGAACGCCATGACCTGTGCAAAGCCGAAGCAGCTTGCTTAAGGTATGACAATGCACTGTACTCATGAAGGATCCCTAATAATTGGGGCACTTCCCTCCATATAACTCCCTTTGAGGGGCGGAGTAGTATCAACAGAAGGTGCAATTGTACCATTATTTTTATTGTTATATTTTTTCTCTGACATCTAAAAAATATTATTTAGCTTGACAACCAGGCGAAGCACCTTAGAGCTGGTGACAATGTGCTATCTTTGCTACGAGTCTTTTTACATGTAAACTATCAAGCAGTATAATCAGACCAATTGGCAACCCTGCTGCCAGGTGAACCGTTCTATTATGCCCTGTTTTGTTTGCTTTTACTAAGGCCACTCACTGACCGGTGCATCGCCAAAGTCGCTTTTTTTCATCTCTGTCGTGTGACCATACAAAATCTTCTGCAACCATTATATGAGATAGCCGCCCCCGGATTGTTCTAGCGCTCAGGGCAGGCTGTGATTCTATAGGCAATTGTAAGTTTCGGATCATCAAATTTAAGTCTGGTGGAAAGCCAAGATAAAAGATAAAATGATATAGTATTCGTATTATGCAATGGTAGTCGATTTCATGTTTGTGCTGATAATTATCAAGAGCAGTGAAACACAAACAGAAATGAAACGCAAATGAAGACCCTTATTTTTATCCTTTTTTTTGTTCTTAATATGAGGAATTTTTGGTGAGTGTCGCTGCTGGCATCAGTAGTTTTGGCTAGAAACCCTATAGGAACCGCCTGTTAAAGGTGGCGTGGGCTCTCTACGACGCAAAAGACAATGGAAAGGTTCAATTGCCTGCTGAATACAGAAAACAATGATATTGGCGGTAGTTATTATCATTTTAGTCGATTTCCCTGTAAATGGAAGTTTAATCTTTTTTTTTTGGTTTTTTTTAATTGTTTTTTTTTTTTTAAATCTCTCTCTTTCTTCCCTCGCACCCCCCTCCCTCCCTCCTCATTGTTTTCTGACCTCATTAGGTATTCTCCTTTTGATCCTCCTTGTTCTGCTCTATATTCCTGTCAGAACTTGTTTTACCAGCACCGTCAGCGCTGTACTCTTTTTTGTGAACTCTTTGTACCCGCTGAGAAACTACCAAACCCACCCCACATCTCGCCCTCTTATCACACAATGGGAAATGTTGCCACTAAGGAGCGCTCTCGCTCCAACTCGGTTTCCTATGTAATGTATCAGCAGCAGCAGCAACAACATGCCAGCACCCATAACCGCCCTAGAACTCGCTCCGTGCCTGACCCGCTGGTGGGTATAGGATCCTCCTCCAGGCACCATCGCAAAAGCAAAAAGAAGCGCGAAGAACCGCAACCCATCATCCGCCTGACTCTCAATCTTCACGAAAGCGTCGATGGTGGCTATCTGCAGCCCCATGGTGTCTATTCCGGCTCTCATGACTTTGAGTATCCCGTTGTCAGAAAATTGCTACTCGACCGCCGTCTGTCGCCCTTTTTCAAAGGCTTACAAGATTATAAAAAAACCTGGACTGATGCGGAATTGCTCGAAGCCGTTAAGAACTCATCATTACCTTCACCAGAACCAGAATCTTCTGGGTCCATAGCAACAGGTAGCAGCAATGAGGCCAAAACTAAAACATTGACGTCTGTCCCCGACCTCAACTCTAATAATAGCTCAGGTATTAGTACTGGAAAGACTACTTCCAGCCAGCCCAATTGTGTTATCCCTGATTCAGAGGTGATTGGGCTGTATAGGGATGTGATAGAGTGCCCTATATGTTTTCTGTTTTACCCCAATCGGCTTAATCTCACGCGCTGTTGTGAGCAGCCCATTTGTACTGAGTGCTTTGTCCAGATTCAGCGTCAGCCGCCTCACTACCCAGAAGAGGATGATGAAGAGTCCGGTACTATAGAGGAGCAATCCGCCCGCCAGCAGCAAAAACAAAAAGAAAAGGGGCTGATTTCGGAGCCTGCATGCTGTCCCTTTTGCATGGCTCCCGAAATGGGCATTACTTATACACCTCCCCGCGTACGAACGGGCCTCGCCTCGGCCAAGGCGAAGTTGCTATCGCTCGTAAACGAGTCTAAACCCTCTAGTGACTCCGTTGCAGTCATTGACGACGATGAAGATAACAGTGGAGAGGAATTAGCTGTCAGAAGTGGGAGTACACCTCCATCGGAACGCCGTGGTTCACTCGCCGCCACAGACCCGGAGGTCATCACTACGGATCAAATCCGCCCGGACTGGGCGCTCAAGCTTGCTGCGGCCCGCGCTTATGTGGCCCGCAAGTCTGCCACCGCGTCGGCCATCCACGCTTCGGCTTTCAACCCCCGGGCGGTTGCTGAGCAAAGCGATAGTAGCAGCAGCGCAGGTAATTCTTCTGGTGCTGGCGCCAGTATGCGTCCCCCGCGCTCAATGGTTGTTGATGTAAACCCGCGGCTCCAAGAGCTCGAAGACATGATGCTGATGGAGGCTATCCGGCTTTCGATTTTGGAGGAGGAAAGACGTAATTCAAACTCTACTGCCCCAGCCGATTCACCTTCGGCTGCCAGTCGCAATGCCAGACCTGCTGGTCGCGTGCGCAATCACTAGGTAGCTTTTCTCAGCTCATGGCTTGTGTTCTTTATTAACATATTTCCTGTTAATATTGCCATGTACTACTACCCATCGTTTATTTTTATTATTGTCGTTGCAATTAACTTATTCTTCATAACTCTTCTATTCTGTTTTCTGTGCACTATCATTCCTTTCATGGGTTCCATGCTGTCATGGCTTTTGTTGTTTTTGTTTTTGATGTTTGATACTGTTTCTTGGGACATTATTATTATTGATATAGCGTGCCGTGTAAGCTACGGGTCTCGAGCTAAGGACTACATAGCTGGTATAGAATATATTGTTTTTCATCATGTATCTCCATATTTAATTTTAGTTAATCTTTTGTCGGATTTCTGTCATCCTGGTGATGGGGTATATAGTATCACTGGGTATATCTTCGTACTTGTCATGGAGTGAGCAAACACAAGCAGAAAAGAAGCAGCTTCACCAACCCCCCAATAACCAATGATTTTTTAATAATAACAAAAATGGTAATAAATCAAAAAAGAGCTTTTAATTCAAAATAAAATTGGACTTGAAATTTAAATAATGTCAGAAAATCACAGTTGGGCTTTAACTCTGTAATAAAATTCCAACTGATTGTGAAATAACCGCGCAGTTGGCGGTACTGAAGCTATTTCTTATCTATCTTAGTAGCAGCATTAAAGCGCCGCTGGCCTTGCTTTGATTCCATAAGCCCTTGTTGGCATGTCGTAGGACCCGGGTCATTGAAGCACTGCTAGAAGGACTTTTTTTTTTTTCTTTTTTTTTTTTTTTTTTTTTTTTTTTTGGAAAATAAAAATTTTTTTTTTAAAATTTTTTTATTTTTCGCCCTTTTTTTTTGTTTTAAAACCTGTGTCAAAAGTTTTTTTT
>Ga0160505_101719_pt1 | contig 10088 bp, 4 predicted proteins | sample DIDeMG_FD_108225 | JGI IMG/M metagenome (GOLD analysis project Ga0160505, IMG submission 108225) | Enriched chicken feces microbial communities from UW Madison campus, WI, USA - DID2874_E49_Stillage MG | ecosystem: Host-associated > Birds > Digestive system > Large intestine > Fecal ...
AAAATTGTCCGTGAACACTATCTCCGAGACGACATTCCATGTTATTCAAAGCTTTGCCATAAATGTATCAACAGTGCTAAACCTGACGCCCAGGGCAACATGCCTGACTTTGCTTTGCTGGATCTGCCTTTAAAACTTAAGAAGGGAGGTGCCCATTACATTGTTGTGGATACAAATGTGATTTTGCAGGCTATCGACTTGCTAGAACACATAGGATGCTTCTACGATGTCATCATCCCGCAGGTAGTGCTTGAAGAGGTGAAAAACAGATCCTTCCCTATATATCAACGTGTCAGAGCACTTGTTAAGGCTGCAGACAAGCGATTTGTGGTGTTCCACAATGAATTTCACGAGGATACTTACGTCACAAGAGCCAAAGACGAAACTATCAATGATAGAAACGATAGAGCCATCAGGAAGTGCGCCAAGTGGTACTCAATGCATCTCAATGATAACAATTCAAAAACTCCCATCAACATTGTTTTGGTATGCAACGATAGAGACAACAGAGAAAAGGCTAAGAAGGAAGGCACTGACGCTAGAAGTCTCTTACAATACATAGAGAGTTTGGCAAACGCAGACGAGTTGCGTGACTTGATTCCAACTGAGAATGAGAGTTTCGACAAGAATGCTGCAGAGATCGGCTTTCCAGAATACTACTCGAACTCAAGAGTTATGGCTGGTATCAAGAACGGTACATTGTATCAAGGAATGATGAATATCTCTGCCTACAACTTCTTGGAGGGTTCTGTCCAGACACCAGCTTTCAAGAAACCTTTGCTCATAGTGGGTACTAAAAATTTGAATAGAGCCTTCAACAGTGACTTGGTCATTGTGGAGTTGCTTCCTAAAGATAAGTGGAGAGAACCATCCACAACCATCCTTGAGGAAAGTGCTATTGGTGCCAACGATAATGCCGAGGAAGAAGATAAAGAAGTTGTCATTTCCGACAAGGAGAGAAGAGTGTTGGCCCAAGAAGCGTTGAAGGCTACCTCGTCCACAGAAGAGAAGAGATTACAGCCTACCGCCAGAGTCGTTTCCATCACCAGAAGATCATGGAGATACTACGTGGGTCAAATTGCTCCTTCTTCCGTGTCTGAAGATGATACTGGTAATGCTTCCAAGAATTGTTTTGTTGTCTTGATGGATAAGCTTTTGCCTAAGATTAGAATCAGAACTAGACAGGCTAAAGATTTGTTAGGCCAGCGTATTGTTGTTTCCGTGGATTCCTGGCCATCAAACTCAAAGTATCCCCAGGGTCATTTTGTGCGTACACTTGGTGCTGTTGAGTCCGCCGAAGCCGAAACCGAAGCGTTGTTATTGGAGCATGACGTCGAGTATAGGCCCTTCTCCAAGGCAGTCTTGGATTGTTTGCCAAAGGAAGGAGATAATTGGGTTGTACCTGCTGACTTGAACAATGGCGATGAGCAATTGAAGAAAAGAGTTGATTTGCGTGACAAGTTGGTGTGCTCCATTGATCCTCCTGGATGTGTGGATATTGATGATGCTTTGCATGCCCAAGCGTTGCCCAACGGTAACTACGAGGTGGGTGTCCACATCGCTGATGTCACACACTTCGTCAAGCCCAACACTGCATTGGATAACGAAGGAGCTGCGCGTGGTACCTCCGTCTACTTAGTGGACAAGAGAATCGATATGTTGCCAATGCTTTTGGGTACAAACTTGTGTTCTTTGAAGCCATACGTGGACAGATTTGCATTCTCTGTTATTTGGGAAGTGGACGAAGATGCTAATATTGTTAATGTCAAGTTCATGAAGTCGATTATCAAGTCTAAGGAAGCCTTTTCCTACGAGCAGGCACAGCTTAGAATTGATGATCCTTCGCAGAAGGACGATTTGACCAATTCTATGAGAATTCTTTTGAAGCTCTCTAAAAAGTTGAAGCAGAGAAGATTGGACGCTGGTGCTTTAAATTTGGCTTCGCCTGAAGTGAAGGTTCACATGGATAGTGAGACTAGTGACCCCGGTGAAGTGGAGATCAAAAAGTTGTTGGAAACCAACTCTCTTGTGGAGGAGTTCATGTTGTTTGCAAACATTTCCGTCGCTACCAAGATTTTTGATGCATACCCTCAAACTGCCATGTTGAGAAGACATGCTGCCCCTCCAGCCACCAACTTCGAGGCACTCAACGAAATATTGCGAGTGAGAAAGAATGGCATGTCAATTTCGACAGAATCTTCCAAGGCACTTGCAGACTCGTTGGATAGATGCGTGGACTCAGAAGATTCTTATTTCAACACGCTTATTCGTATCATGTCTACTAGATGTATGATGGCTGCAGAGTACTTCTCCTCAGGATCATATGGATATCCGGAATTCAGACATTATGGTTTGGCGGTAGATATCTACACACATTTCACATCTCCTATCAGAAGATACTGTGATGTTGTTGCACACAGACAGCTAGCCGGTGCAATTGGTTACGAGAACTTGGACTTGAGTCACAGAGATAAAAACAAGATGGAGTTGATCGTCAGAAACATCAACAGAAGACACAGAAATGCCCAGTTCGCTGGAAGAGCCAGTATTGAGTACTATGTGGGGCAGGTGATGAGAAACAACGAGTCAAACCAGGAGGGATATGTGATCAAGTGCTTCAACAACGGTATCGTTGTACTCGTGCCCAAGTTTGGAGTTGAAGGTCTCATCAAGTTAGAGATGCTCGGAGACGTGAATAGTGCTGTCTTCAACGAGGAGAAGTTCGAGTTAAAGTTTACTGACTTGAATGGCAACACTAGGGTAATCGGAGTGTTTGACAAGGTCAATGTCCGGGTGACCTCAGTCAAGGATGAAGTAAGTGGGAAGAGAAAGGCACAGTTGTTGCTTGCCTAGGATCATTACGGCTTTCTAACGTAGATTAATGCATTATACTAGACTTAATATGTAGCACTAGAGAGTAATATCTAGCAATAGAGAGACTTGATATGTAGCACTAGAGAAACTTGATATCTAGAGGTTGTTGGCATCGAGATACTGGACAATCTGCTCGATGGTCACTAGTTTGATGTCATGCTCCTTGCAGAAGGCTTGACAGTCGTCCAATCTCATCATCAAACCATCTTCGTCTCTGACAAGCTCGCAGATCACAGCTGCTGGCTGCAAGCCGGCCAACTCACACAAGTGCACAGATGCTTCTGTGTGGCCTCTTCTCTTTTTGAGAAGTCCAGGCACGGCTCTCAATGGCAATATGTGTCCTGGTCTAATAAAGTCATCCGGCTTAGATTTGGCATTGGCCAACAGGTTCGCCGTCAAGGCTCTGTCGTGAGCGGAAATTCCCGTGGTAGTTCCATCTGCAAAGTCACAGGTAACCGTGTATGCTGTTCCATGTCTATCGGTTCTGTCTTTCAACATCGGTTGCAAGTCCAACTGGTCTGCTCTTTCGGTTGAAAGTGGCACACACACGTAACCAGACGAATGACGGACCAAGAAAGCCATCTTCTGCTGAGTGATTTTCTCAGCGGCTATGATCAAGTCACCTTCGTTCTCACGGCTCTCGTCGTCCATCACAACCAAAAACTCCCCATTCTTAATTGCCTCTATGGCCTCGGGCACTGAACAGAACTTGGACATTATTGACACTGGTAGGTACTCAAAAAATTAACGGTCTCAAAATGCCACAAATATGAAGGGCAAAATATTGTTCAAATAGTATTCTAGTTCTTAAGATTACTCTTACGAGAGGAATCAGCTGTGACTAAGAATATGAAGTGGTTAGTAAAAAACCAGTGGAAAAACTGAGCCCTCGGAATTGCCGGGGTTGACAGGAAGATGGTGAATACTGGGGTAGTGGGAAATCGAAGTTTTGGAAGGGAAACATTGAGAAAAAATTGCAACTATGGATTCTACATGTTTATATCATTAGAAAAATCAAAAGATTCCTTAATTTTGGTCCAACGGTTGACTTTCAACTAAACGTTTATTACAACATATCATGTCATCCCTCGGAATTACATTAGTCACTCCACGCTGATTAATGAGTGTGGAAGTTACGCAAACATACACCCGTACACCATGACAACACTTAACTATGACGAGTCTTACGGCAGGCAATTTTTTTAGCAGCCAAATATGGAAAATTCCAACCAATTTCTGGAGACGGTGGCTGAGTATGACCAGGACTCGTTGAGGTTCCAAAAGATTGAGTTCGCTAATAAATTGATCCTCAACGTCCTCACAAACGACATTATGGACACAACTCTCGACATTCCACTTTCCACCCAAGCCACCATCAATGATGGACTTTCCGACGAAGATTCTTTGGGTGTTGAACCGGTAGTGTTGGTTGGAAACCCGCACAATCTCAAGATTCAGGTGGTTGCAGGCCAGATTGGCAAGGTGGTGAGACAGCTGAAGAACCCACGTAATGTTATATTGAGTTTGGGGTCTCGATGGTTTGGAAGTGGAGATTCGACGGAAGACGGAGATTTCGAGAAACTAATGTTTGTATTGGGAAACATCAAGAAATTGTTAGAGTAGACAGAGTTGACGTGAAGTCTGTTGGAATAGATTTGGTTGGAATAGATTGGGTAGAAACGACTTGGAAGTTACGGATTAGGTATTGATAAGTCACCGACCATTAATGAATACATGATCAAACATAAGACGTCATTTTAGGGAAAAATCCTCATTGCTGCTCTATTGTTCTTTCAATTTTACATATTAGCTCTATCATCTACTTCTTTGCCTTGACTCTCTCCTTCACAGCAACCTTTCTCTCCTTCTGACCCCATACCAACTTGTGTGGCTTCATGAAGGAATCAAGAACTTCGGCATCAACCTTACTTCTTCTCTCCTGATAGGCTCCAACGTACTCCTGCAAAACAGCAATACACTCTTTCTTCATTTCGGAAGACATAATCTCTCCCTTCTTGTAGCCTTCAGCCAAAGCATTCAACTTCTCGTCGTCATGGCTGAAGAAGGAAAGGTACTGGTAGGCAACATCCACCTCCACATTTCCTCCCAACTCTCTGTGCTCCTCCAAGGTAGCTCTTCCTCCTGAAAATGCATACTTGTTGATCTTCTTCTGGATCTGCTTGGGAGTGTCATCCATGAAGATGGATGTGGTGGTATCGGAGGCAGACATCTTGGTGGATGCACCCTGCAAAGCTGGGAAGAACTTAGCATGGATCAAAGATGGCTTGGAGAACTTCAACTTGTCAGCAACATCTCTGCATACTCTAAAGTATGGGTCCTGGTCAATTGCACATGGAATCAAGCAGGGAGTTTTTGGAGGCAAGCCCAAAACATCTGGGAATGAAGATGGGAACGCCGTGGCGATCTGAACACTGGCAAAGTGGATCTTTCCAATGCAGTCGGAGTCCTGAAAGCCAAAAACGGCTTTAGCTGTAGACGTAGTGATCTGTCTTGAAGTTCTCACGATATTCTCGTAGAAAGCAGGGTTCATATATTCCAAATCGGAGAAAATGAAGGTGTTTTCTGGGTTGAAGCCCACGGCAATGATGTCCTTACAGTTCTCTTTAGCAAATTTCTTAACATCCTGAATGGTCAACTTCTGCTTGAACAAGAACTTCTCGTCGTCAGTCAACTCAACCACCAATGGCACATCAAATACATCTTGCAACCATTTGGTGAAAATGAATGGAATCATGTGTCCCAAGTGCAATGAGTCACTGGATGGACCTCTTCCAGTGTAAAGGAAGAAAGGCTCACCATGCTCATACAAATCCAAGATTCTAGCCAAATCTCTCTCGGAGAAAAAGACACCTCTCTTCAAGAAAGGATGAGGCTCCTCACCAGTGACCTGCTGGAAACGCAGAAGCACGTCGTCGGTGATTTTTCTCGTTCCAAATGACTCAATGAGCTTATTGTAGTCGATGCCCTGTGCAAGGCCATTCTCGTCCACGGCACCTTCCACCTCCCAAGGAGTGACTTTCTGTTCAGCCAGATGTTTTTCCTCGATTTTGAGGCCAGCAATGTCGACTTGGTCAGCCATGATATATTGGATGAAGTGGTTACAAGACGAAAAAGGGAGTGTATGCGGGTCAACTCAGTAGAGGCGAAAAAGACCAGGAAATATGACAGGAAATGTGACTAGGGAAATAGAAAACAAGAAAAACTTAAACAAAAGTGACGAAAATAAGAATACGAAAGAAATCAAATAATAAAAAAGTAGAGGAAGTTCTTCAAAGATTAAAAGTTTAAATGAAGTATCAATCATACCATCTACACTAGTCAATCCGTAATCGTACATTCCTTACCAAATCCGTTGCAGAAGTTTTATTACACGTTATATGGCGATATAATGAGATTAGAAGTTGAGTTTGGTGAAGAACCACTTGTTCTTACCGGCCTGATGCTTTTCTTCCAAAGCCTTCTTGACAACCTTCTTGGCTTCTTCTCTCTGGGATGGCTCGTTCAAGGAGTCTGGGGTGACAACGTTCTTGAACGACTCAACGTCCAAAGAGTATCTGGTTGGCATCAAGTGGTTGTAGTTGACCAACTTGACGAATGGCTTGATCTTAGTTCTCTTGGCAACCTTCTTCTCGTCGTGAGCTCTGGTGACCTTCAATGGGCCTCTCTCGATACCGACAACGACAGCGTGTGGGAAGGAGTGGGACTTGGTACCGTCATCGTGTGGTCTGACAACGACAACCTTCTTACCAGCGAATCTACCACGGGTAACGATAGCTGCAATGTTAGTATTGGAGGCGACAAAAGGGGCCCGACTTGAAGTTGGAGATGGATTAAATGACGATGCGTGGGAGTTCTTGTGTCGAGAGCATCGACAAATGGATGGAATGGATTGGCATTTGAAGCTCATAGCCATCTTTGATGCTCTATGTTGTGGCCAACAGTGCTTTTACGGGGATATATGAATTGGAGACTCGACAATTTGGAGTGGAATTCATAGCTTGGACAGCATTGAGGAAAAATTTTCTCCAACGGAAATATCACAACTTCTGCCCCTCAAAGGCATCGGGACGATCTTCGCAAACGAAGCGTAATGTTCGATTTGTACATACCAACTTTACCGGACTTGATGAACTTAGCCATTTTAACGTTGTGTAGGTGGAAGTGAAAAATCAGTAGAAAGGTGTGCCAGAAAAAATTTTGAGGAGGTGGAAATTCTCCTGGTCTGTCTGCAGGCATGTAGTGCATTTGCGCCAATGACTTTGCTTGTGGTGTACGGGTTCACCGTCCAATTGACCTGTGCGGTAGTAGATCTTAGTCACGTGCCTAGTTGTGACTGCGACTTTTCTGTGGCTGCGAAATTACACAAACTATAGTGTGGTGAATGTAAGGATACTGCTTAATTTGATACTGGCAAAGTGTTTTGATTTTATTTACCATGTTACCATATTCCAAAAGGAATAATTAGTTTTTGAGCGTCTTCCCATCAGCCATAAAAAACCTTATTATCTTCTACTTCTTCCCCCTGCTTCTTGCCAAAAACTTGGAATTCATTGTAGTGATCTTGGCCTTGCCTCCATTGCCACTTCCACTTGCACCTCCGCTTACGTTATGCTTGTAAACAGAAAGCCCGTTCTCTCTCGTGAAACTCGAACTCCGTGGTTCTGTCATAACCAAGTTAGGATTGTTGGAGACAGCTAACTGCGCAGCATGGATGGTCCCGCTATCTCCACGCATAGCCTCGCGGCTCAATCCACTTGCTCCCAAAGATTGCGATTTAGGAAGTGGTGGTGGTGGTTTTCGTTTTCCGTTAGTTTTGCTGCTTTTAACCTTGCTTTGGAAAAGCTGGTTCAGCGTCCTCTCCTTCAGCTCCGTTGGACTCAGGACATGCAGACTTGGAGTTCTTGGACTAGTAACAGTACGACGCAGTTGATAAGGGCTAGAACGTCCGGAACCACTACCTGAACCACTGTTTCCCGATGTGCCGCGTCCAGAGCTGCCACGCACTGGTGACCTTCTCCCCGACTCAGTTACTCTCTGGGAAGGACTTGCGAAGGTAGGCGCATCCATTAACTTAGGTGATGGTTTAGGCGAGGCCCTTGGGGAGTTCTTGCGTTTGGCCTCCTCAATCCGATCTCTTTCAAGCTGGTTCAATTTGGCCTTCGCAAGTGCTTCAGTCCACTGGCTAACTTCGTACTTCTCTACCTCGAAAACAAACGCCGTCTGCGTGGCAACCACGGCAAAGATTCCTGTGGAAGGGAGCACCTTGCTGAACTTAGAGTTGTTCGAGATGACTTCTCTAAAATGAATGAATGGGAAATTGAGCTTGATTTCTGCAACTAACTTTGTTTCATTGGTTCCGTCTTCTTTCATGAATATCAAGAGTCTTCCATGCGTAGTTACTAAAATATGGCAAGTTCTGGCTTTCTCCAATGTCATGTTGTTATGACGGCTCGAACCACTGTTGGAAGATTTAACAGACAGTACATCCGACACTGTCTCTGGAGCTTTTTTATCACTATGTGAAAGAAACTTTTTCAAGAACCCTTTTCCAATTTTTGACAGTGTGCTACCATTTCCCGAACGACTTCCACTCTTCTCTTCGTCCTCAGGAATACTTTCAATTCCCTCGGGCTCTTCGTAATAATATGTAACTGCGTCCTCTTCCTTATCTGTCCTAGGCAGTGAGAATTCACTAGGCATATCACGAAGGCCCTTGTTACTATGTGCCACTTTTGAGAGAAGGGAGCGCCCGGTCAGACGACTATCGGCTGCTTGTAACTTATTTATAAGTCCCAACGGAGCATCGTGTACAAGACCTCTATTCTTCCTCTCGAAGTATTCCACAGGTTGCTTGCAAACAATTGCCAGCCCAACATTGAGAATTCTTTCTGTCGAAGTTTCAAGATACTCCTCCCATGCGAGTTCTACTTGACTCATTGGGGCAACATCCATAACCTTTGATTTAAGTCTTCGCGGATCTGAATCTTGTTTAGTTTGAGTATTCGCTCTTGAGTAACTGGCCATCGAGTGAATCGTAGGACGCAATATATTGGTACCTGGAATGTATTCGGGTGCTGGAGCATGTCTTGCCGGGCCATTCGAGTTGTTTGGCGGTGCTTTTGTTGAAGGATGATGATTCTCCTCGTCATCGTGTTTTGTAAGGACAAACGCAGCAACGCTAGCAGGACTAAATCCGTTCCCAGAATCATCGCTAACCACACGCTTAGAAACAGCAGGAGCGGGAGATCCTTGAGTCTGCTTTTTGGTATGCGCAGGCTTCTTAATCACAGTTGGCTGCGCTTTGCTTTGGGGAGGCATTTTCATCATCGATTTGGCAGTCATTTTATAAGGGCCTAATTCTGGCAAAGGGTTAGACCATAGCAGGTCGTCAAATTTGATCTCTCTGAAGAAGTAATGACCCTGAATCTGCTTGATGGTGGCTCTCCGAGAAGGTTGCAAAACTAATATTTGTTTGATCAAGTCTCTCAAGATCAAAGGGAAACCAGCACTGAATGCGTATTGAAGTTTTGTAATTTTCTGGAATGTCAAGTACTCGTTGGTGGCCTTAAACGGTGGTTTACCTGCAACCATCTGATAAAGAATGCAACCAAATGCCCAAATATCCCCGGGTTTTCCACAGTACTTGCTATCCAACAACTCGGGTGAAACATACTCAGCTGTTCCAACAAAAGACTTGGCACGGACATCCACAGGGTACTCTTCTACGGTGCTGTCACCACTTTTGCGTTTTTCAAGGAGCTTTGCAGTGCCAAAATCGGTGATCTTGATACGGAATTTGTCGTCCAACAAAATGTTCTCAGGCTTGATGTCACGATGCACCACACCGTTGTCATGCATGTTCTTCATGGCGTCAAGGATCTGAGCGCCCAAATGCCTGGTACATTCTTCGTTGAGTGAGCCGTAAGTTTTGATTAAATTCAATAGCTCACCATTGGAAGCATAGTCTAGCACGAAGTAAAGAGAAAACTTGTCTTGGAAAGTGAAGAAAAGGGAGATAATACCATTGCAGTTGCTCAAACGGTTAAGCGCATGTTTCTCAATGTTCACGTACTTGACCTTCTTCTCCTTGATTATGTGTCTCTTATCCAACACCTTGACAGCGTACTGTTTAGTAGTGATCTTGTCTGTTGCTAGCACCACCGTGGAGTAAGAGCCCTCACCGAGGTCCTTGC
>Ga0160505_101720_pt1 | contig 10077 bp, 5 predicted proteins | sample DIDeMG_FD_108225 | JGI IMG/M metagenome (GOLD analysis project Ga0160505, IMG submission 108225) | Enriched chicken feces microbial communities from UW Madison campus, WI, USA - DID2874_E49_Stillage MG | ecosystem: Host-associated > Birds > Digestive system > Large intestine > Fecal ...
AAAAAAAAAAAAAAAAAAAAAAAAAAAAAAAAAAAAAAAAAAAAAAAAAAAAAAAAAAAAAAAAAAAAAAAAAAAAAAAAGACCCAAGCGTGTAATGAAAGAAATAAGAAATAAGAAAAAGACTTTAAGCTTTGTTGTTCCCACACCCAAAAACCTTTTGTATTGCTGCCTCGTCGCATTTGGCACAAAGTGAAAATTTTTTTTTATTTTTCGCTTTTCTCTTTTTTTTTCCCTTTTTTTTCTTTTCCTTTTCCCCCCTTCGTTTTACACAACCATCGTAATTCTTCATTAACTATATTAAAAATGAGTGGTTCCGGTGCTTCTGGTAACAAATTTAGAATGTCGGTAAGTTATCTTTTTTTTTTTTTAAAATAAAAAAAAAAACCATTGTTATTTTTTTAGCAGTTGGCTTGTCGGTGCCATGTTTGTTTAGTGGTTTCGACTTTGTGAATATGAACGGAGTGGATGTTGGTCGGGACTTGCGCGGCTCGAAGGCCTTGCGCGAGGGTCAGCAGCCACCAGAGTTATTCGAAAGCAGTCTCAAGCTTCTCATGCTATCACTCTGATAAAACAACAAGATGTGGTAGAATCGATTTTACTATCTTTTTTTTTTCATTTTGGTTGGGACGAGGTGGTCTTCGGTTGGTTGAGGCAAAGCTAGTCGACACGCTAGTTGAAGTAAAGCGTTCATACAATGCGGGTTTCATTTTGTTCTTGGCTATGCGACAGTACCGGCAATTCCAAACACTTTCGAACCAGTTCACATTGACGATTCCACTATCACTACTGTTTTAAAACGTTTTTTAGATGAATGATTTATTAACTCTTTTCATTAGCTCGGCCTTCCTGTTGGAGCCGTCATTAACTGCTGCGACAACTCTGGTGCTAGAAACCTCTACATCATTGCTGTCAAGGGCTTCGGTGCTAGACTGAACCGTCTGCCCGCTGCCGGTGTCGGTGACATGGTCATGGCCACCGTCAAGAAGGGTAAGCCCGAGCTCAGAAAGAAGGTCATGCCTGCTATTGTTGTCCGCCAGTCCAAGCCCTGGAGACGCAGAGATGGTGTCTACCTTTACTTCGAAGACAATGCCGGTGTCATTGTCAACCCCAAGGGTGAGATGAAGGGTTCTGCCATCACTGGTCCCGTTGGTAAGGAGTGCGCCGATCTCTGGCCCAGAATTGCCTCCAACTCTGGTGTTGTTGTTTAAAATAACTTTTGTTCTTTAAAATACCTTTGTATTAATTTTAACGACCCCCAAACTTTCTGTTTTCTTTGAATCGCGAGATGTTCTTTTGTGTTATTATCATTATTCGTAAATGTTGGTTGTAGAAGAAAGATGGTGTTTATTGTTACCGAAAGGACAGAGAGATAACTTATATATTGAGCTACATTTGTCTCGATGTACTTTGGATGGAAGCATCCGATTCACAGCTGGAAAATGTACTCGCAACGCATCAATGTCAGACATGCCCAGTATATTACTTTAAACCCCTGTTATATGCCTTTAGTTAAGCCCTTTTTTTGACAACTATTACTGCAGTTTGAAAATTCGTGAATGCAGCAAAATGTGTATGCCCTAACCCAGCCAGTTATAGCCACATACCCAAATCCTCGCTTTCAGTTTTGGAGTTTTTGGTTCTGAATTCATGTTGTTGTCCTCGTTTTAGTACCTCTATCTCTCTCTAACCTCTTAAAGCCACAGCAGATCTGAAGTTCTCTTCTTCTTTTTTCCTTTGATTTTGCGATTCGACAACTACAACAAGAAACTTGAGAGTATACACTATATATATATATATATACAAATTCACTAATTATGGTAAGACTCTTGGGGAGGCCTTAGGCCCATCCCGTTTGGACAACTGGTCCGAACCTTGGACCACACCGGGTTACAGATAGGACCTATGCGAAAGAAGAGGCAATGATCTCTTCGCTCTTGTTTTGTCATTGGGTTGGCTGGTTTTATATTTAGAGGAGATGCTAACCAGATTCCCAGACGGCGTTGCTTAATTTCCAATCACTAATGCTAGTGATCCTTTTGTTGATCTGTACAACGACATACACCCGGGGCCTGGTGCCAAGTCTGATAGACAAAAACAAGCACGGGTAAGTGCGATAATCTCTCTTTCCTTTCAGCTTCAGCAGTGATGATGATGATCATCATGGTGAAAAGAAGAATTGTTTGAACTAACTCTTCAACGCGCAGGGTACTGGGGTTTTTTTGGAAGACAGCGCGAGTCGGTGAGCGGCTGAGCCCCTATGTCTCGCTTTGTTGCATTGCCATGGCGGTAAGTAATACCTTCTCTTTTATTATCATGCACTTTATTGTCTGTGTACTCATTTCCTATTTACGGTGCTAACTCGACCCAGATCAAAATGTTGATAGAGTAAAAACAAAAACTATGGTTTGTTTGCAGACGCAAACCCGGCATCACAATTTGTTTGAGTGCAATTGCACCACGAATCGGGCGCCGAGTCTCGCGGCTATACCAGCTGGGGTATCCGGCGCGCGTCATTTTTCTTACTCAACTGATATCTTTGCCTCGATAATTGGCATCTCTCTTTTCATTTTTATTTTTTTCTTCTTGTTTCTGGTTGCAGTTTTCAGTATTTATTAATGACACAGTTTATACACATTTTTTTTTTTTTGGTTCCTCCTTGGGTATGATCTCTCTAATTTATTTATTACGTGCCTGGGTGAGGGTGCTGGCAAGTCATTATAACCGTGGGTCACGCTTCCTAAATGTATACATTTATATATATGCTTATTGGAACTCGTAGGTCTCGCCGCTGCCCTTATACATGACACCCACGCGCTCGCTGCCCACAATGCGCTCAAGCTTGAGTGCATCCCACTGCGAATAGATGGCACGCACATGGACCATTGAGATATCCACCTGATCCTCAACTACCGTGCGGCCCAAAAACCGCGTCACTTCTTCGTAAAACCGGGGGTTCTCAGGCAGGCCAAAGAAAATAATGGTGCGTGCACCGCGAATATCAAATCGTCGGAAATGGTGCAAACGTTCCGTGTAGAGCAGGTACTTGGAGGTACCGTTGCGGAAATAGGTCCGCGCCCGGCCCAGCTGTGATGCAGTGGAATACTCCGACACGGCTGAAAAGGAGAAGTTCTCCTTATCCATGTAGTTACGGATACGGGTGAAATCAAGGTACGAGGGGATAAAGATAAGCGTGCCCTCGGGGTTGCCGCGTTGAAGGGAGGGGAGGATAATGGTCGAAAGATACTTGAAGCGCGCATCGGGGTCAAGCGTGGGGTCCTCGACCGATGGGCCCGTGAGCTTGGAGAACGTCTGACGGATCTTCATGCCCACGCGGGCCATGGCGCCCTTGTAGCGCGGGCGGAACTTGATTTTACCACCCACATTGAGGCAGCGGTGCGAGAACAGCGAATTGATTTCCGGTGTGACAAACTGTGTCAGCACAATCGTTTGGCGCAGGTACTGAGCTTGTCGGTTAATGTACCATTCCCGCAGACGCGAGAAATCGCAGTTGCGCATCTCCGTGGGGGTCAGGTTCATGTACTTGAAGATGTGATTGACATTATCCCAACTTTGCATTTGCATTGCGTCGGCCTGGTCAACAATAGCAAGCTCAATTGAGGAAAGGAAGTCATAGTCACGCTTCTTGTCACCCTCGTTACCGATGATCATTTTCAGGCCAAGGGGACTCGCCACAATAAGATCCGAGGAGTAAAATGACGAATAAAGCTTGACAGCGCGTCGCGTGAACTTGACACCAAGACAAAACACATCATCATTATTGCCAGAAAAGAGCCGGACAAAATCCTCAGGCTTGTTGGCAGGGACGTCGGTTTCACTGTAAAATGCATTCTTGAACCGTTTTTTGTTTTCACTCTGCTCAAGCCCGGAAAGTTGTAACAGCGTGTTGATGAATTCATAACACGCGTTGCGAGTCGGCAACAGAACAAGGACCTTGGCACGTGTAAAGCCCTGGTCGCGCAGCTCCAGTCCCGAGTCCTGCTCAGCCGCCAGGCGGTAGGTGTCCTTGATCACCTTGGTCCGCGTTTTGTAAATGTGGTTGAGCGCGTGGAGAGTATAGAGTCGCTGCAGCTCCTTTTCATTGTCAACAGTCCGGCTGGGGAAAAGAACATCCTGGTAATTGAGTAATGGTTTGGAAAACTCGCTTTGCAGCTTGGTAACTTCGGGATTAGCAGTTTTGAAGGGCTCCCGCAGTTTCTCCTTGATGGCAGCAGTGCCGAGCAGGGACGGGGCCTCGGCGGTGGGGGTCTTGAGCGTCGTGGTGAGCTTGGGGGTCGCGATAAGCGATGCAGGGCCGAGGCTGGCATCGCACGAGTAGCGTGAATTGGCCCACTCCAACTCTGTGCTGGAGGCAGGCAATGCCTCCAGGACCTGCGGGTCGACGGCCTGGAAGTGCCAGATGAACGGGTTCTTTGAATTGGTGTCAGCCTCCTCATTGTCGCTGTCAGAGTCAGCATCAGCATTCTCCTCTGCCTGCACGTCCTCGGCTTCGTCACGCTCTATCTCTGCCTCGGCGTCCTCATCCTCAGACACAAACCCCTCAACGGCACCTTCCGTTTGTTCAATCCCCTCCATATCACTATCTTCTTCGTCATCATTAGCCTGAGGCTTAGTCTTGGTCGCAGTCGGCTTCTTGTTTTTCTTTTTCTCTGAGTTCAGCAGTACCATAAGTGCACCATAAGCGTTCATCTCGCTGCCAGTAGTGTCTGGTCCCGCAGCGGGACTCTCTTCGTGCACAAGGCTTGCAAGGGTTTTTTTCTGCTTCTTGGGCTTTGACACCTTGGCTGTCTCCTGGGCGACAACGGGTGTAGATCCAGCGGCGGATCTGAGGGCCTGGCGGCCACCCTTTTTTTTGTAAAATCCGCCCTTTCCTTTAAATTTCTTTTCGGAGGCCATGATTAATATTTCGTTAGTGTCAAGACCAGAACGTGTGTGTGCGTGTGGGGTGTGTGTGTGTGACTATGCTATGATCTGGATAATGACTTGAAAAAAAAAAGAAAAAATTAAAAAGACCCACGAAATATTGCAGTTGGGAGTTTCCACTGAAAATTTTGTGGGTCACATGACCATGTCAATTAAATCCACTTGGATCCTGAAGGAGGATAGCGCCATTGAAGGTTGTCAATGGCAGTCTTTTCTATATTCTAATGAAACAATATACACATGTCAATGACAGGATGTTAAACGAATTCTAATCAAGGGGTTTTGTCGTCTGTTCAATTTTCTTTTTTGTATGGTGGTTCCTTAGGCGTAAGGTTAAGTTGCTAAGGCCCCTCTACTACTGTGGGTGTTAAACACATGCCACATCACAAGTGCTCTACTTTGACAAGAAACCGAACACTCCTCTTCTATTTGTTTCAGCATCCATTGCGCCGTAAAACAATAACTGGGACTGATTTGAATTTGTGAGCCCATTTTAAAATTCACATGTTTGGCCTTCATACGAAGCAAAATTTAATGACAAAGTAAAATTGTGAGATTCAAATAATACTTTTTTAATATCAGTCCACCACAAGTCACAATAACACCATCTGTAGCCAAAAAGGAATACACCGAGGAAGCTGTTAACACTAGCATTAACAACACACATGACTTGTGAGCGGTCTCAAAACAAACATCACTCGTATTTCTCTTTCATTTTTAGTTTTGACTGTAATCCACAATACAATTCTTTTTTGTTTAAATGCCGAATGCTGACGCTGATCGTGATGTGGTGCCGGGTGCAGCTCTACACCAAGTGCAGGTTATTAAACAAATCCCGAATTGAATTTCAAAATAGCACACTGCTCAGTCTATTTACGTCGCAGAGACTTGGTGGTTGGTTGGCTTCTGGATGCTCGACTAATTCATGCTTCGCAACTTGTCAGAATATTTTCGAAGAGCAAATCGGGATCTTTCTGCTAGGAGAAAAGTCCGACGTTCCATAATAGCATTTAATAAGACCATTTTAGTTTTTACTGTAGAATTCTAAAGCTTGTTTTGATACTACACGATGTGACAGAAGCAGGCAGCAGGATTATTATGGATTAGTTTCGAGATCACAGGTTCAGGGTCCTGCAGTTTCACGGAATGCTTTTAATCACTGCCCAAGTAATGATACCACAGCTTAAATCGGTATTACCGTTTCTGGTTCAAAGATTGGGCTCTATGCTCTCCTCTTCGCTTATGCACCCCTGCAAATATACCCATGTAGTGGTGCTTGTGTAAAATGTGACCATAGTCTCTTCGCAGTGCCATACTGATTTCCATGCAGCATTAGTAGTGGTATAAGGGTTCATTATAACTTTATATATCACGGTGCCAGATGTAGCATATTCAGCCTCAACTACCATAACTATCAGTGTCTACTCCTCACAACTACCACAAGGAAGGTGTAATAATAACGTGAACTAAAAAACATTTGTCTGGTTTATTGACTTTGGCCCCCTTTGCCATTGGCCAATTGGCAGCCAGGCCAAGGTTTTGGCCGGGAGAGTAGAGGTTGATGCGCTGGAAAACAATTGTAACCAAATGAGCTATGTGTACGATAATATAGGAGACACAATATATGAAAGAAGTAGAAGACAAGCGGCAGCGATGACGAGCAGAAATGATAAGAGCAGCAGCATTAAAAGTAGCAGCACTATACTGACCCGAAGATTCGTAATATTAGTAGTGGTTGTAGCTGCTACCGCCATTCTTGAAAAATTATTATTATTACTGTTATTAAAATATTTTTGCTATAGAGGTGATGAGACCTGTTTCTATTATTTCTTTCTTTTATTTTCCTAGCAGTGCAGATATCCACAATACTGCCAGCAAAGTACAGTGGCCCTGATGCTTCCTAAATAGTGTCATTACTGGTTGGCCAAGCTTTGACCCAGAATTATGGTAGAGGAGAACACGACCAGTTTATTATTATTATTTTTTTTTTTAAAATAAAAAATTGCAAAAGTGCCAATACTGGTTTGAGTATATCAATCAGTCACTGTATAGTTAAAATTATTGGAGGAAAGGAGAAATTTATTTTCACGGGATTTCGGCGGTTTTTCCAGATCAATTCTTCATTAGTTAATGTTATGTGAAAGGATTGTAAAGGCGGAAAATTCTACAGTATTTTCTTTTATTTTGATCTTTCATATGATGAGTACCCGATCAGAGATGGGTGTATGCATTTGTCCCTTTGCCGACAGACAGTGGTGGTATTTGAAAGTAAAAAAAAAAAAAAAGGGTTTTGAGCTGCCCGCAGTTTGGTAAGGAGAAATGGAGCCAACTAAATAATTATCTTTTTGATAACACTATTGAAAAATAAAAAAAAATATAATCTGGAGAAGAAGCATAGACTTGAACAATAATAGGAAAAAAAGATACTGGTCCATTTAATTTTTGTCTACCGGACTTTTTTACAAAATTGATGAACCCTTCCGGTGCTCATTCCTCTGATCAAGTTTTATCTGCAGACACAAGTCGAAAACAAGCCGTAGCAAAACTTATTTAGGCTCCTCAAAAAAATTTTTTTTGGGAGCCTTGATGAAATAACAGTACCCTTAAAGTTGCTAATATTTTATTGTATTTTGATCTTCTAGCATTAAAATATGCAAAACTGGTTAATACCATTGCTATTTTAATTGATAGTTCAATCTTTTGACTGGAGGTTTGTGTGACTTTTGCCGTCAATTGCTGATTGTATCTCGCGTGAACACATAGGGTTAGGGCAGATAACGGTATTAGGGTTTACTGGTTTTTATTCATGTTTATCTTAATTACTTTTTATTATTATTATTACTACTGCTGCTGCTATTACTACTATTATTTTAATGAAATCAAACTTGTCCTAGAAATGGGTTTATAAAACCTCCAAAGATCCTCTTTGATCTTTTTTTTCTCTCTCCCCTTCGTGCTTCAATCCTTTTTAATTTATTTTTTCTTTCTTTCGCATTGTTGTCAGCCCTTCAACAGGTTTTGTCTCATTCTTTTCTGCGACCCTGCTAATCATTTTCCTCCCATTGGACTTTCTCTCACTTTTCTGTAGGTCATTGTACTGCTACAGCCAGCCGTTCCTAATCAAACCCTGCAATCACATCAGAAAATTTTCACATAATCTCTACCATGCCCGCCTACCTACGACAGGCCTTTAACACCGTCAGCTCGCTGATGGATATATCCCTGATAGTTCTCACAATTCCGCTCGCTTTTGACGTTGGAGGCGAGAACTGTGGCATTGTAAGTAACCGTTAATGATTTTTTTTCTTTCTTTTTCTGTGATCACACCCTGGAAAACACTAACCCCAGACTTTCTCAGGCGTACACCCTCACGCTCATAACCTTCCATGCAGCCCTCTCAACCCTGCGGATACTAGGCAAAAACACAAAAATTTCATTTATATTTTCATTTTTATATCACCTTCAACGGCTAATCATACCTTCGCTACTCATTTTCCATCTTTCCGTCTTCTCGCCAGCAATAAAATCGGTCAGTGCAATGGTGGTGCCGCCCTACACAGAAAAGCGAATGGAGCTTTGGCTTAACCTGATCCAGCCATGGGCATGGTTTATTAAAAACTCAACACCACTATTCACCCTCATGGAGGGCTTTTGCACCCTCCTCTTTCTCCAGACCGCTGGTCGCCTGTCGTCTTGGCTTGTCCGCAAGTCTGATGCGTGGATTATCGCACAGCTTTTGGGCTCCTCGTGCGCATTTTCCACAAGCATGTACTTTTTGTACCGCATATACAAGCTTCCCATTGACATTTCGCTTTTCAACGTTGCTCTGATAACTCTGGTGCTTATCAGTACCACAATTGTCGCATTTTACGGCATATTATCCAGACGAGGAAATATGGTCGAGTCGTCGTTGCTATTTTCTTACATTGTATACTGTCTTTACTTTACATTCACTGATTTTCAATCGACACTTTCTGTCTCGTCAATCCTCTACTTTTTCACAGCCCCGTCGCCAAGCGATATCCCAGCGCTACCACCCCTTATCATTAATAGCTATACCAGCATTGCATCTACAATTGCGGCCTATATACCCGCTGGGTTCAAAACAGTTTTTCATTTTTTCAGAGGTACCGTTTCAACTGTAACACCCTCGGTTTTTGTGTCACTGTCGTACCGGCTGTTAGTCCTTTTGGCGGCCACAAGAATTGTTCTTGTAGTTCACAAGGTTTCACGCAGCCGTCGAAACAGCTCGGCAACTCTTTGTGACATGAAAACTCAACCAATTGAGGAGCCCATTCGGTCAGAGTTTGATCGCTACAGAGACGCAGACCGGTTTAGTGATGTGTTTTATGACGACGACTCAAAGACGCCCGAATTCAACCAGGATTATGAGGATGAGGAGGATTTTATTGAGGCCAGTAATCTCGATGACTATGACTACAAATCTGACGACGAAACATGTACAGATCTGGATATCAATATGCTACATCAGAAACTTGAGTTGATTGAACCCCATGCGCCCGAAGGCGAGGCCTCATTCTCCACCTACAGTAGTGAGTTACTAGAGCAGCTTCAGCACAAGCCGAAATCCAAATATCAGGCTATTCAGTTTGTTGTGATGGCATATGCTCCTTGTCTACTTATTGCTGTGTACACCCATTTGCTAGTCCAACATATGAGTCTCTTTAGCATTTATAATCAAGCCGAGGCTGATCCCCTTTCTGCATCAACCTCCACAGCTGCGACTACCGCCGCAGTGGAGTCTATTGCCAAATGGACATGGTTGCACGGCTGGGCTGATCCCCGTGATTCGTGGCAATTTTGGGGATGGATAAATATGTTTACAACGCTCATTGTCTACACGCTTGAGTTGGCCTATGGGCAAAAGGGGAACCCACAAGAGATCATTGGATAACGACTTTTTTTTTTTTCTTTCTTTTTTATTTTTATTATTATTATTTTCTTGGAATTGGTTTTTTTTTGTTATGACTTGTATATTGGTTTTATGTTTAATTGGAGTTTTTAAAAGTTTCGTGGTTATTATTATTGTTATTACTGTTGTTACTACTATGAGCACTGTATTATTGAATATATATATATATATATATATATATATATATATATATTTATAAAAAA
>Ga0160505_101721_pt1 | contig 10070 bp, 11 predicted proteins | sample DIDeMG_FD_108225 | JGI IMG/M metagenome (GOLD analysis project Ga0160505, IMG submission 108225) | Enriched chicken feces microbial communities from UW Madison campus, WI, USA - DID2874_E49_Stillage MG | ecosystem: Host-associated > Birds > Digestive system > Large intestine > Fecal ...
CCAAAAATATGCCGTAACACCTGCATTTTTCCTTGTTCCTGATATTCCACCAATCCGCACCAAAAGCTGCCATCAAAATATATTGTTAAATTCATGATGACCCCTCCTTTTTATAGATTGTACGGGACGACCTGGAGGGAAGGTTACTGACACAGTTTTGCTGTGCTCCTGGACTACCAACCGGAATGTGTTTTTGTACTATTTAACTATAGAATAAAATCAGAACAATCACAAGGTGCTGAACGTTAAGCAGAATAAATAGATAGAGTTCAAAATCTATTTTGGATTCAGTTGAGAGAAACTCATTAACAAAAAAATTTCGGAGGAGAACAAATGAAACAGGAACAAAAAAAGATTCAAGGGATTCCAGTTACTTGTTGGGGGAAGGCAAGTAAGAAAGTGATTCTCGCATTTCATGGAGATCAATCCCACAAAGAGGATACCGTGATTCAGCTTTTAGCAGAATATGCCGCAAAAAAAGGCTATCAAGTCTGGAGTTTTGATTTGCCGGAACATGGGGAACGTAAACAGGAGACGTATGCGTTGAATCCGAAAAACGTTGTAGCTGATGTGAATAAAGTTCTGGTTGAATTAAAAGAGCAAGCAGACTGCTTGTCGCTATTTGGATGCAGTATCGGGGCGTACTTCGGCATGTTGGCCTGCCAAAATATGAAGATTGATCAGAGCTTTTTACTATCACCGATCGTCGATATGAAGGAATTGATTGAAAACATGATGTTATGGTCTCAAGTGACTCCTGAGGATTTGAAACGAGAAAAAAAGATCGTGACACCAGATAAAACATTGGATTGGGCGTATTATTCTTACGTCGTCGAGCATCCCATCGAATGGACAGCCCCAACCAAAATTTTATATGGCGCAAAGGATTTTCTGACCTCAAGAAAGACTCTGGAGACATTTTGTGAAGCTACAAAAAGTGAAGTGACGATTTTTGAAGCTGGGGAACATTTTTTTAACACATCAGAACAATTGAGTGTTTATCAAGAATGGCTGGAAGCCAGTCTATAAAAATCGATCAAGGAAGCAGCCGAAAATTCAACAGGGGTGTGAAACGGAACCTCCTTATGTCGCATAAAAAAATGAGCCACTACTTGCTAATCTACAGTCACAGGTAGTGGCTTTCATGTTATCAAACCAAATCAAACGTAATGATCTTATTGATCATATGAACCAAGTATTCTGGGGTCTCTCTCTGACCGTTATTGATCCATTCCTGTAACACGCCAAATAAGGCGTTACTAAAGAATGCGACAAAGTATTCTTTTTCAATTTCGGATTCCAGTTGAATATTGATATGGGAGAGGCCATTTTCCATCGTGTTCTTTTTTATAACCGCTTTTACTTGCGCTTGTATTTCGGAGGACCCGTGATCAGAAATCAACAGAGCCACTAATTGTCCCTCGTTTTTCAAGTAATTTAGCATGTGCAGCATCAATGTTTCCTTCGTTAGATGGGTTTGCGAAGCACTTTCCAGGAGTGTATTTGCCTGAGTGATTAGTTCTATTTGGTGTTTTTCTACTAGATCGTATTTATCTAAATAATGTAAATAAAACCCGCTGCGGCTGATCTCAGCGTAGTCGCAGATGTTTTTGACCGTGATTTGATCGAAGCTTTTTTCTTTCAATAAGCGGATCATTGCGTCGTTGATTCGCTCTCTTGTTTTATAAAAGCGAATGTCTTTTTCTTTTTCCATGGGTGTCTCCTTTTGAATAAGTAATCAATTTTTTTAAAGTGTCCATTAAGTATTCAAAATGCTTGCTGTTTTTTTAAATTATTCTATACTACGAAGAGTACTAGATAATAGACACGATGTCCATTAATAATCAAGGAGTGAGCGTGCATGCCAAAAGAGAAACGTATCGTAGCCAACATGACGAATGCGTCCATTTCATTTGATAAAAGAACCGTGCTAGACAACGTAACTATCGAACTCGATTCGGGAACCATTTTAGGGTTGATAGGTCCCAGCGGTGCAGGAAAAACAACCACGATCAAATGCTTGATGGGAATGGAAAAACTGGATCAAGGCTCCGCGGAAATTTTCGGCAACAGGATGCCTGATCGTAAGGTCTTAGGGCGCGTCGGCTATATGGGGCAAAGCGATGCACTCTATGAAGAGCTGACCGCAAAGGAGAATCTAGTTTTTTTCGGAAACTTGATGGGACTCACAGGAACAGCTCTAGAAGACGCCATGACGAAAAAGATGGAGTTGGTCAATTTGATGCCTTTTATGGATAAACCGGTAAAGACGTATTCAGGGGGAATGAAGCGGCGCCTTTCCTTAGCGATCACCTTATTAGCCAATCCCGATCTGATCATTTTGGATGAACCAACGGTAGGGATCGATCCTAGCTTGCGGGTCACTATCTGGGAACAATTACGGGCATTGGCAGAGGACCAAAAAGCGATCATCGTGACGACGCATGTCATGGATGAAGCTGAAAAATGCGATCATGTAGGGTTGATTATCGATGGGAAGCTGTTTGCTCTGGGCACACCTGGTGAACTGAAGAAAGCGTTCCATGCTGAAAGTATCGAGGAAGTATTCTTGAAGGCCGAGGTGCGTGTACAATGATTCGTTTCCGAGCCATGGTGACACGAGTAGTCAAGGAGCTGATTCGGGACAAACGCACGTTAGCCCTGATGCTGATTGCCCCAATCATTGTTCTAAGTTTGATGAATGTGGTGTTTGATACAAATGCCGAGACCCATGTAAAGGTGGGCGTTGATAAGACGATTCCTAATGCATTAGTAGACAGCTTTCCTTCCGACGAGGTAAAAGTGAAGACTTACGATCATTCAGACAACATCAAAGAAAAAATACAAAAAGATAACTTGGACGCCTTTATCACGTTAGACAAATCGACCTTCCATATTTCCTATGAAAATGAAGATCCCAGCAATACTGCTAAAGTAAAAGCCTTATTTCAAAATATTTTGACCACCAATAAACTAAAGGAACTAAGCGCCGATGTGCAAAAGCTCGCCATGGAGACGGGGCAGAAGGTGCAGATCGAGAATTTCTCAATTAAGAACGCCTATGTTTACGGTGGAGCAGACAGTTCGTTCTTTGATAAGATTTTTCCTATCTTGATTGGCTTTTTCGTCTTCTTCTTTGTCTTCTTAATTTCAGGAATTGCCTTATTGCGAGAAAGAACTTCAGGCACATTAGAGCGTCTGCTGGCGACACCTGTTAAGCGAAGCGAAATCGTCATGGGCTATCTGACAGGCTACGGGATATTTGCTATCTTGCAAACATTGCTTATTGTCTTTTATTCAATCTATCTACTAGACTTGCAAATAGCAGGCAGTTTGATGTGGGTGCTCGTAACGAACGTATTGACCGCACTCGCCGCATTGTCAATGGGCATCTTCGTATCCACCTTTGCGAATTCAGAATTTCAAATGGTGCAATTCATCCCATTAGTTGTGATTCCGCAAGTATTTTTCTCAGGCTTGATTCCTTTAGACAGTATGGCCTCTTGGGTAAGAAATATTGCCTATATTTTCCCTTTGCGCTATGCGGGAGAAGCACTGACGGCTATCATGATCAAGGGCCAAGGCTGGTCGGAGATCTCCTTGGATCTGGGAATGCTTGTCGTGTTTATTGTTGGCTTTACACTACTCAATATCGTTGGGTTAAGACGGTATAGAAAAGTGTAAACAAGGCGATCGATTGAGGCAGGACAACAAAAATTTAGCAAATCTCATTCGTTGACTGCGACGGATATGAAAGAATCCACTCAAAAATAGATGAGTGGATTTTTTTGGTGTCATCGATTGATTTCCCCCAAAAAAAACCTAATTGTTTTCTTTAAAATAGTGGTATTATGGAATGATCACTACTGAAATAGCAAGAAACAAAGAGCGTTTGAATGTAAAAAATGAGGCTATAATTGCCGAATATTTTAGAACAGAGGATGATATCATGGATTATTATTTTGAGAAGGCCTTAGAAATAGATGTTGCTGGCATAGTTAAAATAATTGAAGACAGAATTGAGTGGATGAACAGGGAAGAGATCCATCAGTGGAACGAAACCAAATACTTCGACGTATACCCTCAATCCTACTTCTATAAACTCGTAAAACAAGGGAAACTATTTGTACTCAGATCAGGATCAAAAGGGACAATAGTAGGAGTTGCGGCACTGTTTACAGAGGACCCAAGATGGGAAAAGATCAGCAAAGAACCATCCTATTATGTGCATCATCTTGCAACGGCATTAAATAAACCAGGTTTAGGGAAATTGCTATTGAAATTTATTGAAATGAAGGCGGAAAAAGACCATAGGACTGTTCGCTTAGATTGTGCAAAAGATAATCCGTTTTTGAATACTTATTATTCAGAGTTAGGTTACCGTCATGTAGGAACTTGTGTAGATGGGCTGTACACAGGAAATCTCAGACAAAAAAGGCTTGGATGAATTAAGGGAAATAAAAAAATCTGTTAGTAGACTTCAAGGTCTACTAACAGATTTTTATTCTTAAAATAGTAAGAGCTTACCCTCACTAAACACCGGTTACATCACAGGGAAGATCAAATTACCGACCGTCTACAGTGCATCTGGTTCATTTGATTCCTTCATTTCGATTGTGTGGGGAAACGCTGGTTCATCGCTTCTACATATTTTCTTTGTTCGATCATGAAATTGACCGCGAAAACCGCACACAATGCGTATAGGAAGATGTTGACTTGTTCAGATAAATGAGGCAGCAAAATGTTTGGAATGATCATGATTAGAAATGAAGCAAATGCCCAGATCCAACGATGGATTCGAACTCCTTTTTTCCCCAACTTGTTTAATGAGAACTGACTGATCGTCAACACCACTAAGAAAAATGCAAATACGATAAACCAATACATAGTTTCTCCATCCTTTCTTCGAAAAACGAGTTATTCAGCAGCACTTGTTTCAACTTGCGCCATTTCGTCTTGAACCATCTTTTTGTCATATGCTTTTACAAATGGATAGTAAATGATTCCCGCAACGAGTAAGTTCACCAGGATCAGCACCACGACGCGCCAATCATTTCCGGCACTCAGAAAGCCACCGATCGGAGCGGGCAGCGTCCACGCTTGGTAGGTGCTAAACCCGTTGACAAGACCGAATTTTATGGCGGAATAGGAGATCGTCGTTAATACTAACGGTACTAGATTGAAGGGGATGAACATGTACGGATTCAGAATCATTGGTGCACCGAACATCATCGGCTCATTGATATTGAAAATCCCGGGAATCAAGGTGAAGCGTCCGACTTCTTTTAAAAATTTTGACCGGCAAATGAACAGGAACAACACAGCAACTACGATCGTTGCACCTGCGCCGCCAATGGTCACTGTCCATTGGTAAAACTGTTCCGGTGCGATATAAGGCAGCTCTGTCGCAGGTGTTCCTGAGGCAAGAGCTTTTGCATTATCATCTAGCATTACTAGCCAAATTGGACGGATGACCGACCCGACAATACTCATCCCGTGTATCCCGAATGACCACAATAAATGGATGAAGAACATTGGCAGTAAAGCACCGAACAGGTTATTTCCTAGCAAACCAGTGATTGGTTTGAACATGGCCATCAGTGCAGAATTCACATCGAATCCGATGATATCGCGAATGATCCATAACGTGATCAGCACAACGGCTCCGGGGATCAACGCTTCAAAAGAACGTGCGACTGCCGGTGGTACTTGTTCAGGCATCTTGATCGTGATTTTTTTATTGGTGAAGAAACGGTACACTTCAACAGAAAAAATCATTGCTAAAATACCAGAGAACATGCCGGAAGCACCTAATGATGCCATTGGCAAAACGAATCCTAACGGTGCATCTGCTGGCGTGGTCACATTCACGGGCATCTGTAACATGAAGAAGGCACCCAAGGACAACACTCCACCGGTTGTCGGGTCAAGCTTGTAGGATTTCGCAAGGTCAGACCCCATGATAAAGGTCGCATAGATGGCCATTAATCCCATCGTCATGCGGAAGGGCAGAGCGATGGTTTCACTATAAGGGGCCAATAAATCTGCGATTGGTTTATAAGGAATATTTACAAAAATTAGAAAGAAACTGCCGATCAAAATGAGAGACAACGTCGACACGACCCCATTACGTATTGCTAATAGGTGTCGTTGTGTCCCTAATTTAGACATTGGTGGCACAAGTTTTTCTTCAATGATCTTCATGAATCTATCCATGGTAAGTCTCCTTTTTCATTTTAATGTAATTATTTTTCCTGTCAGAAAAATAAGTTTGATTTTCAAGCCGTATACCATCCAACTAGGAGGGTTCCTGTTTGTCTACTTGAAAAGCGATTGGGATCGTTCTAACTGATAAACTGTTAAAAGTTGGACTGGCATCCTTTTTCATTTTAATGTATTTATTTTTCCTGTCAGAAAAATAAGTTTGCTTTTCAAGCCGTATACCATCCAACTAGGAGGGTTCCTGTTTGTCTGCTTGAAAAAGATTGGGATCGTTCTAACTGATAAACTGTTAAAAGTTGGACTGGCATCCTTTTTGCAACTCTGTATTCTCTATTTTTTATAGAAATTTTTCTTATAGTTTTTCACTAGTTTTGACGATTGCTCTAATTTGGAAATACTGGTTTCATAATATCGACTGACATAATCGTAAAAAATAATATCAATAGCCATAAACTGTAACATCAGCGAATCTGTTGCAGCGATCTTCCCCGGTAACTCGATCGGTTGACTCGTGTGAATGTCAATGTCCCCGAGTTCAGAGATCGTGCTGCTGCCTTTTTTGGTCATCGTAATGGTCGCAACATTCTGTTCTTTCGCAATCTTCAGCGCATGCACCGCTTCTGGCGTTTCGCCTGAATTAGATATGACCCACAAGAGATCGTCCTTGTTTGCATTTGCCACTATTGGAAGGATGTCGTTTAGATTATTAAACGTGCTGACGATCGTTCCAATGCTTCCCCACTTTTGAGCGATATCTTGAGCAACTAAATTTGATGCGCCTACGCCAAAAACCAATAAACGCGTCGTCCGAGCAACTAATTGGCTTAGTTGACTGATTTGCGCATCTTCCAGTTCTTCCACGGTTTCAGCTAATGAACTTTGAACGTTTAGTAATAATCGCTCTTTGATTGAATGGATTGCCTCATTTTTTCGCACTTCTGGTTGTATTTTTTGGCTTAATTCCCCGCTGCTTAAATCCGCGGATAATTCAATTTTAAGTTGCGGGAATCCATATACCTTCAATCGTTTACACAAACGAATGACTGCCGCACTGCTTGAATTGGCCGCTGTCGCCACTTGTTGCGCGGTCATTTTCAACACTTCTTCTGGTTGATCCAGAATGAATTGCGCGATTTTTAACTCGGATTTTGAAAAAGCATCTTTTTGTTCTTGAATTTTAGCAAAAATCGGCATTCTTGTTCCTCCCATGCTCTCTTACCGTAATCTATTGACCTCCTTCTCTTCATCTTTCTTCTCATTCCCCTTTTTAGAAATTCGATTTCATTTCTTCAATGTTATTGAAATAAAATTTCATTTCAGATATAATGTAAACGTATTCTTATTCCATGTCAAGTTTTTTGGAGGAAAAATTTATGCAGTATAAAATTGGAATTGATAGTGGCGGAACGCACATTACCGCTCAAGCATATACATCAAATAAGGAATTGATCGCCGAGACAACAGCCGGACCTGGAAACAGCTTCGTTGATGTTAACCAGACAAAGAGAAATATTTTGGCTGCTTTGGATAAACTCTTTGAAGAATTACCAGTTAACAAGTGCGAATTGATCTTAGCTGGTGTTGCGGGTAGTCAAAGCGCTGGAAATCAGAAAGAACTTGCTGAATATATTGAAAAAAAAGTTCAGCGACCAACTATCGTGCTTTCCGATGCTGAACTCGCACTGTTGAAAGGTCTGCAAGGGTCTAATGGACTATTGGTTATTGCGGGGACAGGCTCGATCGTTTTGGGTCGCTTTAATCAGACACCTTATCGAGCGGGCGGCTGGGGACAGTTATTAGGGGATCAAGGGAGTGCCTATGATCTAGTACGGCAGGCGTTTAAAGGGATGTTGAAAGAGGCGGACCGAGGACAGGTGGGGGAATTAACGGCATTGATTTTACCGATTATCGGTGTGAAGGATATTTTTGAAGCTGTGCATTTGTTCAATCGTCTTTCCCGCAACGAGCTGGCTGCTTATGGAAAAGAGTTTGCTGAACACGGCGATCAAAACGAAGCATTCCAAGCAATCATGAAAAAATCTGGAGAGCAGTTAGCAGAACAAGCTTTAGATATATTAGATCGGGCGGGGTCATTAGGAAGTCAAAGCAAGATCGCTATCAGTGGCTCAGTTTTGACACACAATCTAGTTGTTCAAAAAAGTTTTGAACAAACAATTAAACAACACTATCCTGAAGTAACCATTATTCCTTTGGCAGGAAGTAATGCTTCAGGGGTACTTTATTATGAAGGAGTAGAGCAATCATGACATTCAGACAATTAGGACTCTCGATTTATCCCGACCATAGCGATTTTACAAAGGACAAGCAGTACTTAGAGCTTGGGAAAAAATACGGCTATTCCCGTCTCTTTATGAGTATGCTCGAGGCTGAGGATATTCCTGCAACTAAAGAGAAATTCACTAAAATCGTTGCCGTTGCAAAAGATTTAGGCTATCTGACGATCATCGATATTTCGCCCCGTATTTTTGAAAAATTGAAAATCAGTTATCAGGATCTACGCTTTTTTGCAGAATTAGGTGTCGATGGGATTCGCTTGGATCAAGGATTTGATGGCAATACCGAAGCACTGATCAGCTACAATCCTTATGGGCTGATCATTGAATTGAATATGAGTAATGATGTGGCGTATCTTGAGAATATTTTGAGTTATCAAGCCAATAAACCTTATTTATTCGGTTGTCACAATTTTTACCCGCAAGTGGGCACTGGATTAACTGAGGAATTTTTCTTGGAATGCAGCGAACGCTTTAAAAAGAATGGGATTCATACGGCCGCTTTCGTCGCAAGTCAGCATGGGGAGCAGGGACCTTGGAATGTCAATGATGGCTTGCCTACCTTAGAAAGTGACCGCTATCTGCCCATCGACGTGCAAGCAAAAAAATTATTTGCGACCGGCTTGATCGATGATGTCATTATCGGAAATGCGTACGCAACGGAAGAGGAATTGAAAGCCTTGGCAGATGTCGACCGTTATCAACTTCAACTGAAGGTGGATTTTTTAGAAACTACGACTGAGCTAGAATGGAAAATCGCTTGTGAGATGCAGCATTTTCGTCGTGGGGACACCAATGCTTTGGTCGCCCGGTCTACGCAATCACGTGTTATTTATAAGGGAGAGGCGAATCCTCCTCACGACGCCGATGGAGAATTTCAATGTGGAGATGTCCTGATCGGCAATGATCGTTTTGGTATCTATAAAAATGAACTACAGATTGTTCTGAACCCGCATAAAGATGACCGCAAAAATAAAATTGGGCGGATTGCAGAGAAGGAACTGGTACTCCTTAACTACTTGAAACCTTGGACCAAATTTAAATTTAGCTGATTGGTTCTTGAAAGAAGCCATTAAATGATACGAGCTATTTAGGATGCCGTTTTTCTCGCCGTAACAGACTGGAGAGGAGCCGTTTCCGCGATTTTGGCGGGGAATCCTTCGCTGGATAGGCTGAAATCGCCTCTCTCGTCGCTTCCTTTGGGCTGTTTTTAACGGAATCCGCAGGTGATGCGGACAAAGTTTCATTAGATGATGGTTGGCGCAAAGAAGCAGTTGGCAAAGTGACAGTCGGAAATTCGGGCTGATTTTCGTGAGTTACCACAAACGCAGGCACTTCCACAGCCTCCACGCGTTTACTCGAAGAACTGCACGCCGTTTCTGTCACTTCCTCCGCTTCCTCAGAAGAATCGGCACTTCGGTCAAAAATCTCATGTTCGATCGTCGTCACGATCTTCGCAGTGACGACGGTATCAAAAAGCTTCACGCCGTCCTGTTCAAAAATATCTAAGCTGGTCAATAATTCGCAGGCTTCTTTGATGGTTTCTGCGGGCAA
>Ga0160505_101722_pt1 | contig 10067 bp, 5 predicted proteins | sample DIDeMG_FD_108225 | JGI IMG/M metagenome (GOLD analysis project Ga0160505, IMG submission 108225) | Enriched chicken feces microbial communities from UW Madison campus, WI, USA - DID2874_E49_Stillage MG | ecosystem: Host-associated > Birds > Digestive system > Large intestine > Fecal ...
GGAACAAACGACTAAAGGCCCTCAAGTTTCAGAAGAAAAAAAAAAAAAAAATCCCTACTAAACAGCGGGTCTTATTATAACTTGTCGTCATTGTACTACCTGTTGATGCGGGTTTTTATTATTATTATTATTATTATTTCTTTTTAATTTTTTAATTTTTCCAAATCCAATTTATTATTAATATTATAGGTCAACAGGTTGGGGGAAAAGTGACAATAGAGGGCCTTGAAATTAAGGCTGCATTTCACTTGGGCTTGGCTTTAGACTTGGCTTTTTATTTTTGTTTTTACTCCCTCAAAAACAAAAAATCCAAAAAACGCTGATCTTTCAAACCAAAAATAACAAAAAAAGGACCAGGTCGCCTAACAAAAAACCAAAAAGAGGAAAATCGAGACAATTAAAAACAAATGAAAAGCACAAGACAAATCATAACAATTAGCTGCACAACTCTTTCTGGGCAGAGCCTGAATATCGTAATGGCAGTTCTATATGTTTACAACGTTCGTAAATGAATAAACAAATAAATGAATAAATAAATGTATCTATATTTGCACAAACTTGAACAGTCCTGACATTTCAATATCTTGGCTTTTTGATGCGGTCTTTTTTTTCACTCGTTTTTTCCCTCCTTAGAACCGCTTAGGATAACGTCTTTTACATGTATCTATACTGTATAGAAACGTAAGGGTAAAAAAAAAAAAAAGCAAGGTAACCCAAATAAATACAAGAAAAAAAAACGGAGACATCCATATATCAACATTTTTTTCCTTTTTCTTCCTCTCCTTCTTTTTCCTTTCCCTTTAGACTCAATCACTCGGCTGATTTGACAGCTGTTGGATATGATTATAAACATAGTGTCCCTAACATAGCTCCCTCAACTCCACCGTCACCATTTCATCTTAGATCCCACTTTTGAGTAAACCTCTTTGGATGATGGTAAGACACATCTGGGTGTCAATAATATCAGTCATATTTTTATTACTCGCAGTACATACCCAGACCCAGGACCTTTGGACGCCCGCTCCATCATCGACAACCAGCCTCACCGCTACTCTTACGACCACAGCACCTCCTACTAGTGCGATTACAACACCCCCGACATATGTTGATATCGCGCAAAGGAATAATCGCGACTGGCGCGAGTCTTCATCGACCCCATCGGCCTCCGTCGGCTGTGACCCCTTGACCATCAGCTCGGGCTATTTTTTGTTCAAGATCAACAACGTCACCGCCGTAGTCATCGTCAGTAATCAACCTAACAGCAGCAGTCCCACAATACCCCCCAAAAATACCCAGGCTATTCTCCTCGAAACCAGCGAGAGTACTGCGGCCACTGCGGTGCGGTACTATATTGCGCGTGGTAGTGTGGAATTTACGCCGCATTGCCCCGACGTGCAAACTTACATCTCAAATGGAAAACGCCCTGTCAACAACACAAACATCATTGAGTACCAGCTGGGGTTAACGCCATTTTCAGGATCATTTTACAATAGTGTTTTTCCGACCTGTGCCTGTCTCTCGGTAGCCATGGTGATTATATACTGCACGCTACTGATATTGATCATGCAGTTTCATAAGCGCCCGCTCTACCAGCTTTTCACTGTCGCTATCTCTGCGGTGACGATAACAACCGCGTTTGTGCATGTAACCAAAATTCTTTCGCGCCAGGCCAACGCCGGCTACTTTGATGGGCCCGAGCTGACCGCCGACCTCGCTAGCGACATGACTATAAATATATTGCTTCCAATCAACTCTTTTTTTCTCACCATGGCCCAGGTACATGTGCTATTTCGCGTGTTTGAAAGACGCCGCGAGAAAATTGTGGTGTTTTGGTTTGGCCTCTCGCTGGCCATTTGTCTCGCGGTACTGTGGGGGATTTCGATCGTGTACGACTCGCGCGGTGAAGAGATCTCCGAAAGGGAGGACGCGTTGACTGTGTTCTCATATTTGTTTAAAATTGCCAACTCGATAATGTTTTCTGGGTGTATAATATTCTTTGGAACTATCAACTATAAAGTGGCATACCGGCCAGAGGTTCTGATACTGGCGATACTAGCACTCGCGTGTTCCGTATCTCCCATTGTACTATTCATTCAGGATATTCTCACGGAAGCTATTGATCAATGGGCCGATTTTGCGGACATAATTACGCTCATGATGTCGAGCATCGTATCATGGGAGTGGATTGAACGGGTGCACGGCATTCGACGCCGACTAGAGTACCAGAGCGTTCTGGGTCGTCAGTATTATGAAGAGGACGACGAATTATCTATTGTTGTCCACAACAACAACAGCAAAAATAATAACAATAAAAACAGCGACAAAAGCAACAATAACTTTTCTGATCAGACAAATAATTCCTCAAGTCTAGCTAGTACCGTGGTAGTCATGAATGGGGAATCTGTGGAAAAAGCAAAAAGTTCAAAATCTGGCCCTGATTGCAATGGATCCCCCGTTTCATGGGGGTATAACTTTGTCAAGGAGTGGCTAAAGAACCCAATAAGACGACCAGACACCACATCGAGCACTCAGACAGTCTACTTTCTTACCAGAACAAAAACCCCACACCTGAATAGTAATGATACCACCGCTACCCAACAGAACATACCAGATCAGGAAAAGCAAAATGAGATCTCAGAAAGATCTAATTTGCCCAAAATTTATCATGACATGCCTAAGCGCCGCGATGACAGTTAACTAATTTAATGACTTATGACTTGACGTTTGATATTCTACATATATGAGCTTTTGTTTAATTTATTTTGTACTTTGCATTATTTACATTATTATTCTAGATTCTACCTTCTAAGGGGGAAAAAGGCTTTAGCGACCGAGGTTGAGCAGCAGGGTGTTATCAGATTGTGCATTGCTTGGCATATAAGTGATGTTGGGCGAGCTGGCAAGGATCTCAGCAATGTCCTTAGAAGCCTCAATACGACGAATCATCAGCAGACCATCTCCAGACTTCTGAAGTGCCTTGGAAATAGTCTCGGCTGCCTCTGCCTCACCCTCAGCACGGATAACGGATGCTTGACGCTCTTGTTCGGCCCTTTCAACGACAAAGCGTGCGCGCTCAGCGTCCTGCTGGGCAATCTGCTTCTGCTCAACTGCGCGGGTGAATTCCTTACCAAAAGTCAAGTGGGTGATAGAAACATCCTCGAGTTCAATGTTAAACTCGGCCGCACGCTTGCGCAGATCAGCACTGATGCGAGTAGACACCAGCTCACGCTGGGTAATGAGCTCAGAAGCGTCAAACTGAGCAACAATAGACTTGAGCACCTCATTACCAATAGACGGGAGCACACGCTCATCGTAATCCGTGCCCAGATCCTGATAGATCTTGGGCAGTTTATTAATGTCAGGGCGATGGAGCACTCTCAGTGTAAGCGTGACCATTTGAAGGTCCTTGGAACCGGTGTTGGTGCTGATGATACGAGGGCGCGTGCGCACATCAAATATAATGGGTTTTTGTAGCCATGGCATCAAGAGATGTGTGCCCTCGCCCACTACGGTTTGTTGAACACCAGAAAGACGGTCAAAGATGACGGCACGCGAGCCACCCTTGACATCATAGTACGAGTTCTGGACGAGCCAGAGTGCAACAGTAGGGAAGACAAAACCTGCAGACGAGGTTAGCTACAAAAAAACCAAAGATAGAGTAATGAAAATATATATACTACATCATAGACTTACCTGTGATCGGGTTGTTTAAGATTCTCGACATGATGGTTTGATCTGATTTGATGCCTTTATATGCTAACCGTTTTAATATCTCTTAGCTTGTTATTCAAGATATTTGACAAAACGTTCTAAAAGTCAATTTGTCCTGGGTGGGAGTTCTGAATAATACACACTCACAGTAAATACCAGCACTAACAACTTTTTTTTTTTGCCTGAATAATTTAAATTTTCTAGTCATTGTCGTCGCCCTACTATCGCCGCTAGCAAACGTCCACCGACCAAACATATAAACACCGCGGACAATGTCTTTCTACGGACCTGAATATGATGTGAAAGTAAGTATTTATATGTAATATGACATTGTGGAAAACTACTGCTAACCAAGAACTCTTTTCCTTTTTTTTTTAGGCTGCGATTTACGAATCCACCAAACGAACGCGAGCGCTTTTTGGACCTAGCGATGTGCTCGCCGAAGATAACGAGCTGGCGCCTGCGAAATTGCGCATCTTAAGCAAAATTGAATCCGAGTACGGTGCGTCTAAAGAACTGCCATCGTATCTTGTGCGCAAAATTGATAATGCGGCGGCGGCTGCGAGCGCACGTCGCGGAGCTAAGAAACCATCATCACAAAAACTCATCGCCGGTCCTACAGGAACAAATACTTCGACAGCACTTAGCATACGACAGAAGCTACCGGGGAGCCAAGGTGCTGGCAGCAATGGCGGTGCCAAGGGTTCTGCCCTTATTAATAGAGACCTTTACATTCAAGAGAAGCCCGAGTGGCACGCGCCGTGGAAGTTGATGCGAGTTATTTCCGGCCATCAAGGCTGGGTGCGAAGTGTGTGTGTTGAGCCCGACAACCAGTGGTTTGCAACTGGTTCAGCTGACCGCACAATTAAGATTTGGGATTTGGCATCCGGCGAGCTCAAGCTGTCGCTTACCGGTCACATCATGGCAATCCGTGGTCTGGCTGTATCCAACAGACATCCTTACATGTTTAGTGCTGGCGAAGACAAAATGGTCAAATGTTGGGATCTCGAGATGAATAAAGTAATCCGACACTACCATGGACATCTCAGTGGTGTATACTCACTGGACCTGCATCCTACGTTGGACCTGCTAGTCAGTGCAGGAAATGACGCAGTTGCGCGGGTGTGGGATATCCGAACTCGTGAGCCTGTATTTGTTCTACAGGGACACAAGGCGGGAATCAGCCAAGTGCGGTGCCAGGAGGCCGACCCGCAGGTGATTACAACGTCTATGGACTCGACGGTGCGGCTGTGGGACCTGGCAGCCGGCAAAACTCAAACCGTGCTTACGCACCACAAGAAGGCTGTCCGTGCCCTGACGCTTCATCCAGAAGAGTTTACGTTTGCAACGGGCAGTCCCGATAATATCAAGGAGTGGAAGTGCCCAGAGGGCTCATTCATTCACAACTTTTACCCGCCACAGAACTCTATCATCAATACATTAGCGGCAAATCAAGACGGCGTAATGTTTGCTGGTGGCGACAATGGATCCATGGGCTTCTTTGACTGGAAGACGGGCCACAAATTTCAGGAGATGGATACGATCGCGGGGCCGGGTTCTTTGGAGGCTGAGAACGGTATCTTTGCGAGTGCATTTGATAAGACGGGCATGCGGTTGATTACCTGCGAAGCCGATAAGAGTATCAAGATCTGGCGCGAGGACCCGAAGGCAACAAAGGAAAGCAATCCAGGAATCCCCTGGCGGCCAGTAGCCAACAGGTCAGGATTTTAGATTGGCTTTGACTCAGCGCAGTTGCGATCGGGGGCTACTTGTGTCAATAAGATTCATGCTACTAATCTGGCTTTTACGACACTTGCTAGCTAAATTCCAAGGCATTTATATCACTGCAATGCTTTTAGTAAAAAGTACGACCAGAGACTATGTAACCTATAATCTCTGCAAAGTAAGAGCGGATTAACTTTTGGTGGCTGAGAACCTAAATGGAAGATTCGGCTGCCAGTTTCACCGTTCATAAAATGTATAGTATTTATGACCATCTATTTATTTGTGAACCATCTACGAGTTGGAAAGCGTTGTATGCCGTTGAGATCTATTTTGCATCGCATATCATTATGTAAAAAGCCTGCGCAAGCCCATGAACTCACGACAGTAGTGCTATTGGACATGGAAAAAAGTTTTAACTTTTCACTTGGCCTCCAATTTTTCGTTGCCCGTAATTGTTTCCTTATTCTCTGGTGATTGGCCAGCTGTCTGAACAAACTCACCCCCCTGAGACCCATAAAAACCAGAGTATTTCTGCTGAAAAATAACAGTTTCACACAAGTACATTAGCGTTAAAGCAGCGTTCAAACTCCAGCGCCATTGGCGGTATTATATTCCACCTGAGGCCGTAGAGCCAATGCAGTTTGACTGCCCTCCAATCACTGGTGCAGCATCGATACGAGAGAGACGCTGAGTAACATAGATCTCGGTCTGATACGAAACTCGATGATGTGAATAGGGAGGAAGTAGGCGATTGTATAATCCATATTGATCAGTACATTTAGACAACCAAGAGCAAAAATAGATTCATAGCCATGGCCACCCGAGCGGGTTTCTGTAATTTTCCCGGATTGATGACAGCTCTTCCATGTCCCCCGGGTGACTGATCTGGCCGTTGGCCGACAAACCTGTCGAAAACGGCGGCTGAAATAGCCAACGGGAACTGTAACAACAGCAGCAGCACTTCTGTTTCGGAGGAGTCTTGGCTGGGATGCCACAAGGCCCATCTGTGAACAGGTATAATACTGCAACTAATGGTATCCCCTCATAATGCCTCGGAGACCACCCATCTAAACAAACAATTTAAATAAAAACCAATCTCGAATTTCAAAACAAACAAATTTTTTATTTTTCTCGAGTCATAAATTAATTCATTATTTCTTCTTCTTTTCTTCTTACCTTTTTCTTCTTTTTTTTCTTTCTATATTAATTACATTCTTTTTTTGATAGATAACTTTTCCTGCCCATACCTGGTCAGACCGTTTATTTTTAATTTTTTTTTTTTTTTGGACTCTGCTTAGTACTTAGTTTTTCCTTCGCGTTATAATGGCCGACTCGTCCTTTTCTGACCATGGGTCCGCATCCAGCCCAGTGAATACCCATATAAAAAGAGCAAACACTGCGATTAGTCCGTTACAATCGCCCGAAGGTTCACCCAAGGCCTACTATGGCTCTCTTCCTTCTACATCTACCCCCAGAAGCCGCCGTCACAGTTATTCCATTTTCAACCCTGAAGGCGCGACTCCACATCACAACGGCTCCGCGTCTTCCGGACACCTTTATCAGCGACTACAACACAGCTCAAGAATGTCCATTGCTCCCTCTCCCGAAGAAACCATGTCTCGTGTCGAAAATCTTCAAGAAATGCGACCTTTCCGTCTTATTGGAGTTTCCCAACCCCCCTGTGACTGGAGCAAGGTCCGCCGCTCGGAAGAATGGGTCAACTCCATTAGAAATTCCGACAAGCGTCAGTACTATCAAAACCAACAGGATCTTATCGACCGGTATGAAGAGATTGACCGGATGCTGGACTCTGGCTTTCAATTTTCCATGCTCAGAGAGTACGGCAACGATATAGATGAGGAGAATCCCTCAGCGAAAAGCATCAAACGCCAGGGCGCCCCTGCTAACATTGATGGCGACATTCCGCTTATCGCCGGTGCTGTCTCGAAAGAAGAGCACTCAGCTATCGTCATGTTTGCTATTTACGTTAATATGGCCATCAACGTGCTGTTGCTTGTTGCCAAAATCGTTGTCACCCTTTTAACTAACTCGCTTTCCGTGCTTGCGTCTTTAATTGACTCCATTTTAGATTTTATGTCTACTGCCATCATTTGGGTTAGCACAAGACTAGTCTCCATTAAGGACTGGCGGACGAAACACCTGTACCCGGTTGGCAGAAGCCGTCTGGAGCCTATTGGCGTGCTTGTTTTCTCGGTTCTGATTGTGGTCACATTTCTTCAGGTGGGCAACGAGGCGCTGAAACGCCTTATTTGGGGGGAACACACAGCCGTTGTCATTGGCCTCGCATCCACTGCCATCATGATGTTCACTGTTATCATTAAGGTATTTTGCTACCTTTGGTGCAAAAACATTCAATCCTCTGCAGTTCAGGCGCTGGCTCAGGATGCAATGACAGATGTTGTTTTCAACACTTTCTCTATTCTAATCCCTCTTGTTGGTCACCACTTTAATATCTGGTGGTTTGACCCTGCCGGCGCCCTCTTGCTGTCGTTTTACATTATCTATTCGTGGGGTGAGACTGCTCTTGAACACATTGAGCACCTTACTGGCGCTACCGCTTCTACTGAAGACCGCCAAGTGCTTCTGTATCTTTGCTCCCGTTTTGCAGAGTCAATTTTACAGATTACGGCTCTCAATGCATACCATACAGGTGACCGCCTCACAGTCGAGGTTGACATTGTCCTTGATGCCAAGTCGAGTTTACGAGACTCCCATGACATTGGTGAAGCGTTACAATACGCGCTGGAAACCCTCCCATTTGTCGAGCGAGCATTTGTCCATTTGGATTATCGAACCGGTAACTTTGCCGGCCATCTTAACAACTAAATCTTCAAAAGGCTGCTTAGCAATAGAGCATCTGAAAGAAATTTTTTTCTCGTGCCATTCATGATCATGTGCAAAAAAAAAATAAAACGTATTAATTTATTATTATCTGCTGCCAAACAAGCGCAGCGCTGTATATCTTTTCCCCTCTATAATTTGAATTAATTGAGATATCAGATCTTATCTGATGGACCAATAAATTTCTCAAAACAACTTTTTATTTATTCAATTGTATTTATTTATTTACTCATTAAGACTTGGGTTGGCTTGGGGATTTAGGGGTTTGAAAATAATTCTGTAGTACCGTTTTTTATTTTTGTCACTAATGATTAAAGAGATCCTAGGATCTAGAGATCATCATCTCGCATAGGTGACCAAATTTGAAAACCCACTGTTCTACCCCTCCACCAGAGGTTGGGGGAACTGTTCGCGTGCCTTCCTTTAGCATCAATGGCCTGGTAACAGCATCTATTCTCCCCCTTTTTTTAATCATGGAGATCTTAACCTGACACAGAACTATGACCAATAAACAGAGAGAGAAAAAGAAGAAAAGTAAACAACTACAGCAAAACAATCCATTAATTCTCTTTTTTTCTTTCTTTCTTCTTCTTTAATTTGAAAATACGAATAAGCCGTATTATATTGTAGTTACTGACCAATCGCGAGGCTTGTTGTGTCGGACTGAAGGTGAAAATATTATTTGGGAAAAAAGCTGACGAGGCCGTACAGGAAATTGATGAGAAGGGTAATAATAAAGGTTTAAATAAGGGGAAAGAAAGATTTTAATTATCATCAAAGGTAAAGGCTACTGCGGGTCTACTAGCAAAAACAACAACAACAACAAAAAACGAGGGAACCAACTCACAAACCTCTACGTGAACGGTTTAGCAGATCAAGTAGCTTCAGCGGCCTGGTCTCAATCGTTGAATAGTATCGAGTCAACTTTATTTTTGAGTTAAAAAGGGGATGATAATCAGCAATCACTATGAACTTGTCATATTAGACTGATCTATTGTAGTCTACAATTTAGGCCTAAATTAACACAAATTTCAATATACGATAAACCTCCAAACAAATACCACAAGTTCTTTCCACCAAACATTTGTGTCGTGAGAAACTTCATATTAAAAATAAAAAAATCAAAAATTTAAAATCAAGCTTATCCATATCGGTAGATTAAAAAACTTGTTTAAAATTCAATCTGTCTAATGCTTGCACAAATTAACCCTCGATTTAGTCAAGGCAAATGCCTATAACGCGTGCTAGATGAAATTCTATCTCCAGTCCATTGGAATAGGTTTAGCAGTTGCCAGTTCTGGAGCAGGGGGGAAGTTTGCTAAGTTTACACCAACCATTAAATGTTACCAGATTGATCCTAGATTTCTCCGGCTTATTGTGTTAGATGATTCTACCATGTGCACTATTTAATACCCTGATCAGATCAGAAAAACAAAACGTAGCAGGGGAGCTGTTTTTCCAGATTTAGTTTCAGGTTTTGAGACTTTTGAGAAATTCAAACTGATTGTAGACCCTGACAAACCTAGAATATTCTCATTTTCTGAGTCGAATATGAATCACCATCTATCACTGACTTCCTTTGGTCAGGTTCTCTATTTATATATTGATTCCTCAGTCAAAAACTTTTTTTTTTCTCATTTAGGAGTTTGGGGATGGAATATAAAAAAACAGAAAAAAAAAAAAAAAAAAAAAAACACAAAGAAGAGTGAAAATAAAAATTTGGAAGAAAAAAAAAACCGTTTCGGTGAGGGTGATAGGAATGTGGTTTA
>Ga0160505_101724_pt1 | contig 10059 bp, 11 predicted proteins | sample DIDeMG_FD_108225 | JGI IMG/M metagenome (GOLD analysis project Ga0160505, IMG submission 108225) | Enriched chicken feces microbial communities from UW Madison campus, WI, USA - DID2874_E49_Stillage MG | ecosystem: Host-associated > Birds > Digestive system > Large intestine > Fecal ...
TGACGACCAACGCACGCTCACATCAGCAACAGGCCAAGGACCAAGCCAACGACTGCTTACGAATGTCCATCGTCTACCAGATCGCGACAGGTCTTATCGCCCGCTGACCATGTCCGCCCGCGAGTTCTCTGTGTTCGCACCATCACGCTCAAGATATCTCCCGTGCGAATGCCCACCGCACTTGCCCCACCGCAGGAAAGGAGACAACCATCCCAGCACCAACGACCCTTACAGCGCATAAATGTTCACCCTCTGAACGCTGGAAGCAGGGCGCTGGACACTGGACGCTGGACGCTGGACGCGGGGCAAAGTGCAAGCTCGGTCGGCCTCGTGGTCGCTAAGCCCCACTTAGCACGCTTGACTACTGACAAATCACTCCGAGGAACAAAGACATAGGCAAAGACACGACACGACAGGTCAGGCCAGTATCAGCCGTGAGAGCATACAAGGCATACGCCTACCTCTCACTACCTCTAGACGACACAGTCGGTCACGTTGCATGGAGACCACTCGCGGTGGGTGTAGTCCATCTGACCCCAACGCTGGAGTCCTTGGCCGGCAGGTTCCACCTCTGCAGTACATCTGTCGAGCTGGACCAAGAGACTGCAGGGGCAAAGCGCTGAGGAGCAACCAAGGAAGCGCTGGTCAACGCGATGGTCTAGGTGGCTACTGTACTGTAACGGTGCGAGGCAGATACCCAACAGCCGGGGGCACGGTGGACAGTGGTACCCCGGCGGCCGCTATGGTGGATCCAAGCTGCTGCTGTGGCATAGCGCACCCCGACTCGCCGACTTTAAAGGCCAGGAAATGAGCAAGAATCCAAAGTCTAACAAGCTGTAGAGTCACTGGTTCGGGGTTTGTCAGTACTACGGGCGAAGGCTTCAATCCTGGAGAAAGCCGGGGGGCCGGTTGCTGAGAGAACTGCGCACAGAATAGCAAACGATACCGGTGGACGGGTCATCGAGCACTTGCTGAACCGTTGAACTGCCTCATCTGCGTGCTGAGAGGGTAGGACACAGATTCGGGCTAAACTCATAACTGGGACCTACATTGTTGTCGTGTCCGCCCTTTCTGGCACTGTTGCCCAAGCTGCGCCACAAATCGGGTTACGGATCACAAGTATGATAGAACAGAATTCCGCCACGCACCATTCCGACCTATGTGACAAGGTAGCTGGTGGACTTTCAGTGTGCAGGTAAATGTAAGAGCTCTCATCGAGAGTCCGTATCGTTGTGACCAGTCTTTCATGGGGCTTATCGAGATTATGGCTTGTTCCTCACACTCACCTGCCACTCTTAGTCTTCCCACCCCAGCACTCACTCTTCAGCAATGCCTCCCTCCAGATGCTCCGAGGTGAAAGTGCCACCAGAACTAAGCACAAACCGAAGATTTCGAGTGCAAGTGGAGCTAACCCGAGGCAGCTTGTAGAGTAAGCCAGCGCGGCGACAATTCCTGCCTCCTCGGCCGCTTGTGGGCTCTCAGTTTGTTCCCCTAATAGTCAGCACGGTCGCAGTAAGGTGGATTCCCACACCAGCATGTTAGTAACGCAACGTATACAGAACAGGCAGAAGTAAGCAGCTTTCGCCTCCCCTCTGTTGCAGTTTCTTAGAGTAATTGAACTGAAGCACGGGACACTTGGCAGGTCCAAGGTGCCACATGGAGCCAGTCGTTTCTTCGACGCCCATCACAACATTTACGGATGGTGGAGCGGAACAGACGGTTGAGTTCTTAAGCGACGATGGGCCTTTGAATAGATGTTGGAGCTCTAAGCGATGGAGTCGTGGAGCCGCGACTCTTAATGCGAGTGCTGAGCTTTACGATGTCGGATGGCATGCTTAAAGATCACAACATCTCTCCTGGGGGGTTCGGAAGCGCGCGCTCCACAAACACACCGCCGTCACGTGCGTAGTTCAACATTCCCCGATGAAACCAAACAAACGCCGGCGACTGCTCGTCGGCGGCATCGTTGAGCAGCCGAGCAAGGAAGACGTTTTGTCAAGCTTGATGAGCATGTAAAAATGATTGCTTGTCAAACGGGGTTACGCGAAGCTCGTTCGGATCCATACTTGTCAGCTCGGTCATGAGTCAGGGGGGTGTGACTGGTAGGGATCCGAAGATGAGCCTATACACGAGTCTGAAGTCAAGCCTTTGAATGTAACACGCGGATGGCGACGCCAAAACGGAGGTAGACTCTGGCAACTGAATGTGCATGAGAGGTCGAAAAAACGTGCCATACGCGGAATGGCATACCTCTTTACAAACCTATGATGTTATGGCATTCAACAGTGTTATGGACTCGTGCGGTAGTCTCAAATCAGACCTCCAATCCATGTCTGGTAACTCATTCCTTCCGGGACGGAGGTCATGCTCGTCCTCTGTCATAATCCATATCGGCCTGCCTCTAAATGGTGGTTCCTTGACGACGTTGGAGGCCGGTCCGTCGGCCCGCCCCGCCGGTTGCCTCGCCGCATGGTCGCCGTCAGGCTGTTGGCATGCGGCCGTGCGTCCGTTTGTCACATGTTCTCTTTGATGCACTATCCTGTAACAGTGCAATCTTGCCATGTCGGGATGTCGCAATGTCCGAAACTGTATCGGTAGCCGCACTATTCATCGACGGTTCAACCCACCGCACACGGCTAGTCAGTTTGTGGGAACAGAACTACTGCAGCGTAGCTCACACTAGTGCCGGCCCTTGACGAGAACATGCAATGAGTTGCACTGCGCTAGCGTTTTGCCTCATGTCCGAAACGCAATCTCGGGTTTGAGAACTGCATGTCGGGAGACTCTTTGTTGTAATGAGACTCCCGCGTCTTTGTGGAAGTACGTTGTGGCAGTTTACTGACGGGCATCGGAGGGCGGTTGCACGGACCGCCGATCGACTCTCGTTACTGTTTACTCGCCGCGGACATCGTCACATTCCTTCATCCGTCTCTTTACTTCTCATCTCGAACCTGCGGACGTGCGAACCTTCGTGAGTGGGACCTGTTTGGGCCTGTTGGACCTGTCACGTTCGGCGCATTTGCACGAATGAATACCGTATCTCACATGTTCCCGCTCAATGCGCTGTTATCGCCGACGTGCTACGTGGGACCTATGCCCTCAATCTTGTTGTTTACACGGGATGTTCTTGCTCTGTGTAGTAGCCACGGTTCAGGACGTGGGTACGCCCGAGGTACGGTGGCGCAGGAGTTGCCGGGGACATGTGGCGCAACGATGGTTTGCTTGCGGACCTGGCGGATGCCCGTAGGTTTGCACACGAGCGGAAGGTTGTGACAGGCCCCGGAGACAGATGTAGATTAGTTTTGCTTTGTCCGTCGTCCCCGTTATGGAGCCATGAGACAGCAACGCCAATCTCGGTGAGGACGTTACCTGGCGATCTGAGTAGCTGTGCAGTTGTGACATCGGGAAGTTGGACCTGTGTTGACCTTGACCTTGACTCTGATCTGACCTGGACCTTGACCTTGTTGACTTTGACCTTTGGCCTTGACCTTGATCTTGATCTGACTTTGACGACGTGGTTGAAGTTTGGACGTTGCCGTCCACGCCACAACTCCCCGCGTGACGGGTGCCGGATTCCAGCGATTCTAACATCAGTCGCTCAGGCTCATACTCCCGCGCTTACTCTTGTCCTCCAGTGGAAAACGGAAGCGCAGAGACGCAGCCACCAGCGGGATACGATGATGTGGCTTTGAAGCGTGAGGTAAACCGTACGGAAGCCAAGTGAACTCTACGCAGCCGCTGGTAACTCTACTGTGCTCTCTGGCCCAACGCTCCGCTGACCTCCTGTCCGCACCTTGGCCCGGAGCTGCGAACCCGGCCCCAAGTCAGTAAAGGTCATCGCCCGAGAAACGCCGTACACTTACAAACATTCCCGGGCTAGCGTACACAATGCAGCTCGTCGTTGCTGCCAGCTCTGAAAGTTAGAAAACAATTGGCGCCCACGACCGCAAACTACATTAACACGGCATGGTCGCTTACGTCCAGATTCGATCACGTGCCTATGTAGGCGGTGCAACCTCTATCCTCTGCAAGGTTGTCGGGCGCCGAGCTTGTTTCTGCTTCCATGCTTCTGTTCGGACCTGCGGTGATTCCGGAAAGTCATGCCAAAAGTGAATCTGGCTGGGACCGCATAGTCTTTGTCGGCAGCGGGGAGAGCTAAACCGGGTCGTTCTGCCGTGTGTGCCGTGGCTAAACAGCCGAGTGGGTGGCAATGTCCGGCCTTTCGGGTGGTACTGTAAAAGACAATCAGCATGACAAGCAGTGGAGCTGGATAATTAATTCAGACGGTTAATTAGAGCTGTAACGTGTGGAATGGCTTCATCTTAAGTCGCACCTCGCCGCAGCACACGTCTCGGCAGGCTTCCACGCCATGCACCGCATCGCGTCCAGTGGTCCCATCTCCGTGCCTCATCGACTAGTGATCTCATCGCCATACTTACAATCCATCATCTGTCCGCATTCCACGGCGCATGCCCATGCGAGTCCTCTCGGCGTCACACTACCCGGCGCCCCCTTTCCCGGGTCCTGGGCTGAATGAATGCTCCGATCCGATAAGCCCACGAGGGGCAAGATCTCACTCGCAGCATGCTGGGAAGGCGAGAGGATCAAGGGATCGGAGATCGGAGATGACGCTGTGACATGAGAGATCTTGGCCTCACCTGTCATACGCACGTCTTTGCTCGAGTGTTCAGAAATTCATGAGTAACGGCACGCGCGGAGCACATGTGAACTTGACCACAAAGGCTGGAAACGCACCAGAAGACAAAGTTTTCCGGCCCGTCCCCTTCCCGTAGCCTCCGTGCCACTGTTTCGTCTGTCGAGCTGGCGTGCTGGGTGGCAATTAGACTGTTCATCATTCAATGTCAGCAATTTGCTTCGTAATAAGTCGGGACGATGGTCGTACGATTGAACGCACGCAGCGCAGAGTACAGGACGTGACCAGCGTATCGTCTCTACTGTGCAGGAACCTTTTGTGTGCGCAGCTTCCATCCGCCCCGCTTTCATCTGCGGTCTTCCCAGGGGCACGCAGAGTTAAATGACGCGCACACGACCATTGTGAATCACACAACAGCAGGTTGATGTCATTCGCCGTGGACGTAGCCATTATGTCGAGTCCTGTTCTTGGTCGACACTTGCGTGTCGTTGCCCGCGTGGCCGCTATCCCGGGGAAAAGCTCACTTAGAGTTTGCGCAGCGTTCCAGTAAACGGGTCCCCAGTTATCGTGCGACTCGTTGAGCCACTTAACCTATCAAATCGGTCCAAGCGGCTTGGAAGACTCACTATCTTGTGCCCCATATGCTCTCGAAGAGAGCCCTGACACCAGGTCCAGTTTGCATTTGGCCCCTGCCCTTGCCTTCCCGGCGATCGGGGGTGATGGCCAGACGGAAATATCACAGGCACATATGGACCCATGTGGCAGCACCTGCGGCGTAAGTGTGGTCAAGATGTGGCAAGGCGTGGAGTACTACAAGAGAACAATGCAGAAGAACAAACCAAAAACATTTCAGAAAGAGCTGCAGAGAGGAAATTTACGCTTCAGAGGTCTTCGGCTCTACATCTGCTCGATGCCGTCACCTTGCTCCTCACCGCCGTAGAACCTGAGCAGACTTCCTCAGCACGGGCAGGCTCTCATGCCGGTAGGGTATACCGGATAGATGAACACTTACCGGTTCATCATCACGAGAGAGAGGTTCGCAAGTACGACCTTTTACCCTGGGCTCGCAAAACGAAATCACAGGGGACCATTTTACTTTGTCTGGGCTGTTTCCGTCAGTTACTCTTGTCTGCTGCGCAGTGTCGAGCGTCATCCGACCTTTTTGTCCCCAGTTCACTTGAGCTCCTCATACCTCACTGCACTCCGGTTTTCTCGCTGTTCCCTCAACTCCGTTCTCGTAAGTACCCCTAATTCCTCTTGCTGTCCTCTGAACATCCCTAGATCTTGCCATTCTTGGTGGTTTTTATTTCTCCGCGCTTCATTGTTCCTTTCAGCCCGCGCCGCGGTCCATGTTTCTACTTGGGTGCCTCTTCGCCGTCGTTTGCTCTCACCTTCCTCTCTTCCGTTTTCTGTTATCGCTCTCTTCCCTTGCCCTTGTTGTCCCTCCACCGCTCACTCCATGTCTTGACATTTTACTCTGTTGACTCCACTCGTTGTCCTAGACCGCGATCTGCGTGGCGCCGCCACACCAACTTCTCCAAACATAAACCACTCCGAACAGGTCAAACCCTAACCCAACGAGGCTCCGCTCACCCCTTTCTGGGGACCAGGAACGGCGCGCGGGAAGGACGAAACATGGCTAACGAACAAGGTAGGACGGGGCCGCGCGTCTCGAACTTTAGGGCGCGGGCCAAGGTTAGTCACTGTCCCTCTTGTGGTTATTTGGCTCCCCAGTTGGACGCCATTGGCCGTCAGCACTCGAGACACCCGAGTACTCTGTAGCAGCTGCATTGGACACAATGTTGTGGTGCCACTTGGAAGGAGCATAAACGAAGCAATGTCCATCTATCGGACACCAGGACATGCATTTTTCGATAGTTGTCAACTGGTGGAGCGAGCCGTCGATAACCGAGACGGAAACTGCCGCAAACAGCTGAGTCTGCAAGTCAGCTGAGCGGACAGAGCACCACATTCCTCCTTCCGCAGTGCAAGGTTGGCCCTGTTTCTCTTCTTCCATCCCCCAGTTTGTCTGCTTCCGAACACGTAGCTCAGGAAAATTCTGAAAGTGGCACTAACGTTATCATTACCATTGTCGTCCTCATTCTCATCGATGCCCTCGGCGGCCAGGCCATCTTCACGGTCCCAGTCTCACCGAATCAATTCGATATCTGCTTTCAACCCTCCGCCGGAAGAAGGTGGAGTCTGGAGCCCGGAAGGGGTTCCGCAGCTTCGCGGTTCCCCCGTTCCGTACCTCTGTGTCCGGTCCAAGCTGTCCCCTAGAGTTTTCGTTGACGTATTCTACCGGATGCGCCGGGAGGCTAAACTCTCTTCATTTCGAGGTCCAGCAGTCAGCAGGTGGTGAATGGACGTCAGGGAGCCTGGGGAGATTGTCAGACCGTTCAGGTTAACAGGCTGTTCTGGGACGGTTCTTTGTGGATTCTGGCACCTATGTAAGGTGTGGCAAGCCCCAGAAATTGCAGGCGAAGGCCGCTGTCATAGAATTGCGCAAGTATGAGATTCTGCTGCAACGACGGTCCTCTGACGAAACTTAAGCCGTTGACTTTATGAGAACGTGGCCTCTTGTGGCGCCACAGTACCACCGTCCACCGGTGCCGATCAAACTCCGCGAAGTGGTCGAAAACGGCACTTTGGATACACTTTGGATCAGCTTGCAAAAGTTGCAGAAGAAACTGTCATGGAAGCCTGGGGATGGCTTTCCGCCACACAGGTACCTGCATGCCTTTGCGCTAGTGTTGAGCAGGGATGTCAGAGAAATAAAGTGGAGTGCTTTCAATGGTCGACGCGGCCCACTCCTGGAACAGCAGTGCCACACTCACCAGCGATCGCCATGTCTCACCACGGATATGTCTAACCTGAGCCAAAGACGCGACCTGTTCAAGAACACGCCGGACGGTGCAATTTAATGGTCTGTAATGACCTCCAATTGGACGGGCACGCGTGTGTCCACCACCGCAGTCGCGTTACGGAGCACGCTACGCTCAGAGTCGGCGCTTACCTCTTCCCCGTGTCTTACCTTCATTTCCATCCGAGAGCGTCGCACATGGTCGCGGGAAGATTCCCAGTTTTTTAACAGACCCAGAATCGCATCCAGGCCTCGTCTTGTGGAACCCCGAAACCAACCCCAAACAACAGGAATTTAATGACAGTGGACTAGGAATTGTGCATGTTGACGGGAGCGCGAGGCCGGGAACCCCCCACCGTCACTTATTTTCGGGAACCCGGAAATGAGCAGTCAAGCGTCGTAATTGAATAGGGCTAAGTGGTGACAATGACGCTAATGACGACAATGACGAAAGCGAATATGACTGCAAGCGAAGTGGATCGCGTGAAACCAAAAGGAGCAAAAAATAACGTCCAATGTGGACGCTGCTCGAGGTAGGTTTCCGGTTGCGTTTGGTGAAGGAATGGAAGGGGACAAGCAGCGTGCAAATGCAGTAATCGGTACCAAGCATTTATTTAGCAAGTTGTTGGCATTGTCGGTATGCTGCGCGAGTGGAGTGAACAAATCCCTGATCTAGATTGTGAACTGGAAAGAGCTACCAGTCGCCGACCACCGCGGTAATTGTCAACTGTGGCGAGGCATAGCGAGCTGGTCAAGATTGGGTAGACCCAGCGAGGGCCACTAACAGGGAGCTTTCACACCGTGCTGTTAGTTCCTTGTTCCTCCCAGGAGACGAAAGGGCAACAACAAACACAAAGGCACAAAACGCCACTGACAGCGGCCCGTAGATGAAAGGCAAGGGGTCCCCTCTGGTCACTTTCACTGTCGGTCGCAGGATATTGTGCAGGCACCGCGCAGACGATCCCCCATGTTGTTCTGAATGCAAATTCCCCTTTGTTGTGTACCTCTTTGTAGTCGGACTGGTCCCTAAGTTGCCTGGTTCGAGACTCTAGGAACCAAACTAGGAAGTGGCGGTGATCACCAGGGTGGTCAGAGACCTCGTTACCACAGTTTCGGGGTTGCTTCTAAGAACATGGGAAGCGGCCCTTCTTGTTCCTTCACGTAGGAGCAACGAGTGGTTTCGGTAAGAACCGATGACCAGTCTTGATCCCTGTCCTGTTAACGCAGTCGCTATGGTCGTCTCTTCGTTCGCAGCTGACGGCCCGAAGACTGTAACGTTGTCGCACCAGGGTGGTTTCCAGCCCAACCGTGAAAGCATCACACAAAGGCGGGCAGCCGCTAGCTTCGGTTGGTATCTGGTTGCTGGAACCCATCATTGATGTGTTCAGGTCGTTCCAGACCTGGCGTCGTAAACATGGCCGATGCCCGTGTTGTGTTTTGCGCTGGAACATCCGACCTTCACATCCTCGGGAACAGTAACGGATAAAACCCACGCCTGTGGACGTTCCATACGACAGGAGCAGCGAGAAGGGAACGGATACGACACCGAGGTGGCACACCGAATATGGAATGGGGATGTCCAGAGAGGCTAGACCACGAACCCGTGAGAACATCAGAGTTCAGACTAGCCGATCTTTGATACCAAACGGTGAACCCCGTGGGAGATTGGGGTGCTCCAACTTGGTAATTGGGTAGCGCGAGGGGAATCTGTACCTGTACCTGTATCGCTGCAAATACGGCAATGTCTTCTGTATCCGAAGCAATTGTGGACCGAGAGTGTGGGACGTGAGAGGGGGTGTTTGGAATGCAAGGGGGCGGGGGCGAGTAGGGGAGTGAGACCCGTGACAGGTATCCGTTCCTATGGGCCACGGTGCCTTCTGGTGTCTGGCCAGTTCGCAAGTCGCAAGACACAATTTCTCACTTGGCCACGTGTCGTGGACTCAGCTGACGATGTGGGCAAGGCGTGACATATCAACTGGGAAGCTTAAACGCTACGAGGCAGATTAAGTGGATGGCCCTCAGGCAGTCGCGACGAGTCTTTGGGGAATAGGGATGGACAGCAGGCAGCGCCAGTTGGGCAACGGGAAACTGCAGAGTGGCGAGCGTCAAGGATCTTGGAAGCAATTTGCCGACCAGGCCAATGCAGGTATCCTAACTTGTGAATGGGCAAAGATGCCACGGTCGGAGCTCCGTTGCAACAAGTCCAGTGGCAGAGCAAAGTAGCAGTACATCGCCTCCTTCATCACCATTGAATATCGCGCATTGAGAGCGAGGCCAGGGCTTTGCTGACAGCCCTGTCCGAGATTCAACTTGCGGCATACATGCGGCAAACAAGCGCCTGCCGCGGTAACCTGCGCCAAGATTCCACATCGGGCAGGCTCCACAGGTGGGCACAAGCAGTTTGTGGCGCACTCGAAATCGTGTTTACTCAATGAGGATATGACCTCGGCGAGGGTTGTAATGAGGAATGTGAAGGCTGCCTTGGAGCCAACAACCAACCAGAGACGTGCCGAGAAGCACGGGATGGTGTGCCGACGAGCAA
>Ga0160505_101725_pt1 | contig 10059 bp, 4 predicted proteins | sample DIDeMG_FD_108225 | JGI IMG/M metagenome (GOLD analysis project Ga0160505, IMG submission 108225) | Enriched chicken feces microbial communities from UW Madison campus, WI, USA - DID2874_E49_Stillage MG | ecosystem: Host-associated > Birds > Digestive system > Large intestine > Fecal ...
AAAAACGAATTGTTCTATACCGCCAATCGGCAGTATTCCTTCTATAAGTTCTGCACATATACAGATGGTGTGACCCGCCTACATTTTGCCCGCACCTGGCATTCTAACATTTTGGCTTCCATGGAAATGGCAGCCACTAATTTCCATGAAAGTTTAGTCTAATAGCCAAAACTTCCTTCACTGATAATGAAACCTTTTGCTAACCCTTAAAAAATTTCTTTTTTTGCTTTGTCCCCAGAGGATCTTGTAATTTCAGGATCCTCAAATGCATGAGCAATATTATATGCAGAGCCACGATCTTAAATAGGTTCTAGGATTCACTAATTTCAATTTACAAACCCCCATGTTTCTTTTAAAGGTCGTCCTAGCATTCCTTTTCTCGTGCAACTTGGTTGCCTCTGCTTGTAAACCATTCGATTATGATCCCGAGATCGGTGCCTACGGCAACACCACATGCCATCTCTGGGATTCGGACGACTATGAGCACGACAAGAGGATGATTATTTATGCTTACGACAACGACGCTTACCACCAATTCATAAGTCTAGTGGGTCTCGAACTTGCTATAGAAGTATTGGAGATTCTGAAACGCCTGCAAGATATTTTGCGAGAAGTTATTGAGAGCCACGGGGACATTTCTTCCAAGCATGCAAGTTGGGGGTTCCGAAAGCTTCTTCCTTGGAACTGGCTCATGGACAAATAAAGACAATAATTGATAAGGATATAAAGGAAAGATAAAAAGGAGAACGATGTATACAACTAGTGGATTGTGCAAATTCTTAGTGGTCTCTTTTTGGATTGGTGTCGAGTCCGTAGGATATTTATATTGATAAACGAAGCAACGTGAAATGTGTAGCTGAGATGATGAAGACTACTATAGCATCACTTGGGGATAGCTTTATTACATTTGCTTCCTCGCTGTTATATATTTTAGCTGATTTACCAGAATGTTGGAGTATTTCGACTATCTTGAGCTTTTACCTTGTTCGATAGTCATATCCCATTTATTAGAACTAAATCTCATTGTAAATCTGGTCCTTGAATTTCGGCAGGAAATGCTGTGATAAGGTCGAATCAAATGGACACTCATCCAAACAGTGCCAACTGTCGATTGACTATTCAAGGTTATAGATCTTCATCTTTGGAAGACAGATGATCGCCGTCTTTTGTTGAATGAAGTCTGAGATATTCTTTGAGTGAGCCCAAAACAACTAATATTTACCTCTTGACTCTGCTATCAGAACCACGGAGAGTCACAGTCAAGGATTACTTGTCCCCTAACAGCACTTGAAAAGGTCAGACATCGGCAATGTCTGAGGAAATCATCAGCAAGACGATTCTGTCGGAATTACTATTGACTTGTCAACACAACTAACCTTGTGCCATCAGTGGTAGGCAAAGAAGATACTCCACATCTTCAGATTGGTATTTATTTCGTATATGAACTTTACAATATTCGCATTCATCATAGAATAGTCACTCGGGTGAAAGCTGTATTGTTTTCCTTTTACGCTGCTATGCTCAGCAGATACGAACACAACAAAATGGACTTATATTTAGATTGCCACTCCTTTGCATTCGACAATTAGTAGTTTTCAGCGATATCACTAATTTCTAGGATCAAAGCTAGAAATATCCAAATAATGGAATCCTAGAAATTCATGGCCGAGCATCACATCTTTTTTTTGCTTTTATTTTGGCGACTATCAATCATTCCTTTGAAATAAGTGTTGAAACTAAGATCTTATTGGCTGGTCATCTGAGATTGTATCTTTCTGTCAATAACTGCACGATTATTGGTTTCCCCAGTCTCTCCTACACATATCTGATCTTGTGCAGATCACTAGTTCCTACCACTTATCATATGCTTATGTCATTCTTCAAATTAATTGTATGTACCTGATAGCACGACGGAACTCGAAAGATACATCACAAGCGTATTGATCGTTTCGACTTAAAAATCTGGAAATTCTTAATGCTACTGCTTCAATGATCATTATCTGTTAGATTTAATAAATATGCCCCATGCCTAAACACTGTTAAGGAAGTTCTTGGCAAGCTCCACTCCGACGAATGTAGCTGCGTTTGCTGGGAAAGATCTAGCCAATGCTGGCCCAACACCAGGGAAAAAGGCCTTGATTCCTCCCTTGGCATAGATGTTCTTGGTTGCAGTGGAAATGGAGATGTTGGTATTGGAAGATTGTTGCGTGGACTTGATGGTGTCAATTGGGAAAACACCGAGCCACATGGCAACACCAGCACATCCACCAGCCATGGACACCGCAAACAACGACAAGTCCTGACCTGGGGTAGATAACTTCTCTTTGACAACCTCGTATGTAGCGAAGTAAAGCGCAGAACCTGGACCGTCTCTAGCCAAGGTGGCCACAGAACCCTTGAAAATCGATCTGATACCTCCAGTACGGTACATCTCAGCGATGACACCGCCCATAGACGACTTTCCACTCAGAATCTGCATCATCACCTTAACTCTTTCGAAGGGAGCAGCAACCAATGTGGTTGGGACGGCCGAGATAAAACCAGCTGTAGAAATCTGTCCTACACTGAAGTTCTCGGGCTTGACGCCTGTGTAGCCAGACACAAGCTTCTTACCCATGTCATAACCCCAGAACGACACAGCAAACATTGGCGTGACACCCAACAATGGAGGCATGACACCACGGTAGAAACCAAGAGGTCCATCCTTCAATGTACCCTTGATACACTCAGCAGTGGTATTGTAGACACCAGTTTGCAAACGGACCTTGACCAAGTCGAACGGATGCCCCGTCAACACCGCACAGATACCACCAAAGCCACCGGCGGCGAAAGACTTGATGTTGTCGACCAAAACACTGTCAGTTTCGTCCATTGTGAGAGATTTAGAAGGAAAGTGTAGAAAAGAAAAGAATTGATGACAAGTGCTGGCACTTTTCGTTGACTTTTCAAAATCTGGGGAATCTAGGTGTTCATATAAATACCCTGGTAGATCCGCGGTCCAAGGGAAGTCACTATTGTGGTGCACACGAATAGGTGCTGTGATTTAGTTAAGCATATCTGACACTTCTCCTCGGACCGGAGGCTGTTCATTCATTAATAGTGCCCTTATTTCGACAGAGGATGAGGATTTTTTTTTTTAGGTCGAATGTCAGAGTTGTGTGAAAATACTCCATCTTTCGTTACCTCCTCATACTCCTTCATTGGCCAATCACCCCCACACGAAAGATAGGCTGATGTAATTTTCGCGGCCCTGCTGTTATTTTTTTCTTGCTTTTCGCTTAAAATGGTTGACTGGTGGTGGAGTGGGGCGGACTTTCATGTGTGGGTGCGACATGTGGGGCCGAGCTGTGTGCCAGAAATCAATGATGACCTGCTAAAAAAGTTTGCTCAACTCCTTCAATTGCAAGTCACTGCGTAAATCCTTGACGAAAACGTCCATGCTGGGCACAAACTTCCCAGTGTAGATATCTGAGTAGATAATTTTCACGAGCGCCCGGAGACGCTGGTGCAATTGTGCCAAATCTCCATCGAATTGCTCTTGTGCATCCAGGTGTGCACCATTGATATTGACAATGTTCATGTAGTTGATCATGGAAGCACAAAATTCTCCGCTGCTTTTAACAAATGCAAAGACCAACTCGAGAATCTCGAATATCTGGTCGATGAAACTTTCGCCGGATACCCGACCCTTAACTTCCTCGTTAAGTAGCTTGCATCGAGAAATGCTCTCTAGGTAGTTGCCATGAATATTGGTAATATCGTCTATGGTGCATTCGTTCATGTTGTGCACAGCCAAGGGCTCAGGAAGAAATGACTTGTTTTGTAACTTCTCTGCAAGGCTACTGTTGAGAATTGGGAGTGGTGTAGCCCTGTCCGAGGTGGTGAAATTTGCACCCAAAAGCGATTTTGCTCGGAACAACGACTTGACCACTTTCTCGTGGAACATCTCCTCAATCAAGTCGAACGAGAGGTACTTCAAAAGCACTCTGATAACGGCTTGTAACCGACTACGAACCAAATTGATGGTCCTCACGGCTTTCACAAACCATAGATTAGTCTTCTCCTGTTGCGTTCGCGTTCCTCTTCTTTCTGACGATCTGACTGCCAATGCCTTCATGTCGTTTTTCTGCAAGCTCTGAAATTCTAGAAAGTTGTCGTTAAGAAGGTACTGGTAATGGCGCAAGCTCCACAAAAAATGGAAGAGACGCAAATATTGTGTGGATGCGTTGTTGTAGTTCATTAGAATTTCGAGCGGAAGCTCCAGAAGCTTGTACTCGAGGGTGAATACATCCCAGCCGATTGAACCGTGGCTGAGGTCGAGAATCCTGGCATCGATGCGATTCAAATAGTTGGAGGGGTACGTTCTGATGGTGGACGCTTCAATAGACAGAGTTAGTAAATCCGAAAGACGTCCTGATGTCAAGTACATGGCAGGCTCACCAAAAATCTCCGCACCTTTGCTATTGATGACCTCAACAAAATCACCATTGCTCATCAACATGATGCTCTTCAAGTTGAGAAGATGCAGAAAGAGCAGGTATTTCCCTTGTATCACCACAACGAAGTAGTTCAATACCTCATGGTACTGAGCGTTTATGAGATTGTGAATTTTATCCGGAGACATTGATACAAGGCCACGATTGGCCTGAAAAATGTGCTGCGAATAGCGGACAGAGTAGCTGTTGACCCAATCGAGTTCTTTACAGAACTTTGAAAGGAATATTAAGGTCTTGCCGATCTGGAGCACCTTGACAAACATGGCAGGTTCTGCTTTCAAGAAATTAGGAAGTTTTCTTGCATTATACTTTACAATGTCATTGATGTGGTTCTCCTCGGCGTTGAACGAGACGAAGAAGTCGCTATGTTCATCGATAAGTTCACCACGAATAATCCACTGCTCGATGTACTCATAATATGGAGCAACAATGGTGTTGAAGATATCGGAGGCTAGCTTCTGGACACGCGGGTCGCCGAACTTGGAAACCTTGTGAACCTTCACTAAAAAATCATAACCATCTAGACTCGAGCACTGGTTCAGAAAAAAACGCACGAGTCGGAGTATCTGTGTCTGGTCTGCGAGACTGTTGTATATGGCAATGAGAGAGGTCGGCTTCGACTGGAAAAGTTGAGTGATAAATGCAACGTAGTTATTGAGCACGGACTCAACACATCGATAAAAGGACACTTTAATGGGAGAAGCAGTAGCACCTTTAGACTCATCAGAAAACTTGGAGAGCAGGCGAAAGATCAAGCCGGGTTCTAGAATATTGCAAAGTATGCGCGCATCGGAATTGTCAATAGTCGGTGGAATATCAATGGCCTCCTCTGTCTTCAGGTACGCAAGAAACTTCGTATCGTGGCCGAGCAACGAGTGTTCGAGACTTGCAATGATTTGCGCCTCCAGAAGAGAGTGAGAGTATGGATCGATGAGTCTAGACATTGGCTGGTTATGTCTGGTAACATCTGGAGAAGTTTGGGTCGGGAGGAACAGTTGAGATGGAGAGCTCATTGTTTTATTAAATGGGCCAGGGGACTGATCGAACGCACTTGCAGATTGGTTGAATGTGCCAGCAGATTGACTGAATGGACCGGAAGCCCGGTTTAAAGATTCTGAAGCTGCAAATCCTGACCGCTTAGACTTGGTATCTTGTGCAAACTCACAGAGAAACACTAAGTATGCACATACTCTGTCCATAGACTTTTCTTTAGCAATAAGATCGACGATTTCACGCAATCTGAGCCAGTCACTACTTCTATTCTGCGTCAATAACACCGTCTTGATCTCGTCAAGTGTCTGGTAGATGTTCAAATTCGGATCTGGAGAAGTCTGCAGAAGTTGAAGCATGAGGTCGTTGACAAGACTGTTGCTATACTCGGCGCCAAAGTCTGACGGTACGAGAGAGTTGACCAATCGATTCAAGTAGACCTTGATGAACAGGGTCCTGTCTAGAGGCATCGTGGAGTAGGTGTAGTTGGTGTTGATGTTTTGACCGCGTCTTTGGTGTGTATATGTGGAGAAGAGATGGAGGAAGAGCACATCTTATATGAAAGAACTCATTAAAGGTATTCAATGCAACGATGATAAAGGTGGCGCATAATTATCGACTGAAGTTTATATCAGTAAAATTTTCATTAAATAGTTGAAGCTCAAGAATAGCAATCGATTTTACAAACAGTCTTGGCAACTACTTACGTCAAGGAAGTTCTTACCATACAATAGACAGAAAGGATTTCACTAGCACAGATCATCAAAGATTGACACACTTAACACTAAGTTCCTGACATTATACTCATACTCATACTCATACTCATAGTATTTATTGCGACAGAACCATCTAAAAAAAAGACGAGCCTGGAAAAAACGACAATCCCATCACTAAGTACTATACCTTCACTTCTTAACACCAGAACTTACCTCGTTTGGTGCAATGTTTGGTTCCATCACATTGACATTCAAGTCGCTGTCAACCAACTGCAATTGAGCATCTGTCCAAATGTGTTCCACTGGCTTGCTGTCTGGCTCTCCAACTCCGCACAAGCCTCCGACCTTCTCCCAATCAGAAGTTCTACTCAAGCCCAATTCGTTAAACACAGAATCCACAGCCTCAATCAATTGGTTGGCAAGCTCTGGTCCATGGCCAGGCGTAGGGGTGATTCTCAATCTCTCGTGGCCAACAGGCACGGTGGGGAAGTTGATAGCCTGAACGTAGATATTGTGCTTCTGCAACAACAAGTCAGATGCCTTCTTAGCACTGGCTGCATTTCCAACTAACACTGGCACAATATGCGAAGGGTTAGGAATAACAGGAACGCCAATGCTACCCAAGTTGTTCTTGACGTAACGAGTGTTTTTCTGCTGAGCAATTCTGTCCTTCAAAGTAGATCTCTGGTGTCTAATCGAAGCAGTGGCTCCTGCCATAACGGCTGGAGGCAACGAAGTAGTGAAAATGAAGCCCGGAGCAAATGACCTGAACCAATCAATCATGTTACGCTTACCAGTCACGTAACCACCAACCACTCCATATGCCTTTCCCAAAGTTCCGGTCACCATGTCGATTCTGTTCATGACTGAGTCTTGCTGGATCTTGTCTAAACCAGCACGCAAGTGATCTTCGAAGTTCAAGTGCTCGGCCACACCGGCTCCATGGGGTCCGTACATACCCACAGCATGGACCTCATCCAAGAAGGTCAAGGCTCCGTACTTGTCTGCCAAATCACAAATGGCCTCAATTGGAGCAATGGATCCACACATGGAATAGACAGACTCAAATGCAATCAACTTTGGAGTCGACTTGGGGTAGCTGGCCAATTTTTTCTCCAAATCAGCCAAGTCGTTGTGCTTGAAGATCTCCTTCTTGGCTCTGGAGTTACGAATACCTTGGATCATGGACGCATGGTTCAACTCATCGGAGAAGATCACGAGGTCCTTCAATCTCTGGCCCAAAAGCGACAACACCGCGTCATTAGCCACAAAGCATGAGCTGAACACCAACGCAGCCTCATGCTTGTGTAACGCAGCAATCTCTGCCTCCAATTTGATAGCATGCTGGTTATGACCAGCAATGTTTCTGGTTCCTCCAGCACCTCCTCCGTACTTATCCAAAGTCTCCTTCATAGCAGCAATAGTCTTAGCGTTGGTTCCCATTCCTAAGTAGTCGTTGGCACACCATACTGTAACCTTCTCAGCTTCCTCAGTCAAATGTGCTCTAGGAAACTCTTCAGCCAATCTGTTGATGTTGTTAAAAAAACGGTAAGACTTATCCTGACGTTTCTTGTCCAATGCATCCTCAAGGTATCCGTCATAGTCAAATGCCTGCTCGTTGGTGGATCTGTCCAGGAGGTTGATTTTGTTGGCTACCAAGTCTGCATCTCCAAAAGAGTAAGTGGATGCGACCCTTGGAGTCGAGGTAGCAGGGGCGCTAGAAGCCTGTGCTGGCTTAGACGACATGGAGTACTCTCTAGCACTCAAAGCAGCGCCTGCAAAAGGACATGCTCTGGCATGCTGGGTCAAGCTGGAGGTTTCACTCAAGTGACGAAGAGCTTGAGTGGTTTTCGATCTGACAAAGGGACAGACCTTAAGAGAAGCACGGGTGAGCGATTCCATAGTGATAGATTTTGGAAGGTATTTTTGGCCTGGGGTTCCGGGGTTCTTTTTTTGTGGTTTTTGGGCTCCAAAAAATTTTCCTCTCACTGAGTCTAATGCCTTTACTCCAGCTTTATATGACTGGAAAAAAATGGGTCACTGAACACAGGATATCGTAGCCTAAATGGGAAGTTACATACATATAAGCCACGGTAAAGAGGCAACTACACGGTCTTATTTTCCACGAAATTCGGCTACATGGTGCAGAAAGGGTTGAAAAGTGAATCAAAGAGACGAAATCACTAAAGCTTCTTCGAAACTGTCTTGTTTCGTTAATGATCATTTTATGGTCTTATGTATCCTGCAGTCCATAGCCTTAGAGCGAATCATCGTGCTTTAAGGTGTAATTCTTTTTAAATCCCGGTTGGCCGCCATGTTTACCATGGAAAAGCGGTAAAATATTTTAGTTTATAATTTTGGTGCATCATTTAGTCACATTTTTTGGTTTGTGGATTTCTTTTCCCGTTGTACTATGTAAATTCATCCGAACAGAAGATGTGGAGCTTTCAAAGTGCGGGGCATGCGTCATTACTAGTAATGGACAGTGGACCCATTGGCTGGATATGAACCAGGCTTGAAAGGTTAATATTGAGGTAGAGATCAGCAAAAAAAAAGGAATGAATAGAGGAGAAAAAAAGAATGAACGACCCCGGTGAGGATCGAACTCACGATCTCAAGATTAACAGTCTTACGCCTTAGCCAGCTTGGCCACGGAGTCAATTCGAAAGACGGAAAACTATTTGTCGAATATGACATTAATATCGAAAGCTCTCTGGAGTTTTTCTCGGGTTTTAAAATGTTTTTCATTTACAATTCGAATTCTGTTTCTGAAAATATCTTTGTTGCTCACTCATTTTCGAATTCCATCAAAGTACACTCATCTTACTTCTCATCTCGGACATGCACTACTAAAGTCCAGGACAACTTATTACTACACCACCATGTCCGTCTCTCGAGTATTCTGCCGGACATTGTCGGTTTCAAACTTGCTCAATTATAAGGTGGCAATTGTTGGATCTGGCCCCGCTGGCTTTTACACCGCACATCATCTTCTCCATAAGGCGAATGGTCTCGACATCTCTGTCGATTTCTTCGACAGACTTCCAGCTCCATATGGTCTTAGTAGGTATGGAGTGGCTCCAGACCATCCCGAGGTAAAGAATTGCGAAGATTACATGGACAATTTGATGGAAGATTTCCCGAAACAGGTCAGGTTCTTTGGAAATGTCAATATAGGCAACGATTTGTCCTTGAAGCAGTTGAAACATCATTATGATTCCATTGTTTTGGCTTACGGATGCACGGGATCAGATAATAAGTTACTTGTTCCAGGTGAGGATTTGCCAGGTGTGATTCTGGCTCGCCAATTCGTCAATTGGTACAATTCTCATCCGGATTCCCTTTCTGGGCCCAAGAACATTCCTCCTCCCTTAGAGAAAATCAAGAACGTCACTATCATTGGAAACGGTAATGTGGCTATCGATGTTGCCAGAGTGCTTCTAGCAGATCCAACTAAACACTGGGCTACTACAGACATTTCTACGGCTGCTGTTAAGTTACTTGAAAAAAGTAAAGTGAAAAGAGTGAATATCGTCGCTCGTAGAGGACTTCTCCAGTCGGCATTCACCAACAAAGAGATACGTGAGCTTCTACAACTCTCGAAAGAGCTGAAAGTGCGTTTTATTCCTATTTCTGCCGATATTCTTGACCCTATTAAGCCCACTGCGAAATCTCTAGGGAGAGTCGATAAGAGAAAGTTTACAATATTGGAAAAGGCTTCTGCAGAGGCCCAAGAACTTGATATTGATTCTAAAACATGGGCTCTTGAATTCCTCAAGAGTCCTAAGGAGTTTGTTGTGAACCCAAATGACCCACAACTTCTTGCCAGTACAGTATTTGAAGAGAACGAATTGGTG
>Ga0160505_101726_pt1 | contig 10058 bp, 5 predicted proteins | sample DIDeMG_FD_108225 | JGI IMG/M metagenome (GOLD analysis project Ga0160505, IMG submission 108225) | Enriched chicken feces microbial communities from UW Madison campus, WI, USA - DID2874_E49_Stillage MG | ecosystem: Host-associated > Birds > Digestive system > Large intestine > Fecal ...
AGGGAACTTGTGGACGGTGATCTCGAGCTCGACGTTGTCGCCCGACGCGAGGGCGGCGTCGATCTCGATCATCTTGGCAACGAGGTCCTTCTGCGAGATGACCTTGGGGTCAAAGTGGACGATCGACGAGCGAACACAGGCGTTCATGTAGATGAGACCGGGGATCTTGGCGGCAGCCATGGCACGCTCCCAGAGCTCAACACGGACACGGTCCTGGATGACGAGCGACATGGGTCCGACCTCGTAGATGACGTACTCGTCCGCACACTGGCGGAAGATGCGCTCCGGGGTGGTGGCGGTAGCGGGGACACGGTACAGGACCGACGACTGGGTAATGTCCTTGATCTGGGCCGACTTGGTGAGCTGGTGCAAGGGCTGAGCCTGGGGAGTGACCACGGTCGAGATCCAGTCCTCGTTATCGCGCTCAATCTGGGCGGCCTCCTCAACGGTGATGAGGACAAACTGGATCGAGTCGCCGGGACGCATCTGGCCGGTCTTCCAGGCCGACGCCGAAGCAATAGCGAGGACGTTGGAGAAACCACCCATATCGGGCGAGTCGACGGCGAAGAGCACAGGCGTGTCACCGTTGATATTGAGCGAGGCAAAGGCGTAGCCCTGGTCAATGACGTTGGAGGGGTGGGCACCGCCGTCACCGCCGTCTGGGCGCGACCACTGGATACGGGGACCCTCAAGACGGAGGCCGGAGCGGTTCGACGCGGTGGAGACCTTCCACTTGGCAGTGAGGAGAGTCTGCATGCCCTCGGGAGCGAGGTACTCGCTATCCCACTGGGCGTTGGCGCAGACGGGAACAATCCACTCGTTGGTGAGCGGCGTGCGGGCCTCGACGGGGACCGAGAGGATCTGAGACGAAGGCTTAGAGACAGGAATCTCTAGGAGATCGCCAGCAATCAGAGTGCGGCCCTGGTAGCCACCGAGCGAGGCGCCAGTGAAAGTCGACTTGGAGCCCATGAACTCGGCAACGTTCTTGAATCCGCCCTTGACGGCAATGTACGAGCGGAGACCAACACCACCAGTAGCCATGCCGACCTGGAGGGTCTGTCCGGCCTTGATGTTGAGAGTAGTCCACTGAGGGACCTCGGCACCGTCAATCGTGGTCTTCATGTCGGCACCGCAGATAGCGACAACCGAGTCGACGTGGAAGAGGAGTTTGGGGCCCTGCATCGTGCATTCGAGACCCTCAGTGTTGCGGTCGTTTCCAACGAGCAGGTTGGCAGCCTGGAACGAGAGCATGTCGCCGGGGCCGCCGCGGGGAATACCGAGACCGCAGCGGCGGCCAGGAAGATCTTGGACAGTGGTGGAGATACCGGGGGCGAGGATCTCGATAGCGGGGGGCGAATACTTGAAGCGCGAGCACCAAGTGGTGGTGACGGTCGAGTCGCGGAAGTCCTTGGTGTCGAGGATAGCCTTGCAGTAGTCAATGTTGTTTGGGGGACCAATGACCTTGGTATCGGCAAGGCACTTGATGGCCTTGTTGATGCACTCCTCACGGGTAGGAGCCCAAATGACGAGCTTGCAGATCATCGGGTCGTAGTAGGGGGTAACAAGAGTACCGGACTTGACCCAGGTCTCGATACGGCCGCGCTCTCCAACGTCACCCCACTGCACCTCAAAGAGCTGACCGGGAGAAGGCTGGAAGCCGTTGTTGGGGTTCTCGCAGTAGACACGGACCTCGATGGCGTGGCCGTCGATCTCGAGGAGGGGGTCCTGGGGAAGAGCCGCCTCGGGGAGGGAGTGAGTAGGCTCGAGTCCTTGGCGGATCATGAGCTCGACAAGGTCGAGGCCGGGGTGGATCTGCTCGGTGACACAGTGCTCGACCTGGATACGCGCGTTGAGCTCGAGGAAAAAGAAGTCGAGGTTGGGGGAGGTGTCGTCGAGAACAAACTCGACGGTACCCGCCGAACGGTAGTTCATGAGCTTACAGAGGTCGACGGCAGCCTTGCAGATCGCCCCGCGGACCTGCTGGCCCTTGGCCGAGGCGAAGAGCGCGCAAGGGGCCTCCTCGATGATCTTCTGGTGACGGCGCTGAACCGAGCACTCACGCTCGCCAGCGTGAATGACGTGACCCTTGCCGTTACCGAAGACCTGGACCTCGATATGGCGGGCACGCTCAATGTACTTCTCAAGGAAGACGGCAGGCTCCTTGAAGAGAATCTTGCCCTTCTCGCGGGTAGCCTCAAAGTTTGCGATAAGCTCCTGCTCGTCTGGCCCTGTCAGAACCTAATCTTCAATGTTGTTGCGATTACTCACTCCTGCACACCGTCATACCCATACCACCACCACCGCCCGACGCCTTAACAATTATGGGGTAGCCGATCTGGGCGGCAATCTTGATAGCCTCGTCGAGCTTCTCGACAACACCGTCCGAGCCGGGAACGATGGGCACATTGGCGCGCTTGGCGACCTCGCGAGCCTCGTGCTTGAGACCCATGGCGTTGATCTGTTCCGGGGTAGGGCCGAGGAAGATCATGCCGGCCTTCTCAACCTTGTCGGCAAAGGTCTGTTCGTGTTAGCCATAACCTCATGGTATCCAGCTTAACTCACAGCATTCTCCGAGAGGAAGCCGTAACCGGGGGCAACCATGGTAGCGCCGCTCTTCTGACCAATGTCGAGAATGGCGTCCATGTCGAGGTAGCCGCGGGGGTCTGTACCGTCGCCGATGCAGTACGCCTCGCCGGCAGCGAAGACGTGTGGTGTGGCGGCATCGGCGAGGGTGTAGATGGCGACGGTGGGGATGCCGAGCTTGTCGGCAGAGCGCTGGATGCGCAATGCAATCTCGCCGCGGTTGGCAATGAGGATCTTGTGGTTTGCGACGACCATGTTGCGAGTTTGGGGAAAAGAAGCGACACATGAAAGGGCCCCCGGTTTTTATGAATAACCCAGCAAGTGGGAGTCCTGTAGTCTAGATCACACATTCGTCTATCTCGTGATCACACTTCGGTGGAGGTTGCCGAGTTGCCGCTTTTGCTAGCGTGGTGGGCACCATCTGCGAGACATGGGGTCGGTAGTTCCGAGACTGACGGCTGTGGAGTGACTACTCACCTGCGCTGACAGCCCCTCATCAAGGGACGTTGCCGACCGACCTGGGGATAGTTGCCGGAATTGTTGTTCCAGGACAGGACTGGCACCGCTTGTCGATATCTCTATCCGCAATCGATCGGAAAGACGTCCCGTTGTCGTCTCCGCTCGGCTGGACAAGGGTCGGGACTGCTGGGACACATGATAGGCGCGGCGCTGCAAGCTATGGGGCATCGTGGGCCACCTAGGAGGACGGCGCCGGAGTCCGGAATCCCTGTAGGGCTTACAACAATCATGAATGTGGTAGCCGTTCAGGTGGCGGGCTTGGCGAAACATTGCGCACGACGGCCGCTTAAGTGACAGGTGGGCGGTCGTAACCCCGCTCCTTCTGGATATCGCGAACAAGTCCCGATGATTACGCATATGGCGCACGGACACAGGCTCGGCAAAGCGATGAAGTCATTCACATGCCGGGGCAACGGTAGCCCCGCACTGAGCTCCACACTGAGTGCGGTGTCTGACGTCCACAACCCCGAGGCGTCGGCAGGATATCGGTTACGCCTCGAGGCCGTGCTCTGATTGCACGGATCGCTTCCTGATCGCTAACATCTCGCTAGACGCTGCCAATCTACGCAAACCCTGTCTTCAAACCCTTGCGAAGCGCGTGGCTATTGCCGTGGTTGCTTTCTTGATCAGAATGCGATCTTGGAATCAAGCTCCAGTGCATGTGCATGAGCAATATCAAAACAAACCACAATGTCAATGAGGATCTGTACAGGTCATCCCTAGGCGCACGTGTGCTTCCTTTGGCGAGGACATTTCGGCACTCGGTAGTGGTCTTGTCATGCTTGTCACATGAGCACCACCAAGTGCGCCCCGTTCCCCGCCCCACGAGACTCGGCGTCGGCTGTCAACGCCCTGTGCCGCCCTGTCGGCAGCCCATTCTATTCCCAGGGCACGTGCCGAGATACAGATGACACTGGTCTTAGCGGCCGTTCGCCAAGGACGGCGGCTCCGAGCACCCCAGTCCCCAGAAAACGCCATTCTTGGTTACAGCCACTGGCACATGGACGTGCGGCGTCCACTGTCGACCATCACATGCTGCGCTCGGCTACTATCCTTGTGTGATGGTCATAAGGGCGGAGATTTTCTGGGGTTTGTATCCCAACCGATCGGAACAAGACCACCGTGTTCGGCAAAGAGAGCCACAGGCATCGGCTTCGGCGCGGACAAGACCGAGGCTGGGGACTAACCGTACTAATGACAAGTTTCATATCTGTGACCTCATCTAGTGCATGTCTCGTCTGCCCACCTGACCCGTCAACAATAATATATCGGTCGTGCGTGCATCTAGAGTCGTTTCTCATTCTCAACAACACCACAAGCTGCCAACCATGACTGTCACCGCGCCCGCTGCTCCCAATTTTCCCCGCGTGTCGCTCAACTGCGTGAGTCCTCACTGATATTATCCACATCTGGTGCACCGCTGACAACAGGACATGGGCGAGGGCTACTACCGCTGGCGCCTCGGCCCCGACGAGGAGCTCTTCCCGCTGATCGAGTTTGCGAACATTGCGTGTGGAATGCACGCCGGAGACCACAGCACGATGCTCCGCATGGTGCGTCTCGCGAAGCAGCACGGTGTCGGGATCGGCGCGCACCCGGGCCTGGACGACATCAAGGGCTTTGGCCGGCGCAAGATCGACATCACCCCCGAGGAGTGCTACTCGCTCGCCTTGTACCAGCTCGGCGCACTCAAGGCCATGGTGGACGCCGAGGGTGCACAGATGTCCCACGTCAAGCCGCACGGCATGCTCTACTTCTTGCTCCGCGACAACGAGGACCTCACCCGCGCGTTCATGAAGGCGCACCTGTCGCTCACGCCCAACTCGACGCCCCTCCCTTACGTCGGTCTCGCGGGAACAAACCACGAAAAGGTCTGCGCTGAGCTCGGCATCCCCTTCGTCCCCGAGGTCTTTGTCGACATTGACTACGATCCCAAGGGCAACCTCCTCGGCGTCCCCCAGTCCAACCCCTGCACGACGGAGGGAATCAAGGCCAAGATGAACTCGCTCCTCAACAAGCTCGAGACGATCGACAAGGAGGGCAACCCGCTCAAGCTGCCCGAGCTCAACAGGCACTACACAGTCTGTCTCCACTCGGACATGCCGACCGCGCTGAACAACGCCAAGGCCGCCCGCGAGGCCATCGAGGAGTGGAAGGCAAAGGGTGGAAAGTAGGCTTCAAGAGGTTGGGTGAGAGTCAGAGAGCGAGTTCAGCAGTTTGTAGTAGTACACATTATGCAGTAGTGGCACTGGCGCACGAGAGAGGTTACAGCACCACATCATCACAAGACTGGTATCACTGTAAGATGCAATAACGATGTACAACGGCTATGTACAACTATACAACACATTAGGTCTTCGTGATCTCCACGGTAATATCGTCCAAAGCTTCCCGCAAGTCGTCCACTCTGCGCGCCGCGACCCACACATTGCGCTCATCTTTGCGCCCACGACGAATCTTTGCTCGGACGAATACCTCGTTTTGGAGGCTGCACGGCAGCTCCTGTTGCTTACAAGCACGGCAGGCGTCCGTGTCCCAGAGGCGCTTCCTCGTGTCAAATTGGCGCAGTGGGGCGATGTGGCATGGAATACCAGAGAGAGCGCACGACGTGCACTGGAGAAGCGGTCCAGCCCTGGCAATGTCAGTACGCGTGTCCCATGGTCCCGACTCACTCGAAGTAGGGCTCGCCCTTGACGGAATTCACAAAAGTGTGACCGTACTGGTCCATCTTCGAGCACGAGGACCGCACGACTGCGCTAAAGCCCGCAAACGAGCGGCGGCTTTGGCGTGTGGGCATCCGAGTCGCGGGAGAGAGGAGGCCAGAGAGGATATCTCCAGCGGGCCGGTCCCAGAAGTCCGAGCTCCGCTGGTCTACCTCATGACCACGGTCGTCTGCGGTCTCCGCACGGTCCTCGATCGCGATAGCGGTGCCGTCCTCATCGACGCCACAATGTTCGTCGGGGTTCTCGGCACTATCATGATCGACATTACAGGCCGCATCGTCTGGATTCTCCGTGTCGTCGTCGCCCTCGCCAACCGCGGGGGCATCCTCGTCTGCGATCTCGGCACCGTCCCCGTCTGCTAGCTCGCTGCCATCATCGTCCGCGATCTCCGTACGATCATCGTCGACATCGTGGGCCGGATTCTCGGCGTCGTCCTCATTGACCGCGGTTGTCCCCTGGTCCCCCATCTCATAGCCGTCGTCCTCCATTGAGGTATCCTCTCCCTCGTCCGGTAATGAGTCCATCAGCGGGCCCATGGGCGGAGGCGCTGATTCGAGCTCCTGCACTCGTTGGGTGAGTTGGTCGTTCTCCGCGACGAGCTTGGCCTTGTGTTTGGCCAACACGTCGATCGCCATATTCAGGGTCGTGATCGTGGCCTCTGCGGCCTCGCGCTGTCGGACAGCCGAGTCCGCATCGGCAACGGCGGCGTTGCGCTGGCGGATGAACTTGGCCGCCTCCTCGTCGCTGATCCGGAGCTGTTCCTTCACCACGTCACACTTCTTGCGCCACTCGTCCTCTTGGGCTTGGAGGCGCCGCTGCACGTCTTGTTTGTCGCTGATAGCCTTCGCTCGCTCATCGATAGCCTTGTTCAAGTCGGTGTTGAGCTTGGTGAGTCTGGTGTCCTTCCGTTTGCTGCCAGCTCTCTCGATGGCGAGGCTGTCCTCCGCTGCCTTGAGACGGTCGCCCAGTGTCTTCACGTTGTTGACCGCCGTCGTGAATCTGTCCTCTGCCGTCTTGAGTCTGGCCTCGAGGTCCGCGGTACGCTTGCGCTCCTCCTTGAGTTTCGACGCGACGACGACAAGTGTGGTTCGGAGGCCGGCGGTGAGCTCCTGCTCCGCCCTGACCTCGTCGCCGAGAGCGTCCCCGCGCTCCGTCTCGTCCTTGAGTTTCGACTCTGTGTCGGAGAGTTTGGCATTGAGAGCAGCGACGCGCTCCCGCTCAGTCTGCAGACTTGTTTCCGCCGCTGCAAACTTGCGCGTGAGGGTGTCGACGCACTGGCGCGCGGCTGTCGAGTTGCGCCGTTCTCGTTGGCGCTCAGCGCGGGTCCTGTCGAGATCCGTCTGCGCGGCCATGAGTGCCTCCTGGAGCGTGGCGGCGTGCTCATGCGCGGCCTTGACGTTGTCCCTTTCTCGTTCAAGCTCGGCGCGCGTGTTGTCGACATCCGTTTGCGCCGCCTTGACATTGTCCTTTTCTCGTTGGAGCTCGGCCCGCGTCCCGTCAAGATCCGTCTGCGCGGCCTGGAGGGCGGAATTGACAGTACCGAGTTGTTCTAGGCGGTACGCACTGCGCCTGCGTTCCTGCACGAGCCGCGACTCGACGAATAGTAATGTCGTACCGAGGCCGGCGCGCTCGTACTCGAGACGGGACACAGCCGCGCCAAGTCGACTCTGGACCTCCTCAAAGCTATCCCTCAGGAGCGCGAGCTGCGATTTGGAGGTCGCCAGGCTCCTCTCCAAACGGTTTATCCTATTCTTGTCCCGCGACTGCTGGCACTGCATGCTGGCCAGCTCGTCGTCCTTGTCCGCCACTCTTGCCGCCGCCTCCCGTTTCGCAGCCGCGACGCCCGCGACCGCATCCTCCTTCGCGGCCGCGATGCTCGCCGCGGCCTCTCGTCGCGCGGCCGCGAATTTACGATTCAGCGCCGCCAGCTTGTCCTCTAGCGTGGCCTTGTGTCTCTCGAGATGCTCGAGTTTGGTCTGCGCGCGACGTGACCGCTCGCCATACGGGTTCTGCAAGGGGCTGCTGCCTGTGCTGCCACTGCCGCTGCTGCATGCGCTGTCCGCGCAACTGACCAACGACTCCAAGTCGTCGTATTCGCTGTCCTCGTCGTCGAATGGGTGGTCGTCCCCACGCTTGCGCTTGCGTGTCTCCTCATCGTACTGACCATCTTCGTTGTCGAATCGGTGGTAGTCCTCGCGCTTGCGCTTGGTGCGTCTGCGTGGGTTAGCAACCAGAAGAGGCGTCACGTCAAAGTGCTCTCCGAAGGGGCGCGTCTAAATTCTCGCCGCAAGGAACATACCGTTCGCTCGCAGGCGTGGGCGGCACCTCGCCAAAGAGGACGGAGGGCTCGGTGCCGAGGCCGGTCATGTTGGAGACGGCAGTGAGACCCGACAGGGCGGCGTGTACAGCATGGATAGAAATGAAGGGAGGCGCGCAATTGGGCGTGGGGGAACAAACAAGACAGGCGCAGAAGGCTGCTTGTGATTGAGGCGCACGGTTCGCGCGCAAGGGCTGCTGCTGCTGGAGGCAGGAAATGGCGCTTCAATGCACAAATCAAGAGTGGCACGGTTCAGTGTTTTCGGTCCCAAAGGCGACGATCCGTGCGATCCCAAGATGCCCAAAGAATCTACGTGAATGATCTCGAGGATCCGGTATGTGATAGCCACGTGACATATTGCATAAAGAGCACAATTATCCGAAAATCTTCCGCGCATACCTTGTGACCCTTCATGAGCTCATAAGGGGAGGCGGCGACCTCATACCCCATCGTCGTCACTCGCCATCGTACACTTCATGACCATGCTCGCACGATCCCTCGCCACATCCCTCCGTGCGTCAATCGCACGCCCCGCCACCAGCGTCTCGCTCCGCAGCTGCGCTCTGGCCCGGTCATACGCTGACGATGCGGGCCACAGGAGCGCCAGCGACTTTGATGACAACAAGAGCGACACAAACGGCAACGGCAGCGGCACAGGCGACACGTCCGCCGCCGCAGACGAGGCCGCCAAGAAGATTGCCGATCTCGAAGCCAAGATCAAGGACATTACCGTGCGTTTGACTCTTAGAACAAAACTAACCGTGCAGAAGGAGATGACGTACCTCCGCGCCGACTACCAGACGCTGTCGCGGCGCGCCGCCGAGGACAAGCACAAGGCGTCGGCATTCGCCATTGCGTCGTTTGCGCGGTCGCTGCTGGACACGACGGACGTGCTGTCCAAGGCGCTCGCGAGCGTCCCGCAGCCCGTGGAGCCGGGCACGCCGCTCGGCGAGCTGTTTGACGGCGTCAAGCTCACCCAGAAGGCGCTCACGAAGACGCTCGAACACCACGACATCAAGCCTATGGAAGACCCCAAGGGCGCCAAGTTTGATCCCAAGTTCCACGAGGCGACGTTCCAGGTACCGCCTGCCGCGGCGCCCAAACGTGCGGATGGAGGCGCGCCGGAGGCTGGAGAAGTGATTGAGGTGCAGGAGCCCGGGTGGATGATCAAGGACCGGGTTCTGCGTCCTGCCCAGGTCGGAATCGTCCAGATGGAGTAAACTGCAGTCAAAACGAACAGAAGTCAAATGCAAACAAGTCAATAAAGCATGTAGTAAATTACGTCAATTCATTGCATAGAGGTTCCCTCTGAGATAATATCTACCGTGGTGTGAGGTAGTTTGTCTATGTGCAAGTCGTGGCAGGATGGCACCTGATGACTTGGGATCTAGGTGCGGGGTGGGTATAGGCCAGAGCTGCAGGCTACGGCTGGTTTAAGAGAGTGCGACGAGTCGCATGAGCTAGCGAGCAATGCCGTTTACTGCTTCTTGGCCTTGCCGTAGTTCTCGACCTCGCGCTCGGCGCGCTGTCCCTCCTTCTCGACCTCGGCGAGCTCGCGAGCATTAACGGCGTCACGCTCCGAGGCCTTGGCGGAGGCAACGCGCTCCTTGTACGCGTGGTACTTGTTGTCGGTGCCGAGGCAGTAGTCCCACCAGCGGAACGAGGTCGAGTAGCAGTTGACAAAGGCCATGTGGTGGAAGTCGTGGTGGTCAGCGCCGGCCCAGAAGGGGAGGAAGTGGCGGAGCGACCAGGGGAAGTCGTAGCCCGAGTGTGCGTCGACGGCCTGGAAGAGACGGAGGGTGACCCAGATGTAGACGGTAAGGATGTGGAGGTCGTTGCGGAACAGGCAGTAGAGGAAGGGGCCAGAAATGGTGCCCTGCGCGAGAATCATAACCTCCATGGGGTGGGCGTACTCG
>Ga0160505_101727_pt1 | contig 10057 bp, 8 predicted proteins | sample DIDeMG_FD_108225 | JGI IMG/M metagenome (GOLD analysis project Ga0160505, IMG submission 108225) | Enriched chicken feces microbial communities from UW Madison campus, WI, USA - DID2874_E49_Stillage MG | ecosystem: Host-associated > Birds > Digestive system > Large intestine > Fecal ...
ATAATATAAAAATAAACACATATATTTTCAAAAACACTTATCACACACCAAACTCAACACAACGCGAAAAAAAAAAAAAAAAAAAAAAAAAACGTATATATAATTACGTATATATACGTCTTATTAAACCGACATAATTCCCACCCCAAAAAACCAAAACCAAAACGACACTGCAATCACAAACCCAAGCGCTCAAAAGCCCAACTTTTCATCAACCCAAACAACAACACTGTTCTCTCTGGACTTCCCTTTTGTTGTATTTCATTTACTTCATGCGCGTGGTCAAGATTCTTTTTAACAACTTTGCCAACTCCCGCACGCGATTTGTTGTTTCCATCGTTGTCATGCAACGTCCCTACAAGGTTAATATCCGGGTGGTCAAACCTGGCCTTCGTCCTGGTCGTCGTACTTAATTTGCCATTTTTATTTTTTATTTTGCATATGCCTTGTCATGAACTGTTAATATTTATCAAAATGTTCTTTATTGTATAATATGTACTCTTCTTTACATTCTATCATCACTTTTTTGTATCGTCAATCATCATCATCATGTCATGCAGTAGCCTGTCTACCAGTGTGGAATGCCGCCCTTATCCTTGGACGTTTTCCAATCACCAGAAAGACCAACTTGTCTTGTCTCATCTTCAGCTGGCTTGGTGGAACCAAACAAAGCTGTCTTGACCTTTTTAAAGGTCGACATCTTGGCAGAGTCTTGACCAGCAGCATATGACTCAGATTCCATAGCTGCCACTGGCCGTTTGAGAATCGTAGTTGCCGGAGCCGTGGCAAACTCGCCAGTTTGCACGTTCTCAGACAGGATTCTGCGGCCCCAAGAACCAGCAGCGGAGTCTCCGGTTTCATCGCGCGCCTGCTTCAAAAACGGAATCAAGGCAGTACCGCCGGTACCGCGCTCAACCTTCTTCTTGTCAGAGCTGGCAGCAAGGCCCTCGCGCTTGGTTAAGTTGTCCTTTTGCTTCTTGGCCTGCTGTGAGGGGATCACAATGTAGCGCGACACAATCTGAATATGCTTGTCGCGGAAATTGCGCAGCATTGCCAAACACGCATCGTAGGAAATCACCAACGCGGGCTCACGCTCGGCGTTAGCAGTCACATAGTCGCGGATGTGTGCTACCAGTGTAAGATGTTCAAGAAACTGGCGGTGCTTAATCGGCATATACTTGCGCATTTCGTGGATGAAATTATTGTTTGATTTTTCGGGCTTTCTGTCGGAGCGATCAGTAGGGAGTTCAGTCTTGCTGCGGCTGCGGGTGCCCGTAGGGTGATGTTCGACATTAAGAATAATATCGAGCGCCTGGATAAGCGAGCTCTGGGCGTTGCTTCCGCCAGAGATCTGACGGTATTCAGTCTCATCACCATAGCGTACGCCCTTGGGTAAACCAGCCTCGGCCATGTTCTTCCAGCCGGCAAGGTAGGGCCGCAGACGGAAGTAGAAAATATGTGGGTCGCACATTTCAAACATGCGCATGAGCGTCGTAGTGAGGCCGTCAATAGCCTCGGCCAGGAGCTGCAGATTTTTGATCACCACATCGGGTTTGTCTTCACGACAGGCGCGGATGGCCGCGAGGCCCGTGGCCAAGCACGGCGCACCCTGGCGCTCCATAGCAGTGCTTACCAGATAAAACCAGCTCTCGTCAATAGCGCCAGTAAATGTATTGAGGGTTGCAATATTGTCGAGCGTCCACTTCTCCGGACTATCCACAGGAACAACCGTCTTGTGATTCCATAGACAGACACCGGCGTACGAACAGATGGGTGGGAGGTCGAAATGGGCGCTGACAGCTAGCCACGGCTCGGCCAGCTGCGTTGGGATATGGTCTGAGGGGGCATCACCGGCCCAAACATAAGCGTGAGAAATAAATGAAAGAATCGAAACAGCACGGCGCCACTCGGGCTCGCTTTGCAAGTGCTTTGTGTCGAGGTGCGGCATGGCGTCAACGAGTGGACGCACCTGGCGCGTAAGCACCAGAGCGGGCAGGTTTTCGACAATGTCCTCCCAGGCGTCAAAGTAAGAGTTGAGGCGGCGAAGGGGGAGCGTCTCGGGGAGAAACCCGGTGAGTGGCGAAACGTCGTAATCAGCAAGAACGGGAAGTTTTTCCAACATGGCTGCGGTGGTAAATCGAGGATATAGTTGAAGCGAGGGGAAAGGAAACAAAAAGAGGGACAGGGTCAGTTCCGGTATTTATAAGACCAAAAAAAAAAAAAAAAAAAATTTAAATAAAAAAAAAAAGTTTTATTTTTTACCAGCTCGGAACAGTAAAAAAGAACTCCTTTATCAGATGATTATCAGACGACATATTTTGTTTTTTTTGGTCTTTTTGAGTTCTCCCGTGGTTTTTGAAAATCTAGAAAATAATAAACGCAAGGAATTTGTTATAAATTTGGAAAGACCTGAGTTCTGATGTAGACTTGGTGAACGTGGTCGATTATTGGGCATTGCCAACCCTCGAGGCAACAAGCGTTTTTTTGCATCCTCGACGGTCTCGGTGACGCCATTTTAGCCAAATAATAACACTTGAGACCTAGACTTAAATTACATGTGTCACGTGTGCAAAACAGTAGAATTGACTTTTTAAATTCCACTAAAAAAGACAGAGGGCTAGGGTTCGTTATCATGACCATACTGAGCCCATGTGCCTCAGTTCCCTTTAACCGACAACTGCTTTGTTCGTGACATGGCCAGAAGGTCAATGATTTGAAAGCACTGTATACAAGGAGTAGGTGATAGAGATACATGACTTTGTTCAATGTGCTATAAGCTAGGATAGAACCAGGTAATTGATCGTCCCACTTTGCGAACACAAATTGTTGTAAGAACATCAAAGCTAAAACAAACAAACAAAAAAAACAAATTGAATCATTGAAATAAAAATATGCATAAATCGACTGAAATGTTTTGCACCTTTATAATCTTTTTGATAAAATGAAAGAAGAAAACATCAGAAAAGCTGTAGAAGAATTTCTTTCACCAGACAGAACGAAGAGTTTGCGGGAAATTGCCAAGGAATATGGAGTATCCCCTTCCACTGTTTACGTCAGAGCCAACGGAACAAAGCCCAGAGCAGAGGCCTATAAAGACCATCAGTCACTTTCAAAATATCAAGAGAAAGCGCTAGAAGGGTATTTGATTTTTTTTCTCAGCAAAAGACTCCCTTGAGCCGAGCGGCGGTCAGAAAACTTGCTGGACTTTTCAAGTGCAATTGGGACGACTCAAAAGACATTCCCAAGACGTTATCCAACAGCTGGTTCCTAGGGTTTCTGAAACGGTGCAAGTACATAAATTTGAATGAGGAACAGCACTTAGACATGCCAACGGCCCAAGAGAAGGCTGAAGACTCGATTTCGCAATTCTCCAAGTTATACACTTACTATGTCGATACCTGCACCATCCTCCCAGATGACATATGGAATCTCGATGAAGCTGTATTTACAACTAGGGATTCAACGACAAATAGTCAATACGTGGTCTCCAATAGTACACCTAGTACTGTTTCTCATGATACTTCTGAGTTAGTAACTGTGCTAGAAATGATTTCAAGAACTGGTAAGATTGGAATACCTTTTTTTTTTATCTACAAGGGAGATCATTAAATGAAAAGCTGGTTTCCTGGTACTATCGTTACAAAAAATGATTACAAAATATCTTCTTCAGAGTTTATGAACGAGTTTGTTTTTCATGAATGGGTTTCAGAATACCTTCCTGAATTTGACGACAAATGGACACTCCTGTTGATGAATGGGCATCTGTCTCCCACATCAGATCGACTTATAGCCACACTTATCAGCAAGAAGATCATTTCTTTACACTTTCCTTCTCAAATGAATGGCATCCTTCAACCTCTTGATAGACCTTGCTTTGATCATGCAGCAGTTCTGGATAGTAAAGAGATTTCTCTCAATATTTGTGATCGGTTAAGCCCCACCCAGGCACGCTTCTTTGAGACCTATATGGGAATCAGAAAAGAGGCATACAGTTCCAAAACCATTATAAGAGGATGGAAAAGATGTGGATTATTAGAAAATAATACAGAAGTTGCACTGGAAAAGTACAAAAGACAAATGGATCATGATATTGCCACGCCCGACGATCTTGTGGAAGAGGAATCAGTGGTTGAGTCAGAAGTGGGAGAAGTTTCTATTCCACCGCCTCCAAAAAAACGCATAAAGAGAAACGGAGGTCTTGAAAGTACTGGAGACTTATCACTCATTGAAACACATAATATTTTAATGGAGGCGAATCGAAAGTTGCGGATCGAAGCTAGAAAGGCCAGGAGGTCTTGGGCTGGAGCTGAGATTTTAAAGGATCATGTGAAAGCTAGACTTGAAAAGACTAGAAAAGAATTAACAGAAGTACACATGATGAATTCAATGAAGAAATCGCGTCTACCCATTCCAAGTGACAAGGTTGTCCAAGCCGCTAGGATGGCTAATTCGAGATCACACCCACCGGTTCAGCAGACAGACCCCGACCCAACTATGGGTTCAAAATAAAACGTAAAACATTATATCTTTTATATTTATTTACTTTTCTATCTTTTCTCATTAGAAACATATAGTTTTTAAAATATATGTTTATATATGGCATCAATAATAGGGTGTTTTTCTTGTTTACAATTGACTCAAAAAAAAACAACAACGAAAATTGTCAGTAAAATGGTTTGAACAATCTTGCTCCGCTATTCGTGTACCCAATCCTTGCGCGGAAATGACAACTGATAACGCAGTTTAACTATTTTCTCATTTAATTGAAGTCTTTTTGGCGCTTTCTAATAGCTACACCCAGATTCTTTCAGCACATGAGCACATAGTAAAACAGGCTCATCAAGTGATTTACCGATATCTTCTGTTTTCACAAAGTGATCCTGCTCGGTTTGATAATAAATGTATTACTTATCAGTATTAAACAAGATCTCTGGTCGTCCGGAGCAGGAAGACTTGGTCCCTGTAGTAGGGGTCTGATACGTTTCAATGATAATGTATATTGTTGAATAAGGCAAATCAACTGCGCATTGAGTATAAACCTTTTTTTTGGCTTGCAAGTTATCGGCCAACAATAATTTCATGTTGAATTAGTTCTAACTTGTTTCTAGCAATTTCATTAGAAGTTATAGACTATAATGATATGCAAGGCATGACCTAGATGGTTGTGAAGAAGGAGTATGATATGAGGTTACGCGTCGCACATCACATAATTTGTGTATACTTTCTTAGGGACTGTATATATAAAATTTACCTGTTAATCATACTTACTAGGGATGTTAAAACCGCCGTGGTAATGGTGTATATTTCTAAATAACGCCTACACCAGTTACCACCATTGTTTTTGGACTGCTCTTCTTCGGCTTCCCGAGCCCCAACAGCCAAGGTTGAAGACGCTTAACGGTCTCACTTATCATGAAACTGTAGCAGAATAACTACAGTAATTGTGACCTGTTGTTTACAGTAGTGTGCATTGGCTCATCATGCAATAGGATCAACCAGGCCCGAAGATAGCTGCTATCACGCCTTTTACCAAACAGGAACCCATCAGCTTTAAATGCCGTCGACATCCAAGCTCTAGTAAAAGGGTACTTAGTATTGTTACACTATAACATGAACAAGCTTGACAGCCACCATACTGCGAAATTGTGCTGAAATCATATTCCGTATCAACCCGTTCTTTCTCCCCCTTGGCTAATTGACAACGGAAAAAACCGGCAACCTGGAGTAGAATAAAGTGCGGTGATCTGTGGCCAGTTCACGTCCGACGCTAAAAACAATAGATCTTACAGCAGAATCAGCAGCAACATAAGTAATATTTTTTTTATGAGCTCTTGACCTTCATAGAAATGATGCAAATATCAACTTGAAACGGACATGAAAAAATAAAAATGATAAAAATACCTCTCGAGTAACTATGTTCCGTTGCACATGGATTGCAACACTTCTAGCTGTTGGAGATTAGAGCATGAACCATTGTTCACTTACGCCATCAATCTACGCGAACGTCAATTTGTGACAACAGTGAGAACACAGACTGGTGCCACCCACAATATCAATTGCCCAACAATAGTCGTTACTTGTTTTAAAGTATCTAGTAAATCAATGAGTTGTTATTTTTTAACTGACGAATATTGTGTCAAATTCTTATCCCCTTAAACAGACAATACAGGAAATTATTTATGAGAAATTCGGCACCATAAAACATCTGAACTTGTAGCGCGCGCTGACACCGCTACCTTGCCAGTCTCATAGCAACATCTTGAGATTAGTGTCTTCTTTGTATGCCATTATGTTTCATAAATTTGTTTGTAATTATTTAATGTAAAGACAATAACCTGATAATCTATCTACCCAACATACAATATATACAAATTTTTTTTTTTGGCTCCTGATTTTTATTTTTTTCTGCTCCGGCGTCAATCCACGTTTCTTGCCACGCCTGTCAACCTGAATTTATCCGATACAATTATTTTGCCCTTGAAAAGAGTTGTTTATCCCGCAGATGCCGTATTGTGCACAACAACAACTGGCAACAGCCTAATAAGCACGCACAATAATTTACCAAAAAAAAGAAAAAAAAGTTGACACACATCACCATGTAACTATTGCTAATTTTATTTTATTTGTTTACTTATTTTTTGTCTTGCTTTTTCTTGAGTAAAATCTACAAGGCTAGAAAACTGTTCATAGCATTAAAGTAGTCAATTATTCTTACAAGCAAAAAGAAAGATTTGGCTGGGGTTTTTTTCTTTGGGTACGGAAAAACATTATTCCGTGACAATCCGACTCGTTTTTTCTGATTTCTAGATCAACGTTATGGGAACGCTGAAGTGATGCCGCCATGACATGTCAACGAATCTTACCTGCAGATGAAGAGAATCAAGTTAGGATTTTATTACATTTTGATCATTTCTTGTTTTTATTGTTTCTATTTACTTCAATAATGGTGTATTCATGGAATTTGGGAGAAGGATGCCATCATCATCGGGGCATTTGAACCCTTGCGACCTCCCTTAAGGTTCGACAACGGTCAAATTAAACATTTTTCCAGCTACTGTTTTCCCCCTAGAGCTTTCAACTCCTGGCTCACCGATATTCGGAAATCTCTTTCAAATCCTGAAAAAGAAAAAAAAAGAAAATACAATGGGTTAAAGCTAGAGCGTTTGGGCTGGTGTTATCCTTTCTGTAATAAAAACTAAAAAATAATAATAAGAGAACACACGGCTAACTCGCATTATTACAGGGAATTCCTACTAACACTCCCACAACGATCAGACTTTGAAAACTAAATAATTTCACATGACTCTAAGAGAATTGTGTAAAGAATAACAGAATGTTTATAAAAAAATAGATAGAAGATTCTATAGAGGGCACAGAAAATCAACGGCCAGTTATCATGAAAAACAAAACAAAAGATGCAGCGGCCATTCTTACCTGAAAATAGAAACTGTAGTTGATCCTGTACTTGTTTTCTTTTTTGTTAAATGACATTAAAATCTGCATGCCATTATGAACTAATAAAAGAGCTAGAAGGCTATGCCCAAAAGACTTAAAGTTATAACCGAAAACAAAAAAGCAAAGCCAGATACGGTTGTAAAATGAAATGCTTTTTTAAATTTTTTTTTTAAAAAACTCGGCGGATATCGGTCCACTGATAAGTATCTTGTTAACAATTGCCAGTTGTAACCCTGAAATATAAAAGGACTTGAGAAGAACATCAACCATTTCTAATTCTTTTTATTAAACAATTATTCATTTCTATTTACAATTGCAATTCAATTTTTTTTTTTTTGCTTAATATCATTTTCCCCCATTACATAGACTTAATCGTGGCATCTAACAATGGTCAAAACCAAGTTTACGCGCCTTTCCATCGAAGGCCCCGTCAAAAGTAGCTATACTGGCTCGGAGCTGCTAAATATCCCTTCACTTAATAAAGGTTCCGCTTTTACTCAAAAGGAGCGTGAGCATCTTGATCTTATTGGCCTACTCCCTCCTCATATTAGTTCCCTTGAAGAGCAGGTCTCGCGTGCCTACAGGCAGTACCAGAGCCATACAACCGACATTGCAAAAAATATCTTTTTGACAAGTCTGAAAGATCGAAATGAGGTTTTATACTACCGCTTGGTTCTAACTCACATTAAGGAAATGCTCAGAATTGTAAGCTATCTTTTCCACCAAGCATTAAACAGAATCGAGCTCTAACTACATGTTTTTATTTTATAGATCTACACACCCACTCAAGGTGAAGCAATTGAAAACTACTCCCAACTGTTTAGAAGACCCGAAGGCTGCTTTCTTAGTATTGATCATCCTGGTGACATCGAGCGGAGTCTCGCCGAATTTGGCGACTTTGATGAGGTTGACTACATTGTCGTGTCCGATGGTGAATCTATTCTTGGCATTGGCGACCAGGGCATTGGTGGCATCGGTATCTCTATTGCCAAGCTCGCACTTATGACGCTTTGTGCAGGTATTCACCCCTCGCGCGCCATCCCCGTTGTCCTTGACACTGGTACTGACCGCGAGTCTCTCCGTAACAACCCTCTTTATCTTGGAAACCGATTCCCCCGTGTCCGTGGTGAGCGCTACGACGAATTTATTGACAAATTCATCAACGCTGTCAAAAACCAGTTCCCCAAGGCCGTTGTCCACTTTGAAGATTTTGGTGTGTTAAACGCGCGCCGTATCCTCTACAAGTACCGCACTGACTTGCCATGCTTTAACGATGACATTCAGGGTACGGGTGCCGTGACCATGAGTGCCATCTCTGCCGCCTCCAAGTCTCTTAGAGAAAACATTGTAGACTCCAAGATTCTTGTTTTTGGCGCTGGATCAGCTGGTGTTGGCATTGCTGAGCAACTCGCTGATCATATGTTGACCAAGGGCCTGTCTGAGGAAGACTCCAGAAAAAACATTTGGCTTGTCGATAGATATGGCCTTCTCATCCAGGGTCAGGAGAACCTCACCATTGGACAAATCCCCTTCGCGACCGACCCTGCCAACGCTGAAGGTTACGATCCGACATCCCTTGTTGAAATTATCAGATATTTCAAGCCACAAATTCTCATTGGGTGCTCGACTAAGGCCGGTGCCTTTACTGAGGAGGTTGTCCGCGAAATGAGCAAGCACTGTGAGCGGCCACTTATCATGCCACTCAGCAACCCGACTCGCTTGCACGAGGCTATTCCCAGTGATGTTATCAAGTGGACAAATGGAAGGGCTCTGGTCGCCACAGGCTCACCCTTCCCCCCAGTTGACGGCCGCGAGATCTCCGAAAACAACAACTGTTTCACATTCCCAGGTATTGGCCTTGGTGCAGTACTATCCCGTGCCCAATATATTACGAAAAACATGATTGCCGCCTGTGTTGATAGTCTTGCTTCCCAATCACCCATTCTCACCGATTCCAATGGCGGTCTTCTCCCACACGTTAGAAATATCCGTGAGATCTCAGCCAAGATCGCAACGTCAGTTGTGCAGCAGGCCAAGCGCGACGGTGTTGCACAAGTCGAGGAGGAGTTCATTCCCGGGTCCGACACAGAGAAGGTCCATATCCCGGATTCATATGATGAGTGTCTCATTTGGGTCAAGTCGCAGATGTGGAAGCCCGAGTACCGCCCCATTTTGCACGCGCACATTAGCTCGGGTTGCTGCACACCTGACTCAATTAGAGACTAGATAAATCCCAGAGGATGGGGATCTGAAATTAAAAAAAAAAGCAGAAGCTAGATGTAATAATAAATGACATTGCACAAAAAAGATACGTAGTAACTAGAATTTGGGTTATACAATTGTAGAAGTATAAGCGTTGAGTATTGGGAGGAGGAGGTTATAATTGGCAGGGTATTTGAAAGCTTCTTTAATCAAGCCGCAAGGCTTTATCTCCAGACAGATGAAATTCTTCCCAATTTGTCTGCCTTCCGGTTTAAGCTGGTGAATTTTTTTTTTTTTTTTTTTTTTTTTTAAGACAAACTTCTTTGCTCAACATTTTTTACTTTCCTGTATTAAGTGAATGTATTCATTCGAAAAGAATTTTTTTTTAGTTAATCACTAT
>Ga0160505_101728_pt1 | contig 10055 bp, 9 predicted proteins | sample DIDeMG_FD_108225 | JGI IMG/M metagenome (GOLD analysis project Ga0160505, IMG submission 108225) | Enriched chicken feces microbial communities from UW Madison campus, WI, USA - DID2874_E49_Stillage MG | ecosystem: Host-associated > Birds > Digestive system > Large intestine > Fecal ...
AAAAAAAAAAAAAAAAACAGCCAAATTTATAGCTTAAAACTAAAGCCGTATATTAAAACACAAAACATCAACACCGACAGTCTGTGCTCGACTTTTAGTCAAGGATATCACAAAATTGTCATTACCTAATACTTGATGCAACATAACTAGTAGTTAGATAGAATTAGTTTCTGAATCGGTTGGATGTACCATCAGGTTTAGAACACCAAAATTTGCAAGCAACCCCCAATCTAAACCTACTTTGATCTATTCAGCACTTATGAATGCAGATAATAACATCAAAACATGTTTTCCTACACAAATTCAATTTACAGGGGTTTATAATTAAATGCTTTAAAAGTTCCAATGAATCTTCTTGCAATTTCTGAGCTGGCAAGAGCAAGGAAGATACGAATAGCTCCATTTAAGTGCCCATAATTCTCATTACATAGTTGCCATAGTTAGTTGGATATCGCGTATATAAATGAACAAAAGTTATCGTCAGTTTTTGTTGCTAATACTAAACACTTAATAGAATTGGTTCTTTAAAATCTTTTCTTCAATGTACTAATTTCATTCAACCAGCACGATAGGTGGACTGGAAGGTGTTTTAAGAGGCATAACCATCAGATCATTAAATAGCTTTATGCCTCATGTGCAAGACCAGTTATGGAGTACACAAGCCCAATGTGGTACAGAAAACCTCGAAAGCCTATAAAGATAAAGTTGAAATGACTTAGCACCTGGTGTTGATAAAAGTTCTCGGAGCATTCAAGATAGCTACAACATATATATTATAGTGTGACGCAGGAATCCCGCAGTTTAGTAGGTGAGCAAAAAAAGTTGGCAAAAGTTGACAAAACCTAGGAGCAGGAAAAGCCAGAAAGTATTCGAAATCATGCTACAATGCCAAAATTGAAGGAAGTTTCTACAGACGACTATACTAAACCTTAACTATATAGGGAGTCAAGTAATTGTAGCTCTCTCAGAAGCCATGGAAAAAGCAAACTATGACAAACTTAGCAAAATGGTACAGTTGAGAATTAGCCTGAGGTTAACAGTGGAAGTCGTAGAAAAGAGCCATAACAGCAAATGTGGTCACCCTGAAACGGTCGACAACGTTCTAAAAGACTACGCCTTCAGTGACACTGTGCGTGGTTTTCTGAGAGAAACCTCTCCGATATTTGATCCTAGGACTTTCCTGAATAGCAACTAGGGGATTAAAGTGGTGGCCAAGTTTCTCGACTCAGTATCTTACATACCCAACAAATAGTTAGCTTAACAGACCAAGGCTTGACCAACTTTTCTCTCACTGAGATATTAGATTTCAGTGGTGATCTTAAATGATTTCTCTTGATACGCGAACTGAGATTGTGAAGAATTCGGCGCCAATGAATGCCAATACACTTCACATAGACTGTAAATTATATTTCTTTAAAAGCGTTTGACTATTCAACTTGACAAATTGGAGAGTTATAAAAAAGACAGACGCAGAAATTGAAACTGAGTGCGGCAACTGCATTTGATACCAGAGCAAGAAAGTTCTAGTCAAACTTCTCAACCACTCAAATGGTCTGTAACCTTAATATAATATGATAAGTAACTGAAAGACATCTCTAGACAGGCCATTTTTATAGTGTAATTTGATCAGGTATCGAATAAATTGACTGTCTGTATCTTATGGTCTTTTTTTTGGTTGGTTTTTTCCCTTTTATCACATAATCGTGATGCATTATATAACTTTGCACTTGGGACTTGTACTGATCACAAATCTGGAAATCCCTTTTAGTCTAGACCCGACAATCAAGGGAAAAGTAAGGCACAAGTGCCAAGGTTTGTTTACACCTTATGGCACAAGTGTCCCAACCATTTGTACATTTGACGCAAGGCTTTGACTCCGTAGACCACCTGGCGTTGCTGCTAACTTTTGATAATCTTTGTTATTTGGCTTTAATATTTTCTAAATATGCATTAACTTGTGTCACTTGGCCACCTTTATTTTCCTTTTGCTGCTTTTCCTTCCTTTCCTTCCACATCCCTACCCACTTTCCCGTCACACACATCTCGTTATTACCACCACTTACATAAAGGTAGGTATCTCTTCGAATTGATCAATTGACCTCTTTTTCTAACTCATTGCCATCCAGATGCCCTCCCGTGAAGAATCTGTCTATCTTGCAAAGCTCGCCGAGCAGGCTGAGCGCTACGAGGAAATGGTCCAGAACATGAAGGACGTCGCCACGTCAGGCGATGAACTCAGTGTTGAGGAGAGAAACCTGCTTTCCGTTGCGTACAAGAACGTGATTGGCGCCCGTCGTGCCTCGTGGAGAATTGTTTCTTCGATTGAGCAGAAGGAAGAGAGCAAAAACAACGGTGAACAAGTTTCCTTAATAAGAGAATACAGACAAAAGCTCGAGAAGGAGCTGGGCAACATTTGCAAGGACATTCTCGAAATTCTTGCTAACAACCTCATCCCCAGCGCAAAGGCCGATGAGTCAAAGGTGTTTTACTACAAGATGAAGGGTGATTACCACCGCTACCTTGCCGAGTTTGCCTCTGGTGAAGAACGGGAGAAGATTGCCAACGAGTCGCTTGAGTCCTACGAGGCTGCGTCCGTTATTGCCAACGATACCCTTACCTCCACCCATCCTATCCGTCTTGGCCTGGCCCTCAACTTCTCCGTCTTCTACTACGAGATCCTCAACTCCCCCGAGAAGGCTTGTCAACTTGCCAAGCAGGCCTTTGACGATGCCATTGCTGAGCTTGATAACCTCACTGAGGAAAGTTATAAGGATTCGACCCTGATCATGCAGCTGCTTAGAGACAACCTGACGCTCTGGACCTCTGATATGACTGAACTTGCTGCTGAGAACAATGAGGCCGCCGCGCCTCAGGCTGCAGAGTAAACGTAGTAATGATGCTACTTTTCCCCTATTCCTTCTGTTCTTTATATATAGTCTCCTTTTCAATAGTATAATTTATTTTTACATGAACGACTTTTTTTGCGACGCGTCCCTGTTACTTCTTTTTCACGCTCTTTTTCCGCCCAACCTTTTGCGCGTAGTCCACTAGGCTCTCAATTAAACTTTCAAAGTCTTGTTTATCCTTTTCAGCGGCGGCTTTCTTTAATTCCCAGATTTTTAATGTTTGGGCTGCTTGCTTGACCGCGACATTGAGCGTGGCAACGTGTTGTGTAATCTCCTCTGTAGACATGCCCTGTAGTGCTAGTTCGCTGACTTGCGCCAGGTGGTTCCATGTACTAAGATTCTGCGCAGTATTAGCTTCTAGCGTACTATCTGCGCTCTTGTCGCCGGGCTTGGTGTCGGCAGGCAGGGCCGATGTTGCTGTTGCCGCGCGGCTGGACGCGGATGCTGATGCTGATGCTAAAGAAGACTTGCTATTATTTGGCAAAACGAGCTTTTTGGGGGTTTTGGTAGGCGGCAGGATCTCGTCAAGGTCAAGCGGCACTCCAAGTGAAATCATAAACAGGCGCCGAATCGTCGATTTCTTCCAGTCAGTAGCCAGCGCTTGCGGCTGTATCAGGGCGAGTTGCTGCCACAGTGATTGCGATCGCTCATTGAAGTAGGACGCAGGAATCTCGGGATTGAAAACTGGCGGCTCGGCCTCGTCATCGTTACTGGAATCCGTTGAGATGGTTGAGGAGAGGATGCTAGAGATGGTTGCTTGGATTGTAACGGAGCTTGAAAAATCAGTCTCCGTGAGACATTGTATTTTTGGCCGCGCCGGAGCGGGTTGTGTACTCGGCTGTGTAGAATCTGTAATGTCCTGGTCTTCTTCGGTTGTCGAGACAGGCTCGGCTGGCGGCTCGTCCTCTTGCTCTTGAAAGTCGTCAAAGTCGTCAAAATCACCAAAGTCATCGTCAAAGTCGTTGTCATCAAACTTGTCCCCTGCGTCCTGCTCGGACTCAGCTTGACTTTCGGATTGCTGTGCTTCCAGCTCCGGCTGAGTGGGCGAATCATCGACAATGGTCGTCGCCTCAATTTCCTTGGTTACGGTGTCGACGTTGTCCATCTTTTTAGGTGCCGGGTGTCGGTTTGTCGTGAGGGTAAGGCCAGTGTGTAGCGGCTTCGTGTTCAGATGAAAGGAGGTGTGTGAATTTTTCTTTTTCTGTGCGTTTTTTTACGGTTTGATCAAGCGCTTCACAAAGAAATTTCACGCTTGGGGAGGCCGATCCCAAAATGCCTAACAAAACATGGAGACCAACAATGTGTATAAAATATTAAACAGCACCTTTTTTTTTTTTCTCTCCCCTGTTTGATTACTTCTTCTTTCAAGTTTATCTATTCTTCTGGTCAGGATCAAGTTTGTCATGTCGTCGCTGCCTAAAGCCACCCTCTCGCTCCTGGGCTGGTTCATTGTCCCCAACCTTGCCACATCGTTCTTACAAACGGTCTATTACAAGGCCACAATCCGCCTTGGAGATCCGGTCCCTACGCCCGGCACACCGAAGTATGATAAGCACAAGAGGGCCATTTATGCGCTTGTAATTGGTGCGTACTTGGTCTACTCTGTTGTGGAAGCATTTTGGAACGTTTTGGGCCAGTTTAGCCCCAATTCCACTGCTAATGGACTCTACGGTACCCTCGGCGTTTCGCCATTAATCACAGACCGCGAATTGCGATCAACCTTCCGCAAATTGTCGCTGGTGTTTCATCCTGACAAGGTGCGCAATGCGTCAGGTTTTAATGTTGAGGAACGCTGGATCAGTATTAAGGACTCCTACGACATTCTTGCCAACAATGTGTTCCGTTACGCCTACGATCGTTACGGCGATTCTGCCATTGGTATGGTAAAGCAGTTCCAAAAGGCTGGCTCTGCTGGCACGTTTGAGACTCTTGTGATGATGGGTATTCAGCAGAAAATTGTTGCTTTTTACGGCAGCATGCTAGTGATCTTGGTTTTCCTGTCTGTGATCGGATTTGCAAAGACAGGCCAGATTTGGCGGTACTTTATACTCGCTGGGTGCGCTACCACGGAGCTCTACCTCCACACCCACTCCAACGAGCTCATCGTTAGTAACCTGCCGGCGTTATCATGGTTCAAGCTAGCCCCTTATCAAGTGATTGAGATTATGCACAACCTGATGTTTACGTCTTTTGTTGCCATTAACCAGCTTGGCCCGCTACTGTCAAATGGAAAGCAGCATTCACTTCCTATCAATACCAAAAAGGGCCAGGAGCAGCTGCTAAAGCAACTGGAAACAATTGAGAAACTATCTAGCTATGTCGACTATGAAAGCACCCAGAGTCTCGCGCACCAATTAATGCCATTCCAAAGTGACCCGCAACTTTTGGCCAAGGCCAAAGAACGGCTCACTGAGGAGCTTATCGAGAAGCGCTTGAGCAGTGACATTTTCATGAGAGACGCGCTTTCCCATGTTGACACACAGAAACTTCGGGCAGCTGCAGGCAAACTTAACGAAGTGACCGTGCCAACAGCCGAAAATGCCTCGGGCCAGGCGAGGCCATCAGTGCGTAAGCGAAAATAAGGGCGTTTAAGAATACCAAGTTACCAATGTAACTCACTGCCTAGTAATGGCGAGGCCATGGCTGGGTGCCTTGTGGATGTGTAGTTTCGATTAATAGTTAATCTACGTAAAAATTAAATATTTGAAAAATAAGCCCTCAGGTAGCCAGTCTTGTACAACGGATAGATAGGTAATCAGCCTATCGCCCTTGCATTAAGAATATAAAATAATTGCATATGAAATCATTGTGTTTGCTATGTAATAGTATCACAGCCACCGCCTTCTAATTATTTTATTGCAGTCCAGAGTCCTCGTGGTGGAAAAATCGTCCAAGCCCACAGGGCTTGGTAGGTGGCTATGTCTGTGATCCGGCGGCGGCTGGCTGTTTGTGGGCTTCGCCTTTTTGTTCAGAGCGGCATATAAAATACGGCTGTGTTCCCACTTTAATTTTTTTTTTTTTTTCCCCTTCATCTTCATCAACCATTTAAGCATCAACAACATATCACTAATAACCATAGATCATGTCTACTCCTTCCAATACACTCATCATTTCCGGCTTGGATCGCTCAGACTTTCCGCCAAAGACCACGCCGGATGACGAAACCTTTTTCACTAATGTACTGAAGAAGTACATAGAAGAAACGCTCGAGACGCACCTTGTGCACTGGGGTCTGCTGCGCTCGTTTGGCCGTATCGTGGCCGTATTCAGCACTACGCAGCTGGCGACCAGCGCGCTCAAACTCATTGGTCTATCCAACGCGGAGCTGCCAAAAGGCCTGAAGGCATGCTACGATGCCCACACCCCTCTTTACACTGGCAACGGCGACGCCGTCAACCCCGAGATTGGCAGTGGCGGGGGCCCTGACGACAAACATTTGCAGTTACCTGATAAGGGCCGGCTATTTTTCATCTCGCCACCGCCATCACCACCAGCAGGCTGGGTGTCTCAGCTTGAGGAGTCACCCAACACCCAGACTTTCCACGCGGATCTTCACGAGGCGTTGCTCAAGATTGCGGAAGCGGAGCCTGATGCTATTGGACATAATGATATTTCACCTTTCCCCAGCGAAACCATTGTGTCACCTGAAACAGGCAAGCTGGTCAAACGTATTACATTGTTTTCAGCCGAGCCTGAATCCGCAGCATCTTTGGAAGCAAACTCTTCCATGGCAGTGCCGACGCTGACGCTCAACACAACACAGCCCCCCGCATCACCCACGCTTACTACTCCCACCATTATTGTTGAATGGAACCAGGACGATGAGGACGAAAGCTTTAGTGATTGTGAGGAAGCCGAGCACCCTAGATCATCTGAGAGCATTACCATGACCCGCACCGGGCGCCCGCCGATGATCAGCTGCTGACCACCCAGAATCTAACTGATCCCAGTTGACCTTTGCCACAATATCATGCTGTCAACTGTCTGCTTGGCAGAGAAGCTTGAGTCCGTTTTCCCTTATTTTTTTTATTGCATTTTTAGTTGCTACACACTCCCAGTATAACCTGTAGAAACCCACCTTATTTATTTGATTTCCAATGAAATTTATAAAGACTGTTTTTTATTTATTTATTTTTATTTTTGTTGATTCAAGTACATGTTTGATTATCACTTGAGATAATACATAATTAATCTACTGTCCTTACATTGAATAGTTACAACCAACATTATAAACTCGTTTGAGATAAATACATACTGTTTGAATCAACTGTTTTAGCAGAATGTCACCTTTCGACTGTTGTACGTGAGAACAAAGACTTCATTTACAGATTGTCAATAAAACTGAATTATAATAAAGATCTGTTTAAGTAAAAATGACTTTGAAACTCATACCTTCTGTATGCAATTTGGTTCATAGTTTTGCGATTAAGAACAATAAACTGATCATTTATCTGCTTAAAGTCAATTTATACAGTCTATTGTAAACCCTTGTATTTTGCTTGCATTTTGCAAGGGTTAAATGACAAATTTGTATCTGTTGCTCGTACCACAATGTTAGAACATGAAAAAAAAAAGTTTTTTGATAAAAAAATAAGCCCTACGGGGGGCTCGAACCCCCAACCTTGTGATGACTTTGTTCCCGAGTAATCGGGTAGTAAGAGTCACACGCTCTACCGATTGAGCTAGCAAGGCAACTTATATTTGTATTTTTTTAATGATAATTTTGTTTACAGCTTGAAAAATATGTTTAATTCGAAAGTGTGGTGGCCAAAGTAGCATTAAACATCCTATAATGCCGTTAAAAGTATCAGCTATTGAACGAAAAAATAAAAGCATTTCCAAAACTCTAAAATGAATGATGATCCCGAATAACCTGACTTCATCGGACTTGTACCCGGGTCTATAATCTGAGAAATCCTGCGGAACTTGATCTCAAGATTTTTCTCGATACCAAGAAGGGTCCCCTTAACACATGGATACTTTCATGAAGAATTCGGCGCCATCGAACGTCTGAACTTATTACGCGCGTTGACACCGCTACTTTGCCAGTCTCATAGAGACAAATGTTTTTGAAATTTCATGTCTTCTTTGTATATCGTTTTGTTTTGTAAATTTTATGTAACTATTTGATTTAAGGACAATAAATTGATTATCTATCTATCTATCTATTTGATGTAAAGACAATAAACTGATTATCTATCTATTCACCAAGTCTGAGAGAAGACAATTCAGTAGCATTAAGAAAACTGTCAAAAGAAACTATCCCAGTTCCCCGGTGATTACCAAGACTTTCGCCAAATCACCTTGCATCATCTTCCCTCCTAGTGAAAGAAGTGAGGCCATGATAAAAGAAAACAAAATGGAATGCCAAGTAAAAAAAAATCATCGACAAGGGGGTTGGGCCTTTCGTGATTGTAGATGTTCACTTCTTTACTAGAGATAGCTTGACCCTCCACATCAAAAACTTGAGCAACAAGACTATAAAAAAAAGTCAATATTTTCGGAATTTCCATCAATAATGATAACTAGATAGATAGATAATCAGTTGATTTTCCTTACATCAAATAGTTACATACAAAATTTAATGATAACTAAAATAAGGCCATCTTGGACAGTATGTGGAAAGATGATCTAGTTGAAAATCACAAACTTATCTATGCCAAAGTCCTCAAAATCGGAATTGAAAACCGCAACAGCATTAGACTAGCTTGCCCGTTACAGCAAAGAAATGATTAGGAAGGGTATCTTTGCAACAAACCAGTAATACCATATCCGCCAATGGTTACCGTCAAAGATTTTTACAACGCTAACCAGACCCAGTGAACTGAATAAACCGATTAAGGTTATGGAAGTCAATGTTACCGAATAGTCTCAATCTAATACCAACAATTGTCAATAGATTAGATAAACTAAACAACATCAAAAGAGCCTCTGAATATGGTCCAAGTGAACTGCTACAGTTAAACGAACTCATAAATAAAATCTTCAAGACGAATTTCGATTCACTGCTGGTCCAAAGAAGATTAACATTGTTGGCAACTGATACTATACCGAAACAACAGTTTGGTGGATACAACGGTTTCTCTACGGCTAACACATTTGCAAAATGATAAAATACACCGATGTGAATCAAAGCCCAGGCCGTGTCACATCTGTATTTATTATTGATATTAAAGGAGTGTTTAAAAATGTTCACAAGAGTGTTTTCTGAAGACTATATCAGACATGAATCTCCCAGAGGCCTCCAGGTGCCTGGTTAACTATTTTCTGAGCAGATAAAGAACTAGCTTGATTATTTATTTTAAGGTAACAAGGCCAAGATATGTGGATTCAGGTATTCCCCAGGGTTTGTCAATCTAACAGCTTCTTCTTTTTGTTTAGATACGCTCTGCTTACAATGAGATTAGGGAGACTGATGCTCATGCTGCTGGGTTTATTGATGAAATCATTGTCGATAAAGATAGTAGGGATATTGATGAGAACAGAGCAACATTGAGTAAGGTGTTACAGATCTGCCATGAATGGGCACAGGAGTGCTACATCGAGTTTGACTATGTTAATAGATAATAAACTAGGATTCTTACATGCTCACAAATCCAAGTGTGAATAGCCGAATAAAAGGAAGGGAAAACAAGACTTAAGAAAGCTTAGGTAACCGACAAGCTCAGAAAAATTTGAAGTTGCTGGGAGTGACATTTTACTGCCTGCCAATATCTAGTATCGACCTACTGAGGGTTACGTATCACAGGTTCCCCTTTATGCATGGAATTACTCATGAAGAATTCCTCTTTATCAAATATCTGAACTTGAAATATGTGCCAACACCGCTTCCTTGCCAAACTCATAGAGACCAAAGTTTTGAAAGTCATGCCTTATCTGCATGTCATTTTATTTTATAGTTTTGTTTGTAGCCCTTTGATGTAAGGAGAATAAACTGATTATCTTGTCTGAAGCTCTATTGAATTTCACAGGCAAACTACATCAGGAGTAAATTTCTTTCGCACCCCAGGTTTTGGAAACAGTTGGTACCCATTAGTTTACAGAATTTTTCAGGTTAAAAAAAAAAAAAAAAAACAAAATCCCAAAAAATTAAAAACCTTTAATAAAATTTTTAAACAAAACAAATAATTTTTTTTTTTTTTTTTTGGT
>Ga0160505_101729_pt1 | contig 10041 bp, 8 predicted proteins | sample DIDeMG_FD_108225 | JGI IMG/M metagenome (GOLD analysis project Ga0160505, IMG submission 108225) | Enriched chicken feces microbial communities from UW Madison campus, WI, USA - DID2874_E49_Stillage MG | ecosystem: Host-associated > Birds > Digestive system > Large intestine > Fecal ...
AAAAAAAAAAAAATAAAAAAAAAAAAAAAAAAAAAAAAAAAAAAAAAAAAAAAATTATGGAGTTTTAAAAAAAGAAAAAAATAAAAAAAAAAAAAAAAAAAAGAAATTGAACCGTTTGGAATTCGAAAAAAAAAAAAAAAAAAAGTTGTGGCTTATATGTCACGTGAAGTTACGCCACAAAATGGAATTGACAAAATCAGCGTAAATTTACTGATTATGATTGGTAATAAATTAATAACCATAGTTCAATAACTCAGATTTTAAGCCACAATTCGGCTGTCACAAAACCTTGAATTTCATCACTTTGTGACCATTGCTGGACACACACACAAGTTAATTTTAATCCGAATAAAAGTTACCCGGTATGTAAAACCACTCATATGGTGTCTTGTTCTTTGGCCATTAATGAGACGCTAAAAGACTTTGTAATAAAGAAAAAGTTACAACTTGTGAGTTTTTACTTTGTGCGTTTCTATATCCTGGAATTGCCGTCGCAATACGCCGGACCAATAACATCATATCCAGAAGCATCACCTCACTCCCCCCTGGTTTTTCTCTATATATACGGAAAAAAGAAGGTTGCAAAGAATCTTAGCATACCATACAGTGAAAACACCAAGCAAAAAGGAAATAATAAAAAAAGACCTGGTGCCTTGTAATCTTCTCAGTAAGACTTGTAGTTTTTATCGTTATTTCTTTTAAGTAGTTGCTGGTTTAATTCGTTTCAACGAAAACAAAAAAAAGAGATAACTTCCGGGACAAAGCAATAAGTTTCATATCGTATCTAGAGAACAGATAAAAACGGTATTGGTAAACTCTTTGGCCCATTTAGGTGCTTCTGATACTAGCTTTTCTCTTGACCTCATAGTTTTATATGCAGTGGCTCCACCTTATAAATATAATCTATGGCTCACCTGGCACACTCTAGAATTGCAGACCAATCCAAGCACTCAAACTCATTGCGCTATACCTAGCATATAGATGTACACACTTTGCTTGTTTATGCTGGTTCATCTTCTTTTTTGTAAGGTCAGCCAAGGTAATCAAGGCCAAGACTAAATGTGGGGGCTTTTCTTTCCCTCTCCTGAAATGGAACTAGTCGTAAAAGAAGGTCCAGGCGCCGCAGGTCTCAGCCACATCTCCTTCCTAAAACAGCAACTTTAACTACAACGCTCTTCCAATTTTGTACCTGTCTTTTTGTGATGCACAACTCCCACGTTTAATAATTCAACAAGAAAAATTTTTTTTTTCTTTCCAAGACGTTTTTAATGATAAGAACCACAATACTTTGGTTGTATATACACACTTTTTTTTTTACAACTAGAAAAAATTTAAATTATTAAAATCAAATATACATATATGCAGTTCTATCTTTCAGGTGGCAGCACCACGCGTGCCATCACCAACCATGAAAAAAAAAGACTTCTCGTAGTCAGAGAGCTACAATTACACCTTGCCCTCCTCCAAAAAGTTACACAAGTTTGTGACCACTTTTTCATTCATTGAGCGGGAAAGAAGCACCGTTAAGACCGTCTCGGGCGTGGGCAAAACACCAAACGTAACATTACCTGCCTCTGATTGCTCGTGCTCAGAAGCAGCAAGAGGGGCCGAGGCAACAGAGCCTTCAGCATCAGCTACCTGCTGCTCACGGTTCGCCTCAAAAGCAGTCTTGAATTCAAGCGCCTTTTGTCCTAGTCGATACAAAATGTTCGCGCCGCGACGAGTCACGCGTGCAAACGGGTTGACTGGTTGCTGATGCTTATCCAGCGGCGTTACTTCCGGGGTCGTGATTGCACCGAGCGACACTGTAGCACGTAGTAGTGTAGATCCAAATCCTTCTGCTGCTTGCAGCCACTTGACCGCCAAGTTATATTCCGTTTGCGCCTGCGACACATGTTTACACGGCTCTACCAAGTCTTCGTAAAAACCATAACGCGGCACCATCTGCGCAAGATGCTCCGCCACAAGTAGACTTTGCTCTAACAGCGGCTTGCGGATCTGCAACGCCTTGGGTACAGTCTTGTAGTCTGTACGTGGGATTGTTGACACTGCCAAAGCAAACGAGCGTGTAAGAAGTTCAAACTCACGCAGCTTGCGGCCCTGAAGATGGCGCTCAAGTAACGCCAAAAAGGTCTCATCGTTGCAGGTACCCAAGAAGATGTCCTCAAAAAATCCACGGTTAGGCGGGTCGCGCGGGATAAGCTTTGCAAAGGCATCGACAGCACAAGCTAGGTACCGGTGCTCAAGCGGTGAGTACTCCGCAAACATAACCTCCTCCTTGCCATCAAGGCCTACCTTGTACGGAGACTTTTCTGGTGCAAAGGACAAAATCAATAACAGCAAACTAAATGCGTCAGCAGGCGAGGGAAGGTGAATGTAAAGACCAAGATTGGCAATAAGTGTAATCAAATCCTTCTGCAAATTGAGTCTGCGTCGCTTTGAGCTCACGAGGTTAGGGTTACCAGCTAAAGCACGGATAAGCTTGAACAAAAACTGAATAATTGTAGGCTCTCGCACCAGGCAAGGCTGATTAGTGTCAGTAAAAGACAGGTTTCTGAGAATCATTGTGATGCACATGAATCGATCCACTATTGCTTCTTTCCAAAAGTCAGAGGACTTGCGCAGGCTTTCAACCTCATCGCGACTGGTCTCTAGCAGCTCAAAATAGGGAGTGAAGCCAAAATAAGAGGTATCTGTTTTTTCCTCCGTATCAGTCTTAGGTAAAGGTGAGCTAGACTCAGCGACCTTGTTCTTTTCGTCATGACTCTTAATTGTCTCATCTAAATTCTTCATGGCCTCAATGTCCTCGGGTATTTCCTTCACTGGTTCACCTGTCACGGAATCAACTCTGAGAACCAACTCGTCATTCTTGCCCTCCCATTCCTTAAACTCTTCAAAAATTTTCGAAATCAATGTCTTTCCAAGCGGTCGCGTGTCTTCTGACGGAAAGGTGTAGGTAGCCGGCGAAATTACTGAGAGGGTATTAGTTTTCTTGTCGACCTTAAGGTTATCTAAGAGATCAAGACCAACTCTGCCAAGCGCATTGACTAGCGCATTGCACTCCTGCAATTTTATCGGCACACCGGGGTTGGATGATATCAACGCCAGCTTGTCCAGTGCCTGTCTCACTTCAGCCGGAATCATCGAGCGTAGTGCAAGCGTGATTGCATTCAAGTCCACCACACCAAGTTCCTGGAACAGTGGAAAGTCAGGGGCTAGCGAGTCAATCTCTTGTCCCGCGTTGGACAAAATCTTGACATCATAGCCTCCATCAAAGCTGATTTTTCGTTTCTTTGGAAGGTATTTACCATCCTCCTTGGCAAGTCGAACGAGTGGTTTAGGCGGAGGGGCAGGCTTGACTACTACTGGCGACGAAACAGACTGTCTTGGTGGCAGCATGTCCGAGTTGTTAGTATCAGATCTCATCACGACTGGTGTCGCGGTTTTCGTTGGTTTCTGCGAAGATACACTAGGTGATCTACTGGGAGTTTTACGATGCATTTGAGTAGGCGAGTTGAATGCGTACGGCTGCTGCGGTGACTGCGGTGTTTGAGAACGAGACCGTATTTTTTGCTGCTGCTGCTGCAATTGCTGTTGTTGCTGTTGTTGCTGTTGCAACTGCTTCTGAAATCGAAGGTCATTCGAGAGATCTTGTGCAGCTGGTGATGGAGATTGAAGATTATGTGCGCCATTGATAGAGCTTGCCCTTGAATGCTGCTGCTGTTGTTGTTGTTGCTGTTGTTGCTGTTGTTGCTGCTGCTGGAGCTGCTGCTGTTGTTGCAATTGCTGCTCTCTTTGCTGCTGTTGTTTTTGAAGAAGTGCCTGTTGGGCCAACTGAGCCTGCTGCAGTTGATGGGGAGTTTGAGATTGTTGTGGTTGTTGCTGGGGTTGTTGTGGCTGTGGCTGAGGTTGTAGTGATTGTTGTGGTTGTTGTTGAGGTTGTTGTGGCTGTTGTGATTGCTGTGGTTGTTGTTGATGCTGAAGTTGTTGTTGGAGTTGTTGTTGATGCTGTTGTTGCTGGGCCTGAAGTTGCTTGCCCTTGATAAACTCTTCAAAGGGACGAAGCCAAACCATGTATGCCTGCTCCAATTGCTGCGGTGCGGCAACGTCAGAGGTAAGATTGAATCCCAACTTCTGAGCAACCTCGTTCCAACCATTCAGCTGTTGCACCTTATCTGAACCACCAAATCTCATCACTATCGCGTACAAGTTAAGTAGATGAACTTGCTTACCACACACAAAGGGCATACTCTTGATGGGAGTACCACGTGCTTGCATGAAGTCTGACAACGCCTTGAAGATCTTTTCTGCTGTAGAAGAAGCTTGAGTGCTTGCACTCGGTGACTGAGACTGGGAGCTGCTAGTGCTACTAACAGAATTATTTTGGTTGTTGGCATTGTTTTGGTTATTGTTGTTATTATTGATAGTATTAAGATTTTTATTGTTGTTTTGAGCTTGATTCAACCTTTGTTGAAGTAACTGCTGCTGCTGAAGCTGATTCTGGGCCTGTTGCTGTTGCTGCTGTCTCTGGTAAGACGCATTCTGTGTCGCCAGAGCTTTAGCCTGCTGAGCAAGAATAAGCTGTCTTTGAATAGCAGCCTGCTGTTGAGGGGTCATTAGATGCAGTTTTTGCTGCAGTTTAACCAGATCGGCCTGCGAAAGTTTGGAAAGATTGATCCTCCCTTGGTTCTGCTGAGGTTGCTGCTGCTGCTGGAGATCTTGCTGCTGGGGTTGCTGCTGCTGTTGAGGCTGCTGCTGCTGCTGGGGTTGTGGTTGTGGCTGTGGCTGTGGTTGGGCCTGGCGATTGACAAAGCCTGGAGAAGGAGAAGAAGCCTTTGACTGGTCAAAGCTGTTCATTTGCTCATTAATCTGTCGTTGCTGCTGTTGCTTTAGCCTCATTTGATACTGAATGCGAGCGGTATCGACAGTCGATGGGCCGCTATTGCCAGTATTGATGGGACCAATCGTGTTATCAAAACCAGCGCCAGGCGAAGAGATGTCCTGGGTCAACGGGGAGTTTGCGGCGCTATTGGTGAAATGATGAGGCGAATTGTGCGATTGAGAGCTGCTCCTTCTATTGTGGTAGGAATTGGTAGTGATTGAGGGCGCAGGGCTGTTTGGAGAGAAGAGAGATTGCGGCTGGATAGTGTTCTGGGGAGAAAACATATCATCGCCAGGTGTCTGCAAAAAGGACATGGAATTATCTGAATGAAGTATAAGTTCAGGGTTAATATGTGATTTACACGCGTTTTAAGAAAAAAAAAGCAAAAAATTGGATACATACCCTGAGAGTTCATGAATGGATCAGAATCATCCAACATGTCAGTTGGATCTTTAAGCCACGCGTTGAGTCCAGACATCGTAGGAAGAAATAAGAGAGACGCGTCGGGGGGAAAGGCAGGTGATAGATATTTGATGTAGTATAATAATCCGGGTAGATGTGTTGGTTTAGAGATGGCCGCAACGGAATAATTTAAACCCAGGTCTTAAGAAATAAGAAGGGCGCGTACGGGGGGAACGAAAATCCTTAACAATGCGCGTCTATGTACTTGTAAATTGAAATACCAAGTAAAGACGAAAGGAGAGAATGAAAAGCAACGGTGGTGAAAAAATTAATTTTTTTTCCAACGTGTTTTTTTTATTTTTATTTTTTTAAATTTTGGTTGTTGTTGTTGAGTCGCGTAAAATAAGTGACGCCAAAATTATCATCAACCAACTGGTAGTTGCGTGTAAGAAGGAAACAAAATGAGAGAAATCTCGGACGGGAAGGAATTTTTGAACAAAAAAAGCGCTTTTGGTGGGAATTTGTTGTTTTATTATGGGGAAAAAATAATAAAAAAAATAAATGTTAGTCAGTGCTGACTAAAACTATAACAAAGAAAAGCATGTATTAAATGGTGGCAGTGACAATAAATTCAAAAATAAAACTTCATGCCTCAGTCCTATAGTTACCCTCAGTAAATATCAGAACACTATCAGATCCAGGGTTCTCTAATCTCCCTTACCAAACATCACCAAAAACGAGACTCAACTTATAATTACATATATATATATATTTCCCTGTAATAACCGTGTTCAGTATTCCGTATCTTTTATATATTAGGTGCATTCTAAATAACATCTTTTAAAAAAAGAAAAACTTCTTTTTATGCAGCTTCTGGCTCAGCGCTTTGTAGTGTTCCATCTCACCAAAGCAGTCGCGACCCCATTCGCAGCCAGCCATGTTGACCATAAAGTCGCGCTCCTTGTCATTGTAGAAAATACGAGGATCACCGTCCATATCAGAGCAAGCACCAGGGGGGAACGCGTTGATGGATCTAAGTGGGAGAAAACCAGTACGGCCACGGATCCATGCTTCGTTAGCGTATAAGTACTCCAGCGCATCCTGCTCCTTGTGCTCCCACTCCATGTGCTTTTGCTCGTAAAAGACAGGGTCCCACCAAATGTCAAGCAGCTTCTCAGACCACTCACTGCGTCTGATAAGGAAACTGCCCAGATTGAAGCCACCACAGTCCTGGGTAACAAGGAGATCAACAGGCTGGTTGAAATCAACGTACGGGATAGACACTGGCAGGTTCAAAGGATTGTAGTAGCTGAGATCTCTATACGTTGTGTTTTGAAAGTTCTTGAAGATGTGCTGCTCCAGACTGATTTCGGGTTCCATAATGTATGTGTGCAAATCCAACCACCAAAACCACTCGGCATCGGGAAATTGTCTCATGGTCTGTTTGATGATATCAGCCTTCTCCCAGGACTCCCTCCATTCGTGTGCGTAGCGCTTCTTGGGAGAAACATCCTTAATGGCGAGGTGGTAGCCGTGTCTAGCGGCGTAGGCCTTCTTATTGGCAATACTAGAGCGCTCGACAGACCAGTCCTTGGCACCCTTCCATTGCATGACACCACCGCCTTCGTTTGCGGCGAGAATGATGACAACCTTACCAGACCCAAAGGTATAATGAGGAAGGAAGGGAACGGATGTGAAAAGCGAGAGAAGGGCAAGGAGAACAAATACCAGCACAAAGACTTTTCTCTGTATCAGAAACTCACCAATTTTAGAGCCGATGGAATCAAAGGCAGCCAAAAACCGGTTACTGCTTCCTCTAATGCCTTTGCCCTTACTGCGTGTTGACGAAGACCAGCTGGATGATCTAGAATGCCAGCTACCAGGCTTGCTGGAAAATAACCAGGATGACACCCCCTTTTCGTTATCTTTCGGCATGGTGATGAGGAGTAGGGCGTATGGGCTATATAAATAATGTGAAGATGATAGGAAAAGAGAAGAAAGGAAAAATAAAAACAAATAATAAAAAAGAAAGAAGAAAAAAAAAAAAATTGACAGTCCTTCGAAGGAAAGTTATGCAGAAATTTTAATTTTCCAACGACAACAACAAGTTTTGGTATACAAGAAAAAACTTTGATTGTCTAATTTGAATCATAAAGAGATCGGTCCTTTATTCCAAAAATAATATGTATTCATGTGTTGTTCACTACGAAAGAACAGACAATTGTCTAGTCTAATGTTATGAATATATTTTATCTTTGTCGGGTGCTTAGCCATGTATGTGCTACCCCTTGATACATCACGATTACAATGCTTTATTGTTTTGGCAGCAGTTACTACTATTATTATTATTATTATTATTATTATTATTATTGTTGTTGTTCTTGTTGTTGTTGTTACTGATATGGACTCCCACTCGGTTACGTGTTCAAATCAATTAGTTTTTTTTTTAACTGCCTTATTTATTATCACTTGGGACATAGTACTTTAAAATAGTTTAAACTCTCTCTAATGCTTAATTTTTGTTTTAAGGTTTTTATCACTCCCCATGACATCAGTCCAACATCATGTTTGTTCATCTTTAAACTCGTAATATACCAAGAAAGCGACAAACATAAAAATAGATACAAATTTTTTTTTTTTTTAATTAATCTTTTTTGTCATTTATTTTTCATTACACATGTTATAGACTAATACTACGTGCAAAAGACACTCTGCACGAGTGGCTATTAAAAGTCAAACTCGCTTCTAAAAGAGCTGAGGTCCATGCCGTTTCCAACCTTATCAGCCAGGTCCCGACGGTTCATTGCCAAGAATACTCGCTTCAAACTTGATAGTAGGTTTGTGCTCTGGTTTGCCAGCACATCCACCTTGGATGCACCTTCAACATCATTTAGCGACAGCGCTGTCAACAGGTGCTGGGCAGCCTCATGGTAGCAACCAATGTTAACACACGACACACCCAGGTTGTAGCGGGCGCGCACAAATGTAGGACGCAGTTGCAGGGCTCTCGAGTAAGCCTCAATTGCCTCTTCACTGCGCGAGGAATTGGCAAGAGTAGCACCGAGTCTATTCCACAGTAAGGGATCATTTGGTCTCACGGAAAGAGCGGTTTTAAAACAGTCAATAGCCTTGTCAAAATCATCATTGCCGTAAAACAAGACACCCAAACCGTCCTGTACAGAGGAGTCAATATTGACACCGTCAGGTGACAACTGGGCAGCCTTGATGAAGAGTTCTGTGACTCTGGCATGAAGCTCGGTTTTGCTACCCATATTAAAGTCTGTTCTAGCTTGATTGACAACTTCGGGATACTTGGTGGCAATCCACCTTTCCAGCGTAGAGTAAGCCGCATTTTCGTAGCTTTCATTAGTGTAAGAAACCGCAAGATTTAACAGTGCAGTAAGGTTGTCTGGCTCAAGATCTATGCATCTCTCAAGAGCACGAATGGCGCTACTTTCCTTTTCATTCTGGGCTTGGACCGATCCAAGCCTGCTCCAAGCTTCGGCATGCTTGTCATCTTTCTGCACAGCTGCCTCGAATGCCAAAGCAGCTTCACTCAAATTGCCGCCACTTTCGACAATTTGAACACCAATAGCAAAAGGATCAGTCTCCTGCAAAAAGGGGTTGTTTTGTTCAAACTCGTACTGACCAAAGTCTGGGCGTGACTTGGTGAACTGATCAAAATCACGGTCCCACGCAGGCATGCGTTCCTGACCAACCCAGTCATGCTCATCGTTGTCAAAAATCTGAGAACGGATGTTGTTCCAGACGGCTTCAAAGTCAGTCTTATCAGTAATTTCGGGATCAGCCTCCTGCTGATTGTCGGAAATGTTTTTGCCCTTATCGGCAGCTGTCTCTTGCTGGTTTTGAGCAGATTCTTCAATTTGTCTAAATTGCTCTTCCCAGTGTTGGTTATCTAGCTCCACAACCCGCGAGGATGATGCGGCAGTCTGGTTGACCATTGCTCCCGAATTTAACATTGATGGGGCATACATCTGAGACATTTGGGGCATGAACCCCGAAGAGCCATAAAAGTTGGGCTGCTGTGGCTGCTGGAAGGAAGCAGAAGACGTGGAGGACTGAAATTCAGCACCCCACCGGGCATCAGCAGTAGCAGGAGAATGTCTCACAACACTCTCACCTCCCGTGACGGCAGTAAGTGGACTAGCCTGGGCCTGTGGCTGCTGCGAAAAGTCATTTGCCCAGCCTTGGTGACGGTTCGCCACTGGCGGAAGCTCTTGACGCATCTTGTCAAAGGCAAAGGCATTAGACTTAGTCTGTGCCTCCCCGTTCATAAAGTTGTTCATCATCTGTCTATCAGCAGAGTTCATAGGCTGATTTGCGGAGCGCATGGAGCCCGAGGCCGTGGCGGGGGAGTTGAAGCGCTCATGCTGGAGTGATCTATCTTCTAGGGTGTGTTTGGTAAACTGTGCAATAGGGTTTCTGCTTGTGGAGCATTCTGATCCAGAGTTCATGAAGGACATTTTAAATGAGTTCTATAGCAGAAATTAAATGAGAAAGTTGTGGCAGCGATGTAATGTGATTCGATAGATAATGAAAAAGGAAAAAAAAAAAATAATAAGGGAAGGTAGAAGAAAAAGTAGAACTTGAAAGATTTTGTGGGGAAGACTCTAATTTGTTATTTGTCAGAGAGATTAAAAAAAAAAAAAAATTAAACTACAAACAAAAAAACCAACAAAAAAAAAAAAAAAAAAAATTTAATATTCAACTACCCAAAAAACAAAATAATCAAAAAA
>Ga0160505_101730_pt1 | contig 10040 bp, 4 predicted proteins | sample DIDeMG_FD_108225 | JGI IMG/M metagenome (GOLD analysis project Ga0160505, IMG submission 108225) | Enriched chicken feces microbial communities from UW Madison campus, WI, USA - DID2874_E49_Stillage MG | ecosystem: Host-associated > Birds > Digestive system > Large intestine > Fecal ...
CCAGTCTCATAGAGACAAATGTTTTTGAAATTTCATGTCTTCTTTGTATATCGTTTTGTTTTGTAATTTTATGTAACTATTTGATGTAAGGACAATAAACTGATTATCTATCTATCTATCTAGATAGATAGATATTTGTCTCTATGAGCAGTTCACAAAGAGGACTGTTGCTTTCATATTGAGTTCTTTGAAAAAAAGAAACTTGACAGCATCAAGTGCTATTTTTAGCCAATGCTCTTAATACATCTGAAATTGTTCCTGTCTGTGAAAACCTAACATTTTAGGCTGAATTCACAAAATATGGTATTTGGAATTCTGTATTTGTTATTTATCTTAGTTTTTTAAATTTCAATAACAGCCTTGATGGCCAAGTTGGTAAGGCGCGTCACTAGTAATGACGAGATCGTCGGTTCGAATCCGGCTCGAGGCATATATTTTTATATTTTTTTTGGAAATCAAAATTTATTATTGCTATTGGTTAAGATCACGTAATTGTGTTCAGTACGGGATTCATAAGCCCAGGTCCTTGTGCCGGTGTAGGGTTGTACGTGTTACTAAGTTTACCTATCCCATTGGAGACAGAGTTGGCCCAAACCCGAAACCGGCGACCACATCAGCTTGGTACATACGATGAAAGAATGAAACTCTTCGTGTTAGAGGAACTAACCAGATCCTTCTCCTTTCAATTCTTGTGATGCTGATGGCTTTTTGTTTTAATCCCACGCTAAGGCATTACGATAATGATAGTGAAGCTTGTGTCAAACTGAGAAGGATGTTTGCTTCTCAGTGAGTTCGTGGTCAGTGAATCGACTTGGGCCTTCTTCTCAGTATGGGGCTTTTTTCTTCATTCTGGAATCTGACTTCTCTCCGAGACCCTCCTTTACTCAGGCTGACGATCACACCACGCATAACTCTCTGTCCAGCCTTCATCCGTTAAAATAGTAGCAATTAGGCTTGTGTTGGAATGAAAAGGGATTGTCCGCTTCTCGGTGAGCTGGGGGTCGGTGAGTCTATTTGAGCCTTCTTCTTGAAAAGAGGGTTTTTCTCTATCCTAGAAGCCGTGTTCTCTCTTATGTTCCCCATCCATCAGTCTAACAATCTCGCTACGGATAACTCTCTGTCTGACCCTCACAATTGTTATTCCTTCAGTTATATGTTTTGGCACGGTTGGCGCCACAGACACTTAAAGCTTAAACATTGCAAATTCAAAGTTTTTCTCTAAGTTTGAAAATCAATTTTACGCTTTAGGGGCTTGACCCAAAGGCGGACAAACACATAGTATTGTAACTCTGTAGGGTTAGGTTAGGGTTACTAAATGAGTAATTAGGGTTATATTATTTCAGGAAAATGAAACCAAAGAAGCAGTCATCAATATAACCTGTTCTATTTTGTCCCGATTAGGAAGGTTCTATCTTCTGTCTCAACGAACAATTTTTTTTCCCACCGCTGAGTGGGTTGTGTGCGAACGACGAGATTTTTTTTCAACCACCCTTTTTTTTGATAGTATTTCGACCGTTCTCCCACTCTCCAGTATATACTACCACATACATATTAAAAATGGCCGCCACCAAGAAGCAGAGAAGTGCGATCTCCGACGTCGTTACTCGTGAATACACCATTCACTTGCACAAGCGTGTATGTAGAAGCTATGGGAACCTGTTAGGTTGGAAAATCGACCAGAAAGAGACAAAAAACGAACGATTCAAAGCGAAAGACTTCATATGACAGACTACAAGAATAATATAGACTCGACTTCAAACAACAACAAATTTTTTTGACCGAATTTGAAACATCGACAGGTTATTAAAGTTACATGCCACGAATCATATGCTATCACGATTTGTAATTTTGTTTTTAAAAACTCGGAGCCAGTCTACGACAACTTTTAAAATTCTGGTCATGGTGTTTTGATATTACAGTTTGGCATTATGGGTTTTAATTTCGGCTTGATGTACACAACTGCGGATTGACTAAAGTTCGGTAGATCTATCTTGTGGTCTTTATTTGGATTCTTCGTTTACTCTCTTTCGGTTATTTTCCGGTCTTTTTTATTGTTTTAATGATCTTGTTACTGATAATTTTCTCTAGGTTTTCGGTGTCCAATTCAAGAAGAGAGCTCCTCGCGCTGTCAAGGCCGTCAAGGACTTTGCCAAGCAGCAGCTCGGTACTTCTGATGTTAGACTCGACCCCCAATTGAACAAGGAGCTCTGGAAGCGTGGTATCAAGGGCATTCCCCACAGAATCAGAGTCCGTATCTCTAGAAAGAGAAACGACGAGGAGGGTGCTAAGGAGAAGCTTTTCTCCTACGTCCAGGCTGTCGATGTTGCTTCCGCTAAGGGTCTGCAAACTCAGGTCATTGAGTCTGAAGAGTAAAATAATTCGGGTATATATTTTATTATTAATGAATTTATTTTGTTTTTTGGTGTGTTATTTCGACGTTCTCATGTCTATCAAGTCGGAGTAGGTTAGTTTTCTATGTGCTTGTGTGTTGCAATTTGAGCTTTGTATAGTATTTTTATTTTTCTGTCTATACGTCTGACTTTATTTCCTTTTCTTGACATACGTAATATGCTGTGAAATTCGTTATAATAAACGGAGCAATATCTTGAGTGGATATGTGGATCAAATTTTCTTTTCATAAAAGAATGTCTGCAACCAATTTCCGTGATGATGATGATGGTAATCTTCTATCGTTCATTTGTAACGTTTTAAGAAAACTCGAGGATATGATAACCACAATGCATTCAAAAAGAAATAAATAACGGAAACATCACAAAGATGTAACTTTTTTGAAATTAATTACTATGCTCTGGCTCATCGTATCCTGTTTTCCGCATTTAATTCAGGAAAGAGACTATTTTTCAAGCTCATGTTTAATGTTAATTTCTTAAATTGCTGTAAAATCCTGGGTTGCTTCAAAGTCCTAACGCTAGATATTATCAACCATGCCAGTGATATAAGGCTACAGTAACCAAATTTAATACCTTTTGTAACTTCAGTTTTATTCATGACTCAATTCAACTTTGCATACTGTATTTATTGTTATCATTCAGTGAATCATTTTAAAAAACTTTCCAAACAGCTTTTAAAACTACAAAGGTAGTATAACTAACCACACCACCGATCTAAAATGATCAGGCTTGAAGAAATTTTTTTAGAAGAATTGTGTTTATTATCTTGCACACGATGAATTATCGTCAAGTATACAAAGCGATATTTCAGGGGGTCTTTATTCAGGGGAGCAGCACCACACGACTGGTAGTGCTACCATTACCAAAGTAAAGACTCATGGTATGGATTGTGACACCTTGACTACTTTTCTTTCTTTGGTATAGATAAGTATTAACTGACTTTAAAATAGAATAGCGAAATGAGTTCAAATCCATTCAACAAAATAGACAAAATAAAAACTAAAAATCAAAACAACATTAACTTTGATCTAAATGAACATATCTCAGTTTCACAAAATACAAATCAATGAGTCCTGGGGTTAAATAAATAAGTAGATGACAACAAGACCTGATTGTAGTTCTACTACTCCCTAAAACAGCGATAAAAAAAGAACAATACAGCAATCTTTGCTGACTGCATTACTCGTAATCCAATTCACTTTAAGAAATTGTCTAAAAAACAAAAAACAAATGAACTACATATTGTGTGTGTTGCCAAATTATGTAAAGTATTAGTCTTTTGGTTAGGGGGTTGCATTGAAACACAAGTTTGACATGCAGTTTTTCATAAGATAAATATATCTATATACATATTTTCTTAAGTACAAGATGTTACATTACAAACTATAAAAAAGAAAAGAAAAGAACAAAAAGAAACACTTCTTTTAATGAGACTTAAGAAATGGCTTATTTAAAACACATGTAAGTGCGAAATTCTGAAAATTACTAACTATCGATGTCTTGGCTTATGTGCCAAGGGAAATCTGAGATTTATAAAACCCTGAAGATTAATACTAGAATTTGTCAATCTCACAGCTACAAAAGTTTTAAAATTCACATTTTCTTTACATGTCATTTTGTTTGTAATTTTGTTTGTAGCTATTTAATGTAGGGACAATAAAATGATTATCTATCTAACACAAGCGGTTATTTATAAAAAAAAAAGTCATGAATAAGAAATGTACAACTTTACTACCATACTAAAGTTGTTCCTATGAAACTTGAATTTAACACATGAGTAACATTTCAACTTTGTTCTAGATATCATATTATATAGAGGTATGTTGTAAATATTACTCAGAAGACCCTTAGCTACCTTGGGTGTATTTACAGGAGTAACATTGCTCATCAATAGGCCTGCTACACATTTTCAAAAGCTTTCCAATATTTAAATGGAGAGACCTGGCGTCCACAAAGTATAGCAAGAAGCAGCTCATAAGATATATCATTCTTTTAGCTAATTCACCTTTTAACCTTTGAGATCATTTGAGCCGTATGTTTTACTTTTTGGAATGTTTTGATCCTTGTCCTAATGTTCATGCAGCTAAGGTTTGCTTCAAAAGTAGTAATTGCTAATTCCTTTGGGTTATTTAATACATGCAGGCTATTTCTTGCAGCATCAAAAATATAAACACAAATACACAGTGAAATATACAGTTAAAATTTAACTCTTATACAACTAAAGCATATTAACAATTCTATTGATATGTTATGCTGTATCTAATCTTTAGTTTTCTTATTCAGACTGCCTGAAAAACAAACTAGCTCTAGAGAGCTAAGTGTTCGCACCTTGTTACCCCAAGAGTAGGTTGGATGTTATTAATTATAAAGTTAATGATGATGAAATCTTGTAACTAAGCAAAAACATCTAAAAGATCCTGGTTGGCACAAAGTTCTGATCAATATCTGTTCAAAATTTAATTAATACGTTGAAACCTGAGTTTTAATTATTTAAAATTATATCAAGGTTGATGGATCTGAATGTATTCTACTAAATTTATGAAGTTATTTGATGATTGTTTTAGTCAAGGTTAATGAAATAAATCAAGTTATCAAATTTCACAAATAGATAGATAATCAGTTTATTTTTATTACATAACATGGTTACAAACAGAATTATAAAACAAAATGAAATACAAAGAAGAAATGAATTTTAAAAACATTTGTCCCTATGAGGCTGACAAGGTAGCTAGATCAGCGCGTATTATAACTTTAAGCGTTATATGACCCTGTGCTCTCTATGAATAATTTTTATCAATTGTCCAAGTGTTGAGTTTTGTTCATAATACGTTTCAATTCATTTGATTCATACAGATAATATATCTGAGGAGATTTCAACTTTTCTTTAGTTTCAGTAATGACACTTGTTGATTATGTTGGTTTAGCTAACCCCTCATCTTACTGTCAGCTGTGGGTATGTTGTTTTTGTTTGCAGACTGGAAGTGCGTACCATGATCTCCGGAAAATTCAAATATTCGGCAAAAAAGCAATTAAAAGAGGTATATGAAACCCCTTACCAAATATGTTAAGTGTAGGCATACCAATGTATAACCCAGTGTGTTGTTAAGGTACCGACAAAAGCTAAGTTTTTTTTATTGTTTCTAGTGGAATATCGGTAAATACGGGCCGATTTCATACCGCTCCACACCATAACTAGATGATACCAGGACTAGTAATATTGATATTTCTTGATCCTCAACACCAAACTTCTCGGACATTGCAGCTACGCACCAAAGTGGCTGCAGAACTCGTGGCCATTCCAAAGAATGTTGCTGCTGCTTCCCGGAGGCCTCGTCAGTTCAACATTTGGAAGTCCGATAACCTTCGTAAATTTAAAGCCCATATTTATGCCAATTGGTAGACATGTCTAGCTGATAACTGGCTGCGAGGTTAAGGATAGCGGGAGAGGTTTACCGTATGCGGGCCATTAGTTACCCCTCCTTCCGCTTTGGGTGGTGACGGGGTTTGTGTAATCAAGTTTCTGGTTTTCAACTTTTTTTTGCGGTTGGAGAAAATATCTTAACCGGAATCTATGGCACGGCGCTTTAAATGATGTGTGAATTCAAGAAAAAGGTAATTTTGGTTTTCAGATTTCATCAACGGTCAGTTTTTGTGGTTAACTGGTTTGGGTTCTAGCTGGTCAGAGTGTATATGTAGATTTATTCAAGCTTTCATGAGATTAAACACTGTATCGGCCCATACAAGATTGCAAATCCACGTTTCGGAGTTATGGATAAGTCATGCGTAAACCAAAAGACCTGAACTTACTGATACGACTATACATACTTATGACTTCAGATATTAAGGCTGACATACTGAAATTATTTCTACCAGTTCTGAAATTGAAGTTTAACAGCAACGGCAGTAACCAGTTAGAGAAATCTTGACTGTTTATAACGAATACCCCCATTCCAACGTTCAAACATTGACGAGACAAACAGGGACTATTATTAACATCTCCTCACAAACTCTTACAATTTCTGGCTTGAAAGTGGCCAGTTTGGTGCAATCATATAGGCGGTACCAAACTGTGGAAACCATTATCTCATGTTTTCCGGGCTCAATGGCTCAAATATCAACTATGAATACGCTTATGAGATTAATAACGTGCGTGTAACGGAATTAATCTGACGGGCTCAGCTACCATTGTGTTTGACTATATTGATCAATTCTATTTCATCCTAGTACTTTATTGCCAATAGGGACCGAGACTTATACATTATTTCTCAACTTGAGCATATTATACACATCAGAGGATGTATTGGTGACTCCTCACAGAAGCCTTAGCGCACACTTTATTCATGCATACAAACATCCACGTCTGGGACAATTATCTACTACACTACCCTTGAGACCATACTTAGAATATCTCTTGGTTAATAAGTTTAGACACCTTACTCAGGAGATTGACCTCGGCAAAGGTTACTCCGAATACCGCACTTCGGTTATCCCAAGTTAGCTTTGGATTCCTTCTGTGAAGAAGACAACCCCACCTTCCTAACTTTCCGGGGATTCCTTCTATCATCAGCTGTTTACTACATGATTAAGAGGCCCCACCTTGACTAACGTCTACAGCTCGCTGATGATACTTGATTTTGAGATAGTTGTCCCCCGTAGTCTTCCATTCTATTAATCTACTAATCTCCAGTCGTTTTACTCAATTTAGACATAATCATATTAGGTAGAAACGTCTCCCGTTATAGTGTTAGTATTGAGTTTCGGACGATCGGTTTGTTTTTTTAGGTTCTAACGCTGCACTAAAAAAGCTTTTATTTCAGTGCTGTGTATGTTTGCAGAAAAACACTATAACGGGATCCGGATAATCGGGCAAGAAGCCAAAATCTAAGACCCAGAATCTTGGCAACATTTAAAATTTAACAAACATTGCTTAAGGGTTTAAGTTGTAAAGGTTCAGTCCTGAGCTTCTAGTTCAAAGAGCCTTGATACAGATGTCTCGATTGGCAATAACTACCCTATCTATGTAAGATGCGCGATCGCGAGTCAAGCTTTTGTAATATCATGTGTTGGTTACAACCTTATGTAATCAACTGTACGGGGGGAAACTAAGACCCATCAAAGTAAATCAAATGTTGCACTGTACACAACATTAAAAAAAAAAGTTCTTACTGATTTGATCATATGAAACCTCTCATCTTTTTGGTATCGTGGATTGATTGTTCAGTCTACACGAGCCGAATAATTATGACCGGAGCACAGTTAGTGTTGCTAGCAATATAGAAACTTATCACATATTTATGAGTGAAGCCGGAGCAAAAGACAGATGAACCCCGATTGGAACAGTACGTTTTTCCCTCAATCTATCACAACAGCTGTTTTAATCGGCTTTTTTAAAAGGCGTGTGTTTTCATATCATTTTATTTTTTAAGAATGATTCCCCTCTTCATTGTGAACATTTCTAACGAGAATACACTCTGTAACAAAAGAGTACAACAGTGTTTCATGACTGGTACTAGATTAAACATGAAAAGCTGCATCAAAATATGTGGAGTAGCCTAGGCCATGGCGGACTCGTGGGGGCGAACACTGACTTGATGGCAAAAATAAAAGTGATTTGATTAAGTTTAATTACACGGAACAGTAACAACAATAAAAAAAAGAGGAGTAATATTAATAATTAATAATGGAGCCATGTACAGTAGAGAGCACTTGTTGTACAGTCTTTTTGGTTTAGAGCGACGGTTGAACAAGCAGTATACGTCTGCTTTTATCGGTCAAACTGCTTTTACTACGTAATTAGTACCACAGTAAATAAAATTTTCAGAAAAAAAATATTTTAGTGTTAAAAAAACTGCATCTCCTTATTTTCTTAGGCTGAGTTCCAGATATTTCCCAGCACTAGTAATCCTGCTGATAGTGGCACGGGTCCTATATGATACAAAATGTATTTTTTAAATTAATCTTATAGATGGGTTTAATAGGTATCTACTGTATTCTATGATTACAAACTACACTGTTATGAGAACTAGACCAGTGTTGACATTATTTTTATGGCCAACTTTATTATTAATAATAATGTTTTTTTGTATTTCAAATAATAGCAACATTCAGAGTAGAGATGAAAAGCTACCCCTACTTGACCGTAGGACAATTATGACAATTACAATTAAGTTATTGTGCTATGATAGATAATCAGTTTATTGTTCTTACCTCAAATATATACAAAGATTGCCATGATTCATCTTTTAATAAAATTGAATTTCCTTTAATCTCAATGCGCTTGATATCATCTCTGGATGACAGTGATGATGGCGGGGTAGTTAGAAAAGACTTTAATAATGAGGGATAATATCACTTTTACTGAAGACCTTGCGATTGTTAGAGGGGTTACATTGATAAATTAGATATTGCTATTTTTTTTTTTTTTTTAAAAAAAAACAAAACATCAAGATCTTCACATTATCTTGTAAACAATGCTTTGTAAGCCATCGGGCTGTTGAAATCTTCTCCTAACGCTCATGGGGTTAAGTATCAAGAGGAAATGGCACCAGAATGGGAAACTCAGATTGAGGAAAAGGGTTAACTTGTGTCAGGAGCTTTATTTCCCTGTCTCCGAGTCACATAGATTACAACAACAAGAAGCCCAGGTTATGTTCAAATAATTACTGACCAAATTCATCATTAGTTTTGCTAGGCCTTAGTAATGCAAAAACTCGGTAACATCTATCCATAAACAATAGAAAAGTTGTAAACACATACCAAAAGGTTCAAAATGGATCAATAAACTTGCAGACTTCGCAAAAGTAACCCTTTTAGTTCCTTCGTAAAAGGAAAAACAAAAAAAATATACTGTACCACACACAGCAAATTTTTTTATTTTTTTTGGTGGATTCACCGAGGGACTTTAATCCCTTTCAGTCAGCTGGCCAATAGAGGACCAACTCTTAGTAAAGACAGCTCGGTAACAAGGATGTTGTCCAGCGTTTAAGAGTGCACTTACGTAATACAGATTTTCAGGCTTATCACTAGTAGTCGTATGACCACGCTCACAAGGCTTCCACGCTTAATGGCAGAGGCTCTAGAAAGAAAGTCATGGATCAGAGGGAAAATAATAAAACCAACTGCGACATGATGTACAAGAAATCTGGGGAATCACAGTGGTTCAACCCACAATGCCCATGGTTTTCACAATAGTAAATATGATTTGCCAAGGCCAGTGGCGCTCATAAGGGTAAACAGCTAGTCCAGGTAATCTATTTGGCTACTTGAATAAACAAAAAAACTTAGCTTTTAGACAAAGTTTGAAAAAACCCGGGCGTTTGAAAATGCTGCCAGATTCATATACACTTGGGAGCACCCACCAAAGTGCCAGTGTCCCCCCCTAAAGCGCTAGGAACCCAAAGTCCAAAACAAAAGGACCTGAAATGCCAAGGTATAGACTGGAAAACAAGTTGCCAACCGCTGGGGTGGTGGTAGTTGAATTTACAAGCGTGTCCCCATCCCTCCGGCGAAGCAGCCAACGGCGAAGCTGCGCTTGATGAGAAAAAAAAAAAAAAAAAAAATCGTGATCCATGCTTTTGGTCAGGACAGACAAAAATAGAAAAAGAGAAAAAACAAAAAAAAAAAAAAAAA
>Ga0160505_101731_pt1 | contig 10039 bp, 14 predicted proteins | sample DIDeMG_FD_108225 | JGI IMG/M metagenome (GOLD analysis project Ga0160505, IMG submission 108225) | Enriched chicken feces microbial communities from UW Madison campus, WI, USA - DID2874_E49_Stillage MG | ecosystem: Host-associated > Birds > Digestive system > Large intestine > Fecal ...
ATTAATATCGCCGAGATTTCCACAACCGCGACTCAGCCCAAGTCTCTCGATGGTCGTGAGTCCGGACATTCTGCAATCTCTGCCATTCCCAGTCCACGTATATTTGGTTGTCTCCTCAACGTGAACTTGCATCGATCCTCAGTACTGCTCGCCCAAGGCCCTAAGAGTTGTGGTTCGCAAGTGACCCCCTTCTCGAACAAAGGTGGCCCTCGTATCTCATTCTGACACCCGCTCATCCGTCCACGATATCCAACTCCCTGCGAAAGAGCCTCACATCGACCGGAACAGCAGCAGATGCGGAGCGCGAAGAAACAATGTGATAAATGTGCGGGTGTGTGTGCATCTCGACTGCTCGACTCGTCTCTCTCTAAATACGACGTGTCCGAGGGAGCGAGGGGCCGACCGGCTGCATGCTAGCCGTAGACGGCACTCCCGACGGCGCGACGGTCGCCTGCATGCCTCCGAGGGTGCCCTGGTGGTGCTCCGAGCGTTCAACGCTCGGTGCCACATTGGGGCGCACGGTGCCACTCTCTAACAAACAAAACATAGGTGGTGATAGCTCAGCGGTAGAGTAGCAGATTGCAATACAGTTATCTGTTGGTCCCGAGTTCAATCCTCGGTCATCACTTTTTGGGCCTGCCTCTGGCCCTGGGACATCAGAGGTGGGCGACGCCGGGCGGCCTGGGACTTTGGCACCTCGGCGGATGTGGAGTTCGAGGCGATAACGACGTTTTGGTCGCCGCTACGCGCCGGGTCTGATGGATGTCTGAACCGCCTGTCGGGTGTCAACTTGGGCCGTGGTTGTTGGGTTGTCGAGTGTTCTGCCACACTCATTTAGCCACAACTCCATATGTTGACTGGTTAGTCTGTGTAATCAGCGCAAGGCCACAGGACAAGCCACTGATGCTGGGTATCCCGTCTACCCAGAGCGCGACCAGTTCAAGCTATGGGAACGCCAACGTGGGCAACCAAGAGCGGGCACCGCATCCCCTGAGAACCAGCCAGCCCCCACGGCTCATGGCCGAGGGTGTACCGCGGGCGGAACTCTCCCGAGCCATGTGTGTGAAGCCCAAAAGATCTAATTCAGAAGCGCAAATGCCAGAGATAGACACAACGTATTATACATGCATCCCAACATGCACGCCAAACAGCACCACGCAGTGTGATCGACCGATCGTTCGCTCGGAATTCGCGATTGTTGATTTCGCACCGAGCGGGCCGCGGGCCGCGTACCCGCCATTCATTTGGATAGGGGCATGTATGACGTCCCACGAGCGGCCACGAGCGGCCAGCGGGGACGACTCCGGGTTTGCCGATGGTTTCGCCCCCGCGTCATGAATTGCGAGATTGCAGCACTCGGGACGTATATGCAGCACGGTGGCGCTTGAGAAGATTGTTATGACGGTGGCCGCAGGCGGTGTTGGCTGGCCGCATGCAAGAGGTCGCCAATCACCAAGCCGTCGGAAGATGCGGCGTGCACGGCCCGGCTGTCGACGGTCTTCGTGCACACATTGTTGTACTCGAAATTTCATCGCCGTCGCGAATGAGACCCGTCTCGAGCCTGTCCATTCCTTGATTCCTTGACGTAGCTGGCTTGTTCTTGTTCGGCCAGGGTTCGCGTCCCGCTAGCTGCGTACGACCGTGAGCATGCGGTTACAGTCAGTGAGGGTGATGGGGGTTAGCGTTGAGTGAGAGCGTGAAAATTCATGTTGGTTCGTGAGTGCGCTAGAACGTCAGGAGTTTGACGCCTTGTGGTCATTGTGCACATCGGGCGGTCGCTGATGACGACAAGCCAAGCCCGCAGAAGTCAAGAGTCAAGGCTTCGCGCAGCGCGGTGCGGTCGCGCGACATTGTGAAATTTGTTCAATTCCCACAAGGCGTCCCGCAAGGCGTTCCTCCAGCATTTCACAACGCCGCCCGCAGCAGCAGCAGCACGAGTTTGTTCCTGCGCCTAAATGTTGGATCGGATGGAGACTACAGGAATAAGCTCGGGCGTGTGCATGTGCTCTAAGTCAAGTTTGTGAGGCATGCCAGGCAGACATTCGCCTTTCGAGCTTTCGAGCCTAGTTGTGAGGAAAAATTGCAAGAGACAGAAGAAAAACAAGGAGAAACTTTGCTCAAGCCATGATTGCACTCTGCACTCTGCCTGCAAACTTTTCACGACTGCGGTGCAAGAACACAAAAAGGTTGTTGTGAGATTTCATTTCGGAGGTATTTCGGACGGAGATACCGATAGCCATCAGTCAGGAATGGAACGGACTCTGATTTCACAGCGGGCAACAGCAAGCAAACTGCATCGAGTATGCAATCTAAGCACCCCTATCGGAGTCTTGATAATCAGAGAAAGGAGGCCCCATAGGAGCGGTGAGTCACCAGCCCTCAATGACCTGTCCACGCCGGCGGCCACGCGGCCGCCTCCCTGGCATGGGCATGTCCAACGTCGTAAGTCGGTCCTGCAAAGTCGGAGGAGGTCTTCGCAGTGTGCTCACGGGAATATTCCAGTCAGTCGCCCCGCTGTTCCCTCTGCGCTGCATCCCCGGCCAGTGAAGCAGTGAAAGGGACAGGCAGAGTCCGTCCATCAAAGCGCCACATTTGTGAAGACCTGAGAAGTGGCGCGAATAGAGTTTGGAGATCCTGTGTGGCGGTGGCTGCCAGGGCTGTTGGGGTTGGCAGAACTGGAGCACACAGGAAAGCGGGCAAAGAGAGGAGCAAGTGGTGCCCTCAGCCCTCAGCATGAATCATCATGCCGCCCCTGCTAGACAGAGTTTGACCGACACAGGGCAGTTGGCGAGGGTCCATTGCTGCCCTGCTCAACACCGAGAGCAATTTCATCACCGCTTAATTGTCGATATTGACCCCGATCTGCGCTCCTGAGTCTGGTGGGCTGCGTCTTGTGCTCGTCTTGTGCGTCGAGGCGACTCTCTCTCCTTTGCCTGCGTTCTCGGAACCAGAACAAACTTCTGCCCACTCATCGGGTCTTTATCGGCACCCACTCCCTCACCTCTGCTCGTCTCCCTCGCGACCCGCCGCCACGTTGACTGACGGAATGCAAACCTCAGCGGCGCCCGGGGGTCCTCCTGCGGGAACGGCACCGCTGCCTGGGAACCGCCGGGGAACCAGGAGGGTAGGCTGCGCGGAGATAGAGACGAGCCTGAGCTGATGCCAAAGTCATGCCACATCTAGGAATCAACTTTGTCCCCAGAGTATCCACCGTTTTGGAGCATTGTCGCTGGGCGCTGCTCGCCACACGTTGTTCTCATTCCCTGCTTGTCTTGAGGTCTGCTTCTGCGCCGTTTTGTCCCCGACGACACGACATTGTTGCTGACAATGCCCTCGGCGTCTTCGTTCGCGGTCCTTTCTGTTGCCCGCTGTCCGTCTAGTCCGTCGACCGTCTCGTCCGTGTCCGGTTTTGTCTGCTAGTCACTGTCACAGGAGACGAGGGCCATGCAGGACACCAAACACACCAAACACGTCAAACCGATCACAGGGTGTTTGGGTCCAATCAGTGTGGGAAGGGGTGGACGCGTTGATGCATTCCGGAGATCACGGGCAGTTGACCTTAGACAAGGGTGAGGTGTCGATTGCAGAGGGGGTGGTGGGCAAGTAGCCGAGCGAATGTTAGCAACGGGCAAGACACCACCACAGGACCCGAGACGAGGGGCTCTGAGCGGACACAAGCCAAGCCTCGACGCGCATCTGACACTGCGCACGAGCCGCCCGTTGCCCCTGCGCAGCCCCCCCGCGTAATGCCCAGCGTGGCGTTGACGCCACATGGCACTCGTTCACAGCTCGCTTTCTCTGCACAAAGGTCGGTGGCGGGTGCCTGCATCTCTGATCAGCCACATGGACAAGTGAAGAAAGAGAGGAGAAACAAGCAACCAACCGAGACTGCGGCTGCGACCAGGCAGGTCAGACATGCGATCAGACACCTGCGCACTGGCACGGATCGTGGCATGTGCATGTATGGGCAGTAACCGCTCGCATCCCTTGCGTCCATATTCGCGCCGCCCGCTCTCTCCCCACTGCCGCCGTGGCGTTGTGGCTTGAGGTTCCGGAGCTTCTGTTGAAAGACAGGGAACACGCGCGTGCGGTCTATGCCGTTCGCGGCTGCGTTCTGTTGCTTCCATGCTTCTGAACTGTCAGTGGTTCTGGTTCTGGACTCGTTGTTCAATGCATGGTTCTGCTTCTGGACTCGTCATGCAACAGACTGGTTCTGGTTCTGTTGCAGCATCGGCGAATGTGACGAGCCCACTGGGACTGCACCATTTGTGTCAGGAAGCCCGAGTTAGATTGCCGATGTCGGCAGGGCCCGCCTCCGCCCCGTGTTCGCATTGGATCAGTCGATCGAGGACGAGGTGTGTCGTGGTGGGACTCGCCGGCACTCGCGGTCGTTAATCCAAGAGGAAGTGTTCAGTGTTACGCGTCGGGTTCTTGGTGAGGGTCAGTGGGCAGCCGTGGTTGTAGGGGTAGGCAAAGTGAGAGACAGTCAGTGTGGCGTGACGACACGTCGAGGAATTGCCCACTTGGCCTTTGTGATCGATTGATCGGAACAGTGTCAACGGCGCGAGAGTCAGCATCAGTATCCTCCATGAATCACGTATGATCGACAGGACGTATGGGAAGAGACACCGACAACGGGCAACGGCATGGTGTCCACTGGCGACGAGTGTCGAAAGCCACACGTGTCTAAGACTGCGATCAGCAGATCAGGATCAACAGACCGTGAAGTCGGTCCACACCCTCCTCCGACGGGATAGTGATTGCGGAGAGCACGAGCGAGCACGAGCACGACAGCAGCGTGACAGTCCAAAGCGAGTGCGACAGTCAGCGGAAAGGAGAGTGGAGAGTTTCGGTGGGGACTGCGTGTCCTATGGGCCAATGCCAGCATGACAGCATGGCACGGAACGGAAAGATACTACAGGGAGCGGAGCGTGACATGGGGGTGATGTGATGGCTGGCTCCACCGGTGCCTGCTTCTTGTGGCCGATGGATCTGGGGCCAGCGTACCGTCTTTTACGACCAAGGCAAAGGGCAAAGGCCGAATACGGTATGTGTTCTTGCGATCCAGAGAAACATTGCCTGAGGTTATTCTTTCCGCGCACAGCAACTGTTCCAGTGCTGATGAGTAGAAGCAGGCACACGCAAAGAAAGTGCACAATGGACAATGGACAACGAACGACGAGCTGGACGAGTAGCAAGGGTGGCGATACCTCGCCGATGGCGCTGTCCAATCCGCAAGCCTCGCGATATGCGAGACACACGCGCAGTCGATCTGACCGTGAGATTCCAGAATACAATGCAAGGCGGCATATGCCGTCATTGCCGAGAACTGAGGAGCCGGCTCCCAGGTCCGAGAAACTGATGGACCAACGTGAGACAGCGATTGACGCTTTTACACAATCTTGCCGAGTCTCCGACCAATGGAGCGCCTGGTCCTCCCGTGCTGCTTCGGACAGGGTGTGTGTGCCCATTGTTCTATGTATCTCAGAAGCCATCCATCGGCGAGAGCTGGCCGACCGGAAGCCATCAATCAGGTTCTGACACTGGACATGGGCCGCAACTTGTAGATACAGTGCACTGCAATCACGGGCGAACCGAGAACAGTAGGACGAACGAACATTCAGCGGCAACGATCCGCGACGGCATTGGACCGGGGGCGGTGGGAGATCCTCGACGTCGCTGTGTTCTCGCCCCATCACGCCACCTTGTGTTATCTTAGAGCACGACCAATGCTTTGGTGGCTGCGTTGATGGCCGCAATTACATACGATTCCCGTCCCTCGCTCCCATTCACCACGCGCTCCGCTCCATCGTGTACCTTTTATAGGCTTGCCGTGTTGGGTTGTCCGTTGTGTGGGGGTGAGGACGGAGGCGGTGGCGGTGACGACACGCGGATGCATGCATGGTGCAGGGACAGCAGCCATCGGACAACAAAGCAAAACAACGACGCGAAGGCACAACTCAACTCAAATAACAATGCTGAAATGCAATGCATAACACATGCTGCTCGGGTCTTTATCGGCATTGCATCGCATTGACAGGACAAGGAACCAACCTCACACACGAGTTTCAATCAGGTCAACGTCAAGGTCTGGGTCTAGGTCAGGTCAGTCAGGTCAGGTCAGGTCCAGCCGGTGAATGGTCACGCTCAACGTCAACGTCAAAGTCAACGTCAAGGTCAGAGTTCCAAGCTTCGTCGAGTACGAATACGACCTTCTCGATCTGGTTGCGTGACTGGCTGAACTAGTGGTTCGGCGGTACGTTCCTCGCTGCTCGTAGTCTCCATCGGCTGCTGAGCCGAGCATCGAGCCCCGAGTCTGCAGCAACGCAAGCCTACCGACAGAATTCAGAGTAGGCTCAGAGCATGATCTAGCATGACACAACTTTGGGTTGGGTTCAGTTAGAGTTTGGTAGTCGTAACGGGGCCAGAGTGACACGCATCGCATTCTCCATGCCGGCAAGGCATTCGCAAGCAAAAACTGGTTTAGCGATCCGATGCCTTCCACTTGTTTCTTGTCCAAAGGTGGCAAAATGCATAATTGCTACCAGGCTGCGAGCCGGGAGGTTGTCCATCTTTCAGGTCCCATACAGGACCCGAGCTGCCGGCACCGGCCGTGCCTCGGCCGTAGTCGTGCCTGTTTTCCCGCTTTGGGTGCTGGGCTTGCCTGGCGTCCTGGCGTCCTGGCGTCTCTAATCGTGCCGGTCTGATGCCCATTCCCCGATGCATGCCGGTATCGTGTGCCTGGCAAGTTAAGGTCGAGGACCACGAGCCAAGATGGAGTTGGGATCTGGATCGGCGGGTCCGGGGGGTTAAGCATTGACAAAGAGTGGGTCCGGAGTGCATGTGTCTCGAGCCCGGGCCCAGTTGCGGGGCACAGTCCTCATCCTTCATCTGCTGCCCCTGATCCCGGAGGATTGGACACGGACTGCGTTATGAGCAGCCACCTTTGACCATCAGGAGTTGAGGCTCCTGGCCTACGGCACAAGGGGTGCAAGCAAGGGCGTGACTCATACTCGTTCCAGCAGAACGGCCTCGGATCCTGAGCGGCGGCTTACGTTGTTTGGGTACCTTACATCCTTTGTCTCGGTCGTCCCTTGCGGGGTGAACGTCGTGGAGTGCTGTTGAGTTCAGCTACTGCTGCGCTAAACCTCTTTCAGTATGGTCGTGCACACGTCTCGTGTCATTGACAGTGACGGCGACAGTGACATGGTACTATGTGCCGTGTGAGGATTAGGTGATAAAGACCTGAGTCACTGTGCACAAGATCGTCACGCTACGCACATGACGAGCCGTAATAGACAGCCATTACGGCTGGCTCAGGCATGAAAGTTAGACTAGCCGTCGAAGGATGCCGGGAAACCGTATGCACTGGCTGAGATCGTAGTCACAGGAGCGCCGCACTCAGCATGGTGCACGCGGGTCAGTTTGTATGCATGCACATACCGTATGCCCTTCGGCCAGCCGTTATCCGCTAATCGGGAAGACACAAATACGGTCCGCACTTCCGTGTCGTACTGCTCACCCGACAGGTCAGGTATTTGGGTGGGTCCCTATTTCAGTCTGGGGGTCGATGGATGCAGACCTGTGGCCTGTGGCTTGGCGAACTTCGGGGTGTTGAGTGAACAGGGTGAAGGTGGAGGGGCTCGTGAAAGGGGTGGAGGTGAGCTCGGTGATGGCTGGTGGAGCTGGAATGGAAACTGTGCGCTGTCACGGACAAGTACTGGTCCGAGAGGGCAGTTGGGGAGCAAAGCGGCAGCAAGGAAAGTGCAGGAAAGGTTCGTAGAGGGTGGCTCCTAAGTAAGGGATAGGAGTATGTATGTTTTGCGAGCCCGATAATGAACGGCATGTACGAGAGCGTAATAAGCAGTCACGTCTCGGCTGGACAGATGAACAAGGTCAGGGCTCACTAGCGCGCTCACTTTCCAGCGGGTGTACCGAGATTGCGATATGAGATCGTGGTGGGTGGGCTGGGACTGTTTAATTATTCGAGGCGAGGGTTAGACGAGCCGAAGGGTGGCAGATGTCGACGCCAAGTATCTCCACGAGACAATCGCGGTTCTGAGCGGCATGGGCCAATGGATTGTGTTGTTGACAGAGTTTGGTGGCTCGCCCCGAGTGCATCGGACGCCGAGCAGCGGCGTTGGTGCCGTCAGACTCAGGCCCGAAATGGAGTGTTGGCGTGCAGCTAGGCGTCAAAAGCGATTTCGAGATTGGGGAGAGACTCGCCCGCCAGCCGCCGGTGACGCCGCACGCCGTAAGTATGTAAACGCCACAAAAACGCCCTTTGTTCAGCGCCTCATCAAGGGTGAGAAAGTGACCACGCTGCTGAGAACGAGGCAACAGTCCCCCGCGCGCCGCGAGAGCCGAGACGCGGCTACTTTGTAGTCGAAACGAGCGAGGACGACGACGGCCGTACCGACGACGCAGACATAGATCCGAGGCGTTCAGAAATCAAAAAGAGTGAAGACAGACGCAAGCTCTCCCAAAGGGACAACATTGAGGGTGGCAAAAGGACACTCGCAACACAAACCAAGCCTCTTCGTTTAGCTCTCGAGGCGAAGAAAAAAGGCATAACCAAATGCAATACAATGAATGGATCTAGTCTGCCCATGAGCACGTACCGCCAGCGGTAGCTGGGATAGAGAATGGGAGGCTTGAAATTTGAACCTCGGCGCCTGGTACATGCTGCATGCAAATGACAGCTACGGTTTTAGTTGGTATTGAGTGGCGGCAAATCATTGCATCTGGGCCCTGTTCTATCGGCCTCTGTTGTGTCCCCACCGCTTGCCTCGTGCTCGCGTCGCTCAATGGGAACCTGCCATGGATCCAACTTCACTAGCAAGCTTAGCATGCTATCTGCGCGCACAAAAGCTCCCTTGTTATTGACGTCGACGGTGCGCCGGTGACATAAACATAGGGTGTTGAATGCGTGTCACTCGACATAAACAGTGCCTTCGCCACCATGCACCCTCTCACTATGTTCCACCCCGGCCCTGTCTGCGTGTCACTGCTGCGCAGAACCATTCACCGCGAGGGTTCGCAGAGCATGAGCACTGATTTATTGCATTATTTATCTCGTCGGCGGCGGAGAATCACCTCAACTTGACGGCAGGGCGGTTAAGCCGAAATCAGTAAACGCAGGTTAAAGAGGGATGCAAGGTGGACAGCCAGAAGAGGAGAGGAGCCGCGATTGAACGGGCATGTGGGCACTATTACCGTCCAGATTCGTAAGAGACACATCACCAGATCTCGCTCGCCTTTCTCGGCCCTTGGCTTTTGGCCGCCGTTCTCGCTCCGTTAATAGTTCAAGTGGTACGTTGTTAGATTGCTCTTTATTAGTCGAAGTCAGCGAGGGATAGCGAGCAGTGAAGGGAACTATGGGTCATCTGCATGGGGTCCGAATCTAAAAGGGCTGCGCGGGTATGCAGGGAACCACAGCTGCCCGGTCCCCCGGTCCCCCTCGTCTTCATCATCCTTAACTTGTGCTTGTTCTTGATGACCCTGTACCCAAAAACAGTAGCCCTCCCTTCAACTAAACTCTCCCCGAGCAATACCTTAGGCTGCTCGGTCTGCCTCGCTGCCCTTTTGACCTTGTGACTGGCACAATCTCGGGAGACTACGCCCGCGCGGTGCGGCATCAAAGGGTTAATCGCGCGGCATGATGAGAGAATGCAGGATCAGAAGGACCTTGTTGATCATAGAGTTTGACCTGAGCAGAGGTAAAAAAAAAAAATCTCATCATCACCGGCATTGCATGCAGACGGGCAGTCCAACCGACAGGACCGACTGACAGATCCGACCGGGTCAATAATGTCCTAAAGACCTTACCTCTGTGCCTTAAAATCAGATGTAAAAGAAGGACAAGGTTGATGGCTTTCAAGACAGAGGGACAGCAAAGCAAAAGAGGGACGACGGGTGATGGGATGGAGGAGACAAAGAGACCGAGGAGAAGCAACAAAAAATCAAGTGAAATGTCTTGGCCACACTGCCGAAAACCATGCACAAGCCCCCACTCTGTCAACCCTCATTTTGACTTCAC
>Ga0160505_101732_pt1 | contig 10036 bp, 5 predicted proteins | sample DIDeMG_FD_108225 | JGI IMG/M metagenome (GOLD analysis project Ga0160505, IMG submission 108225) | Enriched chicken feces microbial communities from UW Madison campus, WI, USA - DID2874_E49_Stillage MG | ecosystem: Host-associated > Birds > Digestive system > Large intestine > Fecal ...
AAAAAAAAAAAAATTTTTTTTTTTTTTTTTTTAATAAACCGACACCTTAAAAACAAAAATATAAATTATTTTTATTTTTTTTTTTTAATACTCATAATTCTCACCCCTCTCCAAACTTGTTGAATTTAATATCAAAAAATAATCCATTTTTTTAAGCAAAAAGGAAAAACCCCCAAAAAAAAGCAAATTCAAATACATTTTCATCTTTTTGAATGAAACAATAAAAAAAATCACGCAATAACGACTCTGGAGGTCAATTGGATAATTGATTATCCAGAATTTCAATTAATTATTTTATTTTCTGAAATTGAAGTTTTAGAGATTGTATCGTGGTTTGGCCAATAAATTGCTCTAGGTATGTTGTTTGTAAATCAAAAACCTATGCAAAAAAAAGAAAAACACAGGGAACACTTGGGTGTCTTGTCAATAGTGTCAGACTAAAACAAAATTAAGATTAAATACAGGAGGTCTCACTTCCTCAACATCCATATAATCTACTGAGCAATTGAATACAATTGAAAATATTTTGTACACACCGTTAGTCGATGGCTAAGAAGTAATGTCGGTATCTAAAAAACTACTAGTCCTCAATCTATTTTTTTCTATTAAAATAAATCTCACCTGTCCACTCGTGGGTTTTCCCAAAGAATAAGTAAGCACAGACTTTTTCTGAATGATGACAATTAGTTTCAAAGGTTATCGAGAAAGAAAGAGAGAAAAGAACAATCGAAGCCATCAAAAAACAGTTTTTACATAGCATAGATTACTTATCGCTACTTGACTTTCCCCCTCTTTGGTTGATATTTTTTGAAAACAAAATGATTGCCTCTTTTCCATCTTTCCCCGAGCTCATGGCACGCTTACTAGCGAACACGGCTACTTGTGCCCAACCCGGCTATTTTAGCTCGATCAAACATGTTCAAAAACAGGAAAAAAAAAAACGATGACGAAAATAACAAACTTAAAAGCTGTATCGCTTTTTAAACTTATCTTTACTACTAGTGTACTGTTGCTTTTTATTTTAAATTTTTTTTTAACAAAAATCTACCCTTGAAAAACCTATTGAGTCTATATCTCCGTTGATGCTATAACGGAAACCCCCGACAATTTTAAAAAAATAATAATCTTTTTTAATAAAAAACCTTTTCCAGTTTTCCTTTCAGTTCAATTTCCTATCACTGTAATGTATGTAAATGCCAACTATTTTAAAACACCTTTACGGGGACCAGTTCCTTCTTAGACCGCATAGAAGCAGTAAGAAAACATGTAAGGCTGAAAACGTGGGGTTTACTGTGCTTTGTGAGATGTTGCGGCTTACTACTGGGACATCAATGCTGTTGCTACGGTATTTTTTAAAACGTTTATCAAAGTGGTGTACAAAGACTGCCTTTAGATTTTGTGTTACCCCACGATTTTCTCAAGTCGACTGGTGCTAATGCTTTTTTTTTATCACTACTGCGTGGAAATTAAGATTTCTTAAAAAATTATTTCCTCATTTGGTTCTTAATAGCTGCAGAAAGTTAATTAGTAGACATAGGGCCATTTTCCTAACATTAGATCTCATAGTGCATACACCTATCAGGTACTATAGAAGCAAATACTGGGGAAAAGTATTCATAGAAAAGTTTTTTAGAGAAGCAATGTTAACGGAGCCAATGTCCTAATTGGGGCTATGGCTCTTACGAACACTACTTTTCATAAGGCTAATTGGTCGAGGGATCTATGGATGACGATGGTGATCCAGTAACAGCATAGAAACCTGCGATATCAACAAAAGTATCTCCACTTCTGAGTCCATCCTTGAACTATGGTAATGTCAAAAACCCCCCTTTTTCAATGCTGTGGTACAACTATCAATAGATGCTATAAGGTTGAGAGTAGTGATAAGTACTGACTATAGTACTAGACTTTTTTGCTGTTATGGGAAAGAAAAAATGGATTTTACTATAGAAAAGCCTGGTAAGAGGCTTACCCCACACAGTCTTTACAAAACAAAAATAACTTTATTTTCATCGATGGAGAAACGGAACCCAAAAAGAACAAAGCCAAAAAGGACTGTAAGCAAACTACGAGAACACCGCATTACCTAAATGATTTCATGAACCGGAACATGGGCATACAAAAGAGGCACACAGATTTTTGCTGAAGCTTGAATTAAATTTTTTTTTGATAATTTAAAATCATGGCGAATGAGGTAATCATTCAACGATTAGGTAAAATGGAATTTATTAGATAACACGCACAATGTTTCGTAATCATCAATTCATTTCGTAATATTACATTTTTAAACTTTCATAAGAGTTAAGAGTCGTTGCTACTTCAACGTTAGAATTACCCCCTAAAATCTATGAGAGATACTTTTTAGCAGCTTTTATTAGATCTAGCTGCTACGATACCTTAGACGCCATCTATTGTCGTATGTGCAATTCAACGAACAAATCTAAAATGTAAAAATATGATTGAATACATACAGGCACTTGCACTTACATTTAGCTTTTTTTTTTTTTTTTTTTTGGGTTTTATCTCCAAGTACAAAATACCACATTCTCTTAACCTTTGATCGCCGTAGTATTAAATGGGATCAGAGCATGAGGTTCACCGAGGGGTGTAGGTATATATATAAATCCTCTAATCTCTTAAAATTTCAATTCTTTTTTTTTTTACTCTCTTATATATTCACTTCAACTACATTAATAATTCTTTTTCCAACCATCTTTTACTATCGACTTTATAATCTTTACCACAATGCTAGGATACAACAACTACTATCAACCGTCCATCCCCCAGCTACAATATCCTAGTCTAAAGGATACTTGCTACAATTGTACGTATAGATCACTCCTTCATAATATTTGAAACAATTGACTAACTGTTGTTATTGTAGGCGGTCTGTTTGGCCATCAGGTTAGTGCTCTTGCTAAAAGCAAAGTTTGTATTTACTTTACAAGGCCAATTAAACTAACGTTAATGCTTTAGGCACGGTCATGCCCTCAGAATGGCACTCCTGTCTGTTACAATTGCGGTGGTAAGTACTGACCTCTTCTCTCAATCATTGTACCCACATAGCCCAGTTCCGATATTAACTCAATTTCAACAGATGACGGTCATGTCAGCAAGGCCTGTTCTAAACCAGACTATGGCAAACTCTGCTACAAGTGTGGTGAGTCGGACCACCTGCTACGCTCTTGCAGTAATTACACATCATCAAACTCTGCAGGCACCAGTGCCAATAGTAGCCGCAGCAGTAGCCGAAACTCTTCGATAGACAATTCCCCCGCTGTTGCCCGCCGTCGTAGCTCTCTTACTGAGCTTGAAGAAAGCATCAATAACAACAACAACCGCATGGACTCTCCACCGCCACTCATGCCTGTCATGTTTTATCCACCGCCAGTACCCCACATGTATCCTTACTGCGTCTACCCAGAACCAACATTTTTCTACTCTTATCATCCGTCTCCTCCTGTATCGAGTAGCCCGCATCCCAACTCGATAACTCAGACATGCTATTCCTGCGGAATGTTTGGCCATACCAGTCGTGAATGCATGAACAATGGCCAAATTTGCTACCATTGCGGTGACGTCGGCCACGTTAGCAAGGAATGCGCTGTTTCACAAGATGAAAAAGTTTGTTATCGGTGTAAATCCCCCGGCCACAAGGCCGTGAAATGTGATACTTCTACTTCTCTTACGACTGTTGAAGCGACGACTACGGCAAAGGCGGCAAAGAATAAGAAGAAGCCTAGCGGCGGAGAAAAGTCGACAAAATAAGAAAACCAAAATACCGATAACAAAATTGAATTTGTACTGATGAGAAAAACCGGAAGGAAAAAAAAGATCAATAATCACAGATTATGATAGTGGTTTGGTTGGCTTGTGATAGGTATTCTATTTAATGAATGAAATGAAAAGTGTTTATTTTTTATTATTTTTTTTATAATTTTCTTTTATGTTTTTCAATATTTTGCCGACTAGTGGAGACGTACGGCTGACCAAGCGGAGAGCTAAGCTTTTACTTTTATTGTTTTAAAAACCCTTTTGGGGTCAGCGCCACACGAAAATGGGTTTGGTTGCCGAAACTTGAGTCCAATCGCATTACCAAAAAAACAATAAAACCCCAATTGCCGTTTCACCCAACCGGAATCAGGACCTCTGGCGGTAAACACGACAATCCAATATATCCAGATGTCTTTTGTTTTGATTTAGTTTCAAATATTCATAAAAGAAAAACGAGAGAAAGGTTATCATCAACCTACCCCCTGCGCCTCCCTCCCCAGGTACTGTAAGTTAGACTTTGTTTGCAAACTCATACTGGTAATTTCAGTAGCCGGTGGGGTAAAAAAAATTTTTTTTTTTTGATAAAGGTACAGAACTATTTCGGAGTATCCATTGTATGAAATGTAAAAAATGGTGATGAAATAGGGCAATCTGGAAAGACAACACGGGGTAATGTGCCCATTTTTTAAAAGAAAACAAGCATATTTATTTACTTATTGCTATAATGTTGCTTGTAACTACTTGATATAAGGACAATAATCTAATTATATATCAACAAAGATAATATATGCATATTTATTTTTGGTCATGTATACCATCTGTACATTAGCAAATTTGTGGGCACACAATGGGATTCAGAATCTGGATCGAGCGCATTCTCTCCTCTCGCTTCTCCTCTAGGGATTGAGGAAATTCGCTGTAAAACCCTGGGCACCATCAAATATCAAAGCCTCTTTTACATACACATACAATAGCCGTTATTAAATCAATTTTATTGAGATGTAAAGCTCTAAAATTTATTTCAAAGAGAATATAAAAATAAGATATTAGCACAATAAACCGGGGGGTTTTATTTTTTTCCCCCGGTAATGTCATTTTAACACAACCGCCAATTCCGATAGTTGGCCCACAGGGGTCATGTAAAAAAGAAATAAACTAAACATCACCTGGTAAGCCCAGGGAAAAAAAAGGATTATCTTGATGAACGGTGGTAGTTTATCCTACTCTTGCAATTACGTGAACTAAATGAGTGAACACACAAAGGCATAGTTTGAAATCTACAAGTACTGGAAACAAAGCATGTAGACTTCCAGCTGCAGTGGGGTCTTATGGTATTCTATGCCTCATTTACTTTTTTCTCTTTTATAATCAATGGCGACTAAAGCTTGGTTTTAATTAATTATTATTGTTATTATCATCATTATTATTTGTCCGATCTTGTTTATGCATGCTCTCTTATGTTTGCAAGTTGACTGGTGATCCCTCAGAAGACATGTACTAATGTACTTTTCTTTTTCTTCTTAGTTGCTTCAATGTCACAATGAGATCAAATTATAACATCAGCGAGCCTCAAAACTTGATAATTTAATCATTATTTCTTATTCCGGATTACAAAGTGATCCTAACTATGATGAGTCCTATCATCCCTTACTACTGGGATGGACCATGTCCCAATCATATTCTTATTGTGGGGGAATAAACTTTGCATTCTCCCATCATCCACCTTTTTTAATTTATTTATTCTTTTCACTTGTTTGAAAATTATAAATAGAGAAAGACTTCCAGGTCTTTCTCCTGGAAAAGTGAACTATGTTTTTTTTTTTTTGAAAAATAAGAAGCAATTATATTTCTTTGAATTTCTTTTGAAACGTCCCTCGTTACAATATAAATAACAAGATATATTTTTCGTTTTAAAAAATAAATAGCGTGTATACCACCCATTGGCCTCTAACACTGCATTTTCATGGTTGCTATCAAGAGATCGAAACAAACATTGCCCGAACGCGTACATAACTGCTCGATTGCTTCATAAGCATGTTTTTTTTGACTTGGTTTTTATTTCCATCAAATAAATCAAGATCTGGGTAAAGAATATAGATACACTTTTTAAACTTAGCTCATGCTGTCTCAACAAGGGTCAAATCAGATGAGTACTGGACCAGTCAACAATTGAAGTGCCATTTTTATCGAACCAATTGTCAATGATATCTGTATGAATAGGAGTATGATCGTTCATAAGCCCACACCTTGGTGCAATATAACACGTAGATATTTAATACCTTGCCAATAAAAGCATGAAGAACATTCTCCTTGGGTGGATTCCTTATCCTATTCATTCGGTAGAATTAATTATGACCCCCACTCCAGAATGCCGCCTAAATTGTAATTGATCTTTATTTACCTTTTACATAAGGGACAATATACTTTTTTTTTCCTTTTTTCGTTTTGGTGTGGGATATTGGGTTACGCGTCTTGTGGAATTTTGTAGAACTCTTCTTAGAGATTTTATATCCAGATGTCCCTGGACTACAGTTTGACGTTGAGTCAAGACAAGTTTAAAAATAGGTTTGGCGGGGTTTTAGAGTCCAGGAAAGTGGCATGCCAAACTCAATAGTTCTACAGTCCTTTTGCCCCTCCATTTTGCTTTTCCTGGCCAGTTACTAAATTCAAGGTCCTATGGACCGACTTTTGTAATAAATATATAGTATATTTAGATATAGAAATATATTTAGCTTCAGAAAGTTTTGTTCCACTCTACCCCAACATCTACATCATCAACACTCATGAAATGTACAGCAATCTTCAATTCTTCACCAAATATATTCAAAATGTCAAATTCATATGATTTTGGTACCGGAATAAAAAGAAACCAACAAAAAAATAAATCACTTTTTCAGAGACATGCGCAGCTATTTGTGGAAGCGTAACAGCTAGCTGAAAAAAGATAGTCATCGCACACAACTTCAATATTGATCGCAAAACTATCGACTGCACTATAACATGGTTCTTAGAGCACCACAAATTTAAATTTAGGCTCCGTACAGGGGGGTTGACATTGTTGAATTTTCGTAGAAAGCTGAAAAATAGTACAGCTGATATGAAGATTTTGATAGCTTGAATCAAGAAGGCATGGGAAATGTATAGATCAAGCAACATATACAGAGGCTGGCAGCATATATCCCTGCACGGCTGAATGCTGCATAACAAAACTTGATATCATAAGTGCTTTCTTCAATAAATTAATAGCACATCTTTCTCTTTTTTTTTTTAAAAAAAAAGTTGATATCAAACTTTTGTTCAAGAACTATTTTCAAGACTGAAGTGGGTAGATCGGAGAGTTATTGACGGGAAGAAAAGATTGTCGATAGAAAGAAGGGATTGGCAGTAGAAGGAAGGAAGAGAGAAGGGAACATAATGTAAGGAAAGAGGAAATAATTTAAAAAATATTTCTGTAAAAATTCGCCCACTATTTACATTTTTTTTATTTACTATATCATATTCTCATGTTCATATTTATTCATTTGCTTATTTGCTCAATCATATTTTTATTTACATGATCATTAGCCACACTTAAGAGCAGTTTTTAATTTTTCTAGTGTTTAAAAAAAACCTGCTTTACATTTACATGTGTTTAGAACCACAGGGAATATATAAAAAAAAAAAAAAAACTTTGTCTTGCTAAATCCACCACTAAAAAATAAACTAGTAAAATGCAGCAGCAATGGGCTCTAAGTCCTAAATACCGTAAAACATGTTCTAACAGGCTCGAAACTTCATAAAAACTAAATTAAATTAAATTAAATTAAAAGGAAATATGAATAAATCCATTATTATTATTATTATTATTATTATTATTATTATACCAGGCTGCTGATTATAATGAGGGCAAAGTCGTGGTAATGAATGAAAGTAGTAACCATTCGTACTATTATCATTAGTACTTCTTAAGTTGCGTTTTGACTTTTCGTTACATGATAATTAACATGCAATAATAACAATATACAAAATAAAAAATACCCTTTTGTTTACTTTTAACATCATTGAGTAAAAATCAGACAAAATAATTATTATTCAGCTTTATGGAATAGCACGAAAATAAGAGTTTAAAGTCCGTATCAGTAAGAATATTAGCTGAGATGAGTTGCAGAGTGCCGTTAAACAAGCAAAAACTTTGTTAAAATTAAATGTTTTGGAAGGAGAAACATTACAGTTGGTATATACTGAATAAATGTCTTAAAATGAGCATTAATATTAATACTGCCCGGCTGGGAGATAGTTCACTGTTGGCTGAGGCAACCCAAACATTTGTTAAAAATTTACATTTGTCGCTAGTTTTAGATAAAGGTCTTCCAGTGAAAATGACTACTTAATCCATACCTTTTAATATGTTTAAAGACATGGCCTACAAAAGATCTTTTACATAATGTTGAAATGTACTTATTGATAATCTATGTATTAGTGTGTATTGTGCTGATAGTCGAAGTTTTGTCAGACGTTATTATTGTGTTGATAATGTTGGATAAGTACTATTTTCTATTTAGTAAAAATACACACATCTCAAAATGTCTTTATTGTTGTTTGTATAAATTTTCCTATTTTTTATAACTCATGAATAACCAATTTCATATTCTCTAAATTTCTGATTTAAATTTTCACCGTATCCATTCACAAGGTATAACTTAATACAACTACTTGATCAGCTTTGAGGATGATAACCAGTTCATTGTCATTACATTAAATAGTTATTAACTGAGTTATAAAACAAAATTACATAGAGAAATGAGCTTCAAAAACATTTTTTCTATAAGACTAGCAAAATATCAAAGTCAGCATGTGTAATAAGTTCACGGGATTTTCAGCCAGCTAGCTGCTTGGAATAGTACACTATCTGTAGTTATGGTATACTAGATATTAGAAATAGAGTAATAGCCATCTGCCATTACTAAGATAAACTTTATTGACAGTGTAGGCAATTCCAAGGCAAATGTTATGAGTTATTAAGTAGTCCCTGCATTAATTTTCCAAGACCAGAGCAGCCAATATAGTATCAATGGATTGTTCCCAGGCCATGTGGTAGCAATTTATTTCAATCTTGAACAGGTTGCATCTGTAATTTTTGAAGACGTTTTCAAAGTTTACATGCTAAAGTTCACATTACAAAAACGATATCCGCAATTCTAAAGCAGGATTACAACACAATTATGTTATTTTCAGTTATTATCGCTTTCATTTTTAAATTTTTTTTTAATCTTTCACCATATATCTTTAAAACGCCAAATCCATATGATCTTGGCACGGAAATAAACAGAAGCCGACAAGGAAACTAAAAAGTCTTTCCAGAGGTACGCACAGCTATTTGTGCAAGCGTAGTAGCTGGTTAAAAAAAAGACTGTCATCGCACGCCGCTTCAGTATTCATTGCAAAACTGCCAACCGCACTCTATTTAGTACGATTAGCTAGACGATTTCCTAATGTGCCATGACGGGTCCTTTTACAACTGGGTGGAACCCGTGTGCCTGTGATAACTACCAGAAAAATTCTCCGCATACATCGCATCCGCAAGTGTCGCTCTAAGCGGTGACCGAAGCTTACAGCTATACGCGCTGCAAAGAAATGTACATTTTACTGGTTCTGGGAGGGCTGTGAGTTAGAACTAGCCCAGCAGTATAATGACCACATAAATATTACAAATATCATTCAAGAGTGGCACGAGAAGTATGGTATTTGGGTGATAGATTAACCACCTTGCAGTCCTGATCTAAATCCTATTGGGCATGTATGGAGAGGCCCCGACACATGAGCTCTATCAATTCTATTCTAATCTTCATGAGCTGAAAAACAATACAGCTAATGTGGAAATTTTCAAATCACGAATCAAAGAGGCATGGGAATTTATAGATCAGGAACATATACGGAGGCTTGTAGCATCTATCATTACATGGCTTGATGCACATCGGGATGCTTGGGGATGATACACAAAATATCGATTAGGAGCTCTTCAGCTGTTAAATATTCCATATTTTTAGTCAGTGGTACTTTTATTAGTTAGAAAACATTCTGAAGTTGTCTATTTGATTTGAGACATTGTATGGTTATCGGAAAAAAGTAGAATAGGCTAAAACTTGGTTAAACTAATTGTAGATAGACTATTACAGTTGTAGTTAACGCATTGGGGGGGGGGGGGGGGGGGGTGGTTTTTTTGGAAAAAAAAAAAATCCTCACCGCATAAAAAAAAAAATAAAAAAAAAAAAAAAAAAAAAAA
>Ga0160505_101733_pt1 | contig 10036 bp, 13 predicted proteins | sample DIDeMG_FD_108225 | JGI IMG/M metagenome (GOLD analysis project Ga0160505, IMG submission 108225) | Enriched chicken feces microbial communities from UW Madison campus, WI, USA - DID2874_E49_Stillage MG | ecosystem: Host-associated > Birds > Digestive system > Large intestine > Fecal ...
GGATTATGCCGACGGAGAGGAGGAGGAAGCGGAAGCGGAGGAGGGAGAGGAGGACGAAGACGACGAAGACGAAGACGACGAAGACGAGCGCCTCGAGACCAAGGACAACGTGGCTGAGACGCCATCATTCGCGCCGCTTGCGGAAGAACGCCGCGTCCCGCTGCGCTCGCTCCTGCAGGACGAGGCGGTGCTGCGACTGCGGAAGGACGGTGCGGAGGGGTCTCGGAAACGCCGGCGGCTGTCGAGTCATGACGCGGGGGTAGCAGACGCGCGCGAGCTCGTCGAGACGGAAGAGGACCAGGACCCAGACGATCCGATATCGCTCGGTATCGTGTCTGAGCCCGAGGCACGGCACCTCTTTGACCTGTAAGCCAACACCTAGTGCGTTCTGACAGCAGGTATTTTGCCGGTTCATCGGCATACCTCCCCGCCTTCGATCCTGCGGTTGACACATTCGACGCCGTGCGCTCCAGTTCTGCGCTGTGCTTTTCGTCCATTCTGATGATTGGGCAGATGGCGGCGGACGGAGAAGCACGAGACGCAAGTCCAGAAACACGCACACGGCTGAAGGAGCATGCGGAGAAGCTCGCGATGCGCACGCTCTTCTCGCCCGTTGCGTCCCTCCGCGTCGTGCAGGCCCTCATTCTTCTCGCGTCATGGGGCGACACGGCGTGGCGGCCGGGCAACCACGCGCTGGCCATCGCGGTCGACATGGGGCTGTACCGCTGCCTGCCCCATCTCGTGGACACGGGCATGGGCAAGAGTATTACGGATGCAGAGCGGGAGAGGGGGTATGTCGCTGGCGCCCGGGTCTGGCTCGCTTTAACGAAGCTTACGCTCGAGTATGTGCTTGTGTTGGGTAGGGCTGATTATTAGGATGACGCTCAACCACGGCCGGCCGTTCCTGCTCCCGAATGACGAGCCGGTCGAGTACTCCCGCCGCCTGCTCGACCATCCGTACAGCATTCCGACCGACAGCAGGGTCATTGCTGCATGCGAGCTCATGCTGCACCGGAGTGAGTCCCGCCAGCTGACCTAGCTGACCCTCAGCATCGCAGATCCAGCCATTTGCGAATAACACCTACATCCCCTCGCGCGTCGATGTCATTTTGGCGGAGGGGCACGCGACGTTTGATGAATGGGAGCGCTTCTGGACCGGGTACTACCGTGCGTGTGTATAGTTTTGCGCTTGGCTGACGGCAGGACAAAAGGGCGTCGAGAGCAGCGATTTCCTCGTTTCTGAACGTACGTGCACCGGCCGTACTACACTAACTCTGATCCCAGTGGCCGTCCAGAAGTGTCACAGCACGTAAGCCCTAGCCTAGATACCTGCTGACCCAGACTCCACTTCAACTACCATGTCCTCCACGGCGTCCGCTCGCGCGCGGACGTGGCCTGTCTGCCCGATAGCCGGCGCAAGTGGCTTGTGAGATGCCTCGAGGTGGCCGATTCGCTCGTCGAGCGGATGGCAAAGGACGAGGAGGTGAATACTGAGCACACGGAAGGCGCAAGCTTTCATCTGCATACCGAAGCTACAAGGCAGGAACTTTCCACTAATCACCCAGCTCTCCCGCCTGCGCTTTGCAAACCACTACGCATTCGTCGCGCTGGCCTTTGCGGCAATGTATCTCGTCCGTCTGGCGCGTATCCTCCCCGGCGCCGATCTCGAACGTATACAGCACAACGTGGTTGTTCTCGCAGACAAACTAGATCAATGTACGTGCCTCCTCCGCGGCTGGTTACTGATTCCAGTCCCCGGGTTCAACTTCTGCAAGCTCCTGCATTCCGTTGTGCGCGGGCGGAAACGAACGCAGGGCGATAAGGCCGCGGCGACACCAGCTGAGGGCAGTACCGACGCGCCGCGGGACGAAGGAAGTGCGGCAGATCTCGGTTTTATTAATATTCGTGACGTCGGCGACGTCGGCGACATCGGTGGCTTGGGCGACCTTGGAGACCTCGGGGACCTGGGGCTCAGCATGGGCATGCCCACCGCAATGCAAGACGTGAGTCCACTGTAAGGCAACACTAACGGCAGGAATCGTGGCTTGACTTGCTCGTCGATGGTGGTTCGTAGCTTTAGGATACGTGTCGTCGCGAGAAGGCGCGGCGGATGTGGATCAGTGTCAATGTTAAATATAATGTCAGAAGCTGGGATATACAGTGCCGCTCTCCGAGTCGAACCTGACTGTTTGTTGTGGTTCACCATGTTCGTTGTCTTGTTCACGTCTCACCACGCTGCATTGTCATCCTGCGAGAACGTCACAGTTACAGGGACTCCGAGCGCACAGATAGACCCGTGCAACCGGCACCTATATATTCACCATGGGCCGAGCTGCACGCTTGCGATCAATTGCAAAGCTGGATAATGCGGATCCCGAATACGTCCGTTGAATGTGTGGTCGGATATCGCAGGTGCCACATTAGCGTCATGTTCCACCACATGTGTCATCAGGGTTAGCCTTGTCCCCATTGGGCAGTCGGTGATGCGCCACCCTGCTGTCATGGTAAACACCAAACACAACACATGCAGTAAGGTAAGCGTTCTCGTCCGCAGGTGTTGTTAGTATGCGCCGGTCCCTTCCGTCTCCGTCTCCGTCTCCGCCTCTCATGTCGCCTGCTGGAAGCCGAAGCTGAGCTCCGCCTCGATTCTCTGCTGCGCGCTCCAGAGCTATCGATGCATGCACATAGCCATGCAAACAACAAAAAAACACAAATGTACGGCACGCGCGGTGGGCATCTGTTGGCACCAGTTCGCTCTCGCCGCGGTGCGTAGGGGTATAGTGATCGGTATCGTAAGGGTGGAAGAGTCCCGTGACGTGCACTGTGACTGTGACTGCGACTGTGACTGTTCATCGTGGCGAGGGAGCAAGGGACAGGGGAGGGCCGTGCGGCGGCGAGCGCGGGCGAGAGATGGGAGCAAGGCAGTGGCGAGATATAGACACGGACATGGACGGTCGCCAGTCCATATTCATCTACACGTTCGACGACCTTAGAACGGCGCAGCCTTCTTCTCGCTCGGCGCCGGCGACGACGCTGGGCTCTGCGATCCGCTGGCGGCCAGGGAAGAGAGCTTGGACGCAAACGGCATCGGCTTTCCAGGACCCCTGGACGTCAGCACCTTGACACTTCTTCTGCATATGTTTGTCGACGTACTTCTGGAAGTGACGCTGCTTGGCGCCGTTGAGCTTGGCCGAGATGGGCGACATGAAGTTGTCGGTCGGTGACATTGTGCCGCTAAACGAGTCAGCTCTGCAAGAGGAATGAGGGAGCTTACCCGGGAGCACTCTTGCCGAGGAGGCCCTTCTTCTGGAGGAAGGAGGGGGGCTGGGCGGGGGCGCCGGTCGTGTTCTGGGCTGCGACCGTTAGTTGTGCTGTCTGGTGTGTGGAGGGGACGAACCGTTCGACTCGCGGAAGACGTTCTCGGACATTGTGGTGGTGGTTGTGGATGTGGTGATGGTCGGGGGTGAAATGGAGTGGGAAGTATGGGGTTGGTGGTGGTGGAGAGATGAAGAAGTGTGTTGTTGTTGTTGACGACGATGGAGGATGGAGATAGATGAAGGGAGAGAGAAAGAAAAGGAAAAAGCAAGCGCAATGAAAAAGACAGGCGCGTGTTTGCACACTCTCCCAGCGTTCTACTCAATTTATGCCTTACGTAACAATCTCTGGACCCTTTCATCTCACTTGCCCCGTCTTCCAATGGCAGTCCGATGTGGCTCGAAGGGGAAGTCGAGGCGCCTCATCCGACGAGCACGATGCATCATGTCGCGAACAGCCTCCTCACACTCCTCACAGGGAGCGTCCAAAGAGGCATGCACATGAGGCAACTAATGAGCATCTTCCGACTGTCGAGCATGATCCGCCGCATCCGTCCCATAAACCATAAATGCATCTATCATTTTTAAAGCGACGTCTGGCGGCCGGCTACCTATGAATGACTTGACTACCTTAAACAAGGAGCTCGCGCAACCTCGCAATGGCAGTCGCGCACTCGTCCTCGGTACCGACCGTGATACGGATACAGCCCTCGCACCCGACGTCTGTTCCGCGGTAGCGGACGACGACGCCGCGGTTCTCGGCCATCTCCGTGTATACTGCCTTTGCGCGCTCGTTGGACGGCTTGCCTCCGGGGGCATCGAGGATCTGCACAAGAATAAAGTTGGCGTCGTTGCCGCCGAGCACGGCGCCGACGGACGGGATGGTCTTGACGTCCTCGATCAGCTTGGCGCGGTTGGCGTTGAGAGTCTTGGTGTTGGACTCCCACACAGCGAGACCCTCCTTTGAGAACGAGGCGAGGGCGAGCGACGCAGTCGGCAGCGAGACGTTGTACGGCGCCTTGGCGTTTGTGAGGATCTGGATGAGCTCTGGCGAGCCCATGAGGTAGCCGCAGCGGATGGCGGCGAGTCCAAACGACTTGGAGAGCGTCTGCGTGACGCACACGTTGGCGTACTCCTTGATGAGCGAGACGGCCGAGGTGCCCGGAGGAGCAAAGTCGATGTATGCCTCGTCGACAACAATGACACCCTTGAAGTTGGTGTTGTTGGCGATGCGCTTGATGGCGTCAATGGGGATGAGGGTGCCGGTCGGGTTTCCGGGCGAGCAGATGAAGAGCATCTTGAGGTCGGGGTTGGCGATGAACGCCTTGTTCATCTGACGAGTTAGCTAAGCCACCGGGAGTATAGTGCAGCTAGAGCTGCCAATCAAACTAGCTGCCCGTGCTTCATCATCTACTCACCGCCTCCTCGTCGAGCTGGAACGCGCCGCCCTCAGTGATAAGCGGCACCTTGACGACGCCGACATCGTTAACCTGCGCGGTAACGTGGTACATGCCGTAGGTCGGCGGGGTAGTCATGACCGAGTCCTTGGCCGGGACACAGAGGACGCGGTAGAGCATGTCGATGACCTCGTCCGATCCGACACCGAGGAACACCCAGTTCTCATCGGGTAAACCACGCAAGGACGCGATCGCATTCTTGAGCTCATCGTGGGTGGGCGAAGGGTAGCGGTTCAAGCTCGCGCGCTCCTTCTCCGACATGAGGGCGAGCGCGGACGCGCCCGGCGTGTTGTCCTGCGCGGAAAAGGGCGCAAGTGACGGCCCGTACGCGTTCTCATTCGCGTCGAGGAGCACACCGGCAGAGTAGTCGTCGCGCGCACAGCGGTACGGCGTCAGCGAGAGGATGTTGGGGCGGATCAGGGGCTCGAGGGCGAAGTGCGCCGGCGTCGAGGGGCCCTTTGCTTTGAGACCGAGGATAGGCATTGTGCTGGTGGAGGTGGAGAGTAGTTGAAGTGACAACGCCGAGAGATGGATGAGGGGCGTTATCGATGTTGGACTCTCCGGAGGTTTATTTAAACGGGAAAAGTGGAGGTCGGCCTGTAATCGAGTCGAAAAAAAGAGGACAGCCATGCCCACGAGCGTGCAGAGTCGTACTCGAGATGTATTATCTCGACTCGCAGCGCACATGCAAGAAATAGATTCTGCGCAGAGATGCATACCACATGCATTGGGTTCTACTCTTTTAGTGCATGCATCTATTTCCTTTCTGCAGACGATGTAAAAGGCGTTCGGACTCGGAAATGCTCTTTGCTTGGAAATCACGCTGGACCTGTTCGGTTATCGGCGTGCTCCGTCAATTTGGCCTCCACTCCTGATACGACGCCTTGTCAAACGTCTGAGATTTGTTGTTACAAGTCCCGTCATCAACCATCCATCTCGACAACTCGACAATGGCCGCACTTTCCAGACTAACGACAGCATCACTCCGAACACTCGCGCGCACAGCGCACGCGTCCCATGTAACTCCCATTGTACGGCCTGCGCTGCAGGTAGGCGACGTGCAGGTCCGCCTCCGGTCGACATCGACGAAACCGAAACACGCGCCGCCGCCCGCGGAGCCCGAGGTCGACATCGACGCCGAGCTCGAGAGCAAGGGCGCCGCGGACCTGTTTGACGAGGTGGAGCTCGACGAGGCGGAGTGGGAGGGCGAGGAGGTCGAGGAGGGTGTGTTTGTCAGTGTCGTGAGTAAGAAATCTATCGTTGTACGGCTGGATGGCTGACATGACTTTAGCCTGAGCCCGCACCCACATCCGCATCCACATCCACACCCGGTACGCGACCGCCCAGGCCGCAGAAGACATCGATCAAGCACCTCAACCGCCTGCTCTCGCGGCATCAGGTGCCAGATATTCCCGAACACGAGCTGGAGGAGCGGTTCGTTCGCGGTGAGTAGGCACGGGATGGTGGCCAGGTCATCTGTGTGCTACGACCTGGAGACTCCTCCCTGCTACGACTCTCTTGCTGACACCACAGGCCGCGGACCCGGCGGACAAGCAATCAACAAGACCAACTCGTCCGTCTCCCTCATCCACATCCCGACAGGTATCCGCGTGCAGTCGCAGCCGACCCGGTCTCGCGCGCAGAACCGCATTATCGCGCGGCAGATCCTCAAGGAGCGGCTGGACCTCATGCGTGTGCGGGGCGAGTTGCCAGATGGCGTGGCGATGAAGGGAGCGGCCCCGAAAGGAGCTGCAGCAACTGAGAGCGCGGAGGGTGAAACTGAAGCGGAGGCACCAGAGCCGGCACCACTGTCCCGCAAGGAGCGGCTCGCTGCCGAGGCGCGCATGTGGTCCAAGCAGGAACTGCGGTGGGAGAAGGAGCGGCGTCGTAAGGCCAACCGTGCCAAGAAGGTCAAGCGGAGGAAGAATGCAGAGGAGGCCGAGGAGGAGGGTGAAGAAGATAAGTAGGAAAAGGCATGTATGTAGTACACACCTCTCGACAACAACACACACAATCAGCAGACACGTCAGGTGTCCACTGCACCGCACTATAGTAACCCATGCATGCTACACTCGTACTCCATATGCTCTGCGGTCGTTACTCGGGGCCTGTCTCGAGGTTGATCTGCTTGCCGAACTTTGCGTATCTGCTGTCAGCGCTGAAACTTGGCAGAACGGGAAAGAAATATGGCATCAAGAGGGGATGGCACGCTGGCCGTGTCCATACGTGGTACGCCGCCATGTCAGCTGCTGGACAACACCTGCCGCACGGCCACCCAGTGACCTACAGCGTAGCGCCGTCCAACGATGCCCGCCTTCCCAATCCCAAGCAACACTTACAGCAAGACCTTGAGCTCCTTCATACCCGTTTCGCACTCCTCGGCCCGCTTCCGCAGGTCCGCAATCTCGGCATCGTAGCGCTTGATATCGGTGCGCAGCTGCTTCTTGGCGGCAGGCAGCGAGAGGGTGAAAAACGCCTCGCCGAGCTTGTACTGGATGCTCGAGGCGTCCGAGAGCTCGAGCTCCATGGACAGGTCGTCGTAGTACTCCTTCTCGGACTGCGTGTTAGGACTCGCGTATTGGGGGGTCTGAGCGCTGCAGGTGTGTTCGAGTTGAATGCCAGCTGCAGACGGAGCTCCAAATAGCTGGCAGACTCTGACATGACACCCGCGGCTCCGCACCCACCTCCTTGGCTTTCAACTGGTCCTGGATGTCGCCTAGACGGTTGTTGAGCTTGGAGAACGTGTTGATGCGCTGCTGGTCCTCCCACGCGACCTCGATGCCGTCCGCCTCGTCCTCGGGTGCAAGCTGGCGTCAGTGCGAGCTCCCGGGGTGCAGAAGTGCCAAGCTCGAGGTTACTGAACAGGTTGCAGCACCTCAGCTTGCGCACGCGACTCACCAGGCTCATTGTGAATAAGTGTCTAACGTTGAAGAGAGTGAGCTCGTCGTTGTCGCTGATGACAGAGTCGACGTCCGTGCCCAGGATAGTGCACGTCGCGTCGCATGGAAAGGATCATTGTTTTGACACAATTTAAATATTCACCCCACCTTGGCTGTTCAAAAGAAGTTCGTCATGTCCAACTCTCCCAACCTCTTGCTCGAAAACATTAACATCCTCGACATTCAGCTCCAACACTCTCAACAATCAGCAACAATGTCTCGCTCAAGGATAGAAATCCTCAATCTGGCCGGTACGTCACCCGCTACCGCGCCCAACTGACTCCAGGCCTCCGCCACGACAACCGACGACCATACGAGCTGCGCGCGGTCTCGTTTGCGATTGCGCCGCATGCCGTTGCGGACGGCAGCGCAACGGTCACACAGGGGTTGACGACTGTGCAGGCGTCGGTGTTTGGTCCGCGGGAGCCGCGGCAGCGTGCGGGAGTCGCGCACGACCGCGCGTCTGTTGTCGTCGAGGTTGGGAACGTGCCGTGGGCGCAAGGGGCGGGACAGGGGCGGGGGCGGAGCCGTGGCGACAAGTGAGTGAGCTTGCGAGGGCGGATAACAATGATGGTGGTCTCGAGAGTGCAATGATCGCTGCTGCCAATTCATTGCCTGCATCTCATCAGCATGACCGTACCGCAGGCCAAGTTAACTGACTGCAGACGCCTCCTCGAGATTGGTGCCGCGGTCCGACAGACATTCGAGCCCGTGATCCTGACGCACTTGTACCCGCGCTCCGAGATTGCGATCCAGATCCAGGTCCTCGCTGCTGATGGTGGTGAGTCCCGAGAGGGCGGTGTGGGCAGAGTTCTGAGTGTTACGGGTGTGGGGAAGAATTTTGGTGATCTAGGATCGTTAGGAGCGACTTGCCGCTGCTTCGGTGTTGGCGCAGCAATGGGCAGCATGCGATCACCAGTTCATTTATATCTCTTCCTCCTCCCCTCGCGCTCCCCTTCACGCCTGCCTGCCCCCACACCCGAAGGGTCCCCCACTGACCGCCAGGCATCCTCCCTACAGCAATCAACGCCGTGACCCTGGCGCTCATCGACGCCGGCGTCGCGATGCTCGACTACGTCACCTCCGTCTCGGTCGGTCTGCACCTCAAACAGGCCCTCCTCGACCTCTCGGCACCAGAGGAGACGGACCTGCCGACACTGGTCGTTGCGTCGCTTCCGGCCAGCGGTAAAGTGACGCTCGCGCAGATGGAGACGCGCCTCCATGTCGACCGGTTCGAGGAGATGCTGCGGCTGGGCGTCGAGGCGTGCGCGGCGCTCAAGGTCGAGATGGAGGCGACGGTCAAGGCGAACACGAAGCGCGTCGTCGAGCGGATGAGCAATGCGTCGAGGGTGACTGCTGCTGAGGCTTAGGTTGGGGAGTGAGCTCGGTGCCCAGCAGTGAGGACAGTTCCGGGGTGCACGGTTTTTGATTGTGGGACATGAGAGTCCGATTCATGCATAGATATACATTCAGACAGTCGTCAAGATGCTCTCCTTGGGGCAAAGGAACCAGAAGCATGCTAAAGAAGAGGTCTGGACAGCAGGAATGTTTGTGCAGAAATGTTTTCGCTCAAAGCCGACTCGGAGGCTCTTGGGGGCGCCGAAAGGTTTGCTCGGACAATGTTTCGGAGGTCACGCAATCAGTTGAGTGTTGCTCGGTCATCAAGCGGCAACAGCAACCACCCTCGTTTTATCGTTTCTCTCCATTCCTCTCACGCTCTCAAGCACTGTTTCCAACTGTCTCTACTTGTTGTCACCCTCTACGCCACTCTAACGACCATCTTCACGCCATCACAATGCCCGACTCGTGTCCCGTCGCTCCCACAGCCGCCCCCATCATCTCCACAACCCACGAGTCCACTACCGTGTCCTCCACACCCACCTCCGCCACGATCACGAGCACGTCGACCACCACGTCCTCCACAGCCACTTGCAGCACCACGACAACAACCACAACGACAACCTCGACCTCCACGTCCGACCTCCCCACCTGGATCTTCGGGTACGGCAGCATAATATGGCGCCCGGACTTTCCGTGCTCTGCGCGCGCGGTGGGGTGGGTGGACGAGCACACGCGGCGGTTCTGGCAGGGCTCGCCAGACCACCGGGGCACGCCCGACTCGCTGGGTCGCGTCGTAACGCTTGTCCCGAGCCCCGGGGACAAGTGCTGGGGCGTAGCGTACCGTCTTCCCGCGGGGCGCGAGGCCGAAGTCATGGCATACCTCGACCACCGGGAACGCGGCGGCTACGTGCGCCTCGACGTCGAGTTCACGCTTGCGCCGACCGAGCTTCTGGAATCGATGGGCGTCAAGGGTTTCGAGGACGAC
>Ga0160505_101734_pt1 | contig 10033 bp, 3 predicted proteins | sample DIDeMG_FD_108225 | JGI IMG/M metagenome (GOLD analysis project Ga0160505, IMG submission 108225) | Enriched chicken feces microbial communities from UW Madison campus, WI, USA - DID2874_E49_Stillage MG | ecosystem: Host-associated > Birds > Digestive system > Large intestine > Fecal ...
GCCGGTCGCGATAATTACAGAGTCATAGTCCATAACAGTCTCTTCACCAGAGTCTGTAAGACGAACTGCAAGAGTTTTGGTAACTTCATCCAGGTTGGTGACATAGCCACGAATAAAGTGAAGACCACTATTGGGCTTGTCCTTGACACGGTATTGATCAAAATACGGCAAGAAGTTATGGTAGAGTTGGTTTCCATCAATAAGTTCAGGCTTTACAAGTGCACGCAATCCTGCAAGTGTGAATAGATACTCAGAAGAGGGCGCAATTAAAGTGACTTTGATTCTTGACTGGCGTTCGACAGGAAGTTTTGGAATAATGCTCTTAAGTAAAGTGTGATTGATTCCAATACCGGCAAAACTGCCTCCAATAGTGACAATATTGTGAGTTTTCAAAACCATTGTTAGAAATACTAATTGTTGATAATAGATACTATATATCAAAGGGTGAAAATGTGATATGAGGCTTGAGCAATTGTATTGCTTTCCTTATGAGAATCGTGAACATGAGAAGGATTTTATACTTTTAACATCATTCTGCTAGAAAGAAAAAATTTTCCTGTTAAAAGAATGCCATCTTTTGCGTGAATACAAAAAGTATTGTCCTTTAGTCAGAGTATAGGCTTAAACTTCAAAAATCAAAAGACATGTAAGCATTTGTCACCATCATTCCTGTTATTAGATTTGAATGAGCGTGCTGGTTGGACAGTTTTCCTGGTATTTCGAACGGCTGAAGCATAATCTCGATCCACATTCGGATCGAAATTGTGCAAACGGCTGAAGTAAGATCTCGATCCACGGCCGGATCGAAACTGTTGCTCTAACAAGCGATCTTCTGTTTTTAGGATTTATGGCCACGCTGATCTGAAATTAACCCTCAAGAAAGTATGTATACAATAAGAGCTTTTAGTTCAATCTAAAGATGTAGACGAGGTCAGTAGAATTTTAATCTAAATATCTAGGTGGGCTTGATAGCATTTCAATGGGTTTCATTTTCGCTTTTTTTTTTTTTTTCATGTATGACAATCTTTCATGAGTACAGTGCCTCATCATACCTTTAGTAAGCTATTTTAGCTTTGCACAGGTCATAGCGTTTTAGGAAAGTATCTCCTAATGAGGTGCATCAGTTAGCGAAACCATTATTGCGAGTGTGTAGCTGGAGACAGTTGAGCACGTTCTCCGGGTGTGTCCTTTGCATCCTGTAGAGTGAGACTTCTTGAGAACAGTTAAGGATCTAAGCATATTATTGTTACAAAAAACATATAAAACAATGTCTTTATTTCTACAAACTCGTGACGTCTACTTTTTGTTTCCTTCCTAGAACTCGTTAGTGAAACCAAGTTATTCTGATATGGGACATTTTTGGGTTTAATTTGTAATCAGATAGTCTGTATTATTTTCTGCTGTTGAAGGCTTCACAAACAAGCCTATAAACTAGACATCTTGCTCAACAAACTGATTATCTATATAAGTTAGATATATTTCTTTTTTTTTTGCCTCCGATAAACGGAAATCCTTTAAGTCTAAAATTTCTCAACTTTTGTTTTTAACTGGAATTACATCCACTTTTTTGAGCCAACAGGAAAAACCCATGCCACAATATGCGAATGTGATGTAATAAGCAAGACATTTGCTGTAGTATTTGTGTATGCCCATATTTTCTAGTATTGGGATTCTGTAAAGCTAAGTAGATTGAATAGACGGCTCTTGTATATTTTATACATTCCGAAGCATTATGTAAGAAGGGATATCCTAAGAAGGAGTAGCAAAAGAGCAGGCAAGCCAGAAAGAACTTCAGCATGAAACAAAGCATAATACTACAACGACAGTTAGGACCCACTGAATTTTTGGGAACAAAAAAAAGTGATTAGAGATGAGTGCGTATAAGCGAACGGTAATCTTTGGCATTTGCAAAAGGTCAGCTGGAGTTGGTATCACAACTCACAACACCCAAAAATGTAACTAAAAATCTTTATTATACTGGGCATCAAGATAACAGATCCCAATTCATGTTCTGCTGTTGCTGCCACTAGTATTGTAACGGAGCTGGGCTCGTCAGTTTAGCTCCGTTACAAGTATACTAATCGATTGAACTTTTATTCAAGCGCGTGACAACCATCGTATCATGAGCAAAAAATGCAATGCTCCCCATGTAGTTACTTTGATTGTGGGCCTCTTGACATGCCTGGGGTTTGCCGCTGAGTTTGTACTTGCAATTATTCCGGTCTATCTTGCAGCGACTCTACGATTAATATATTAATGGGGCATTTTTAGTCGATCTTTCGCATTGTGCTCAGGTGCGTTTGCGATCATTGAGAAGATTTGTTGATCTCCTGTTGGATTTTTTGTCAAATTTGTATTTATTACCTTGCTATATAATCTACTTCATGACTCAGTGGCTGCTATTAATGGTAAACTACGATTGTATTTTTAAATTTTCAAACTAGGCATAGAATCCCACCAGGCGGCTGCAGGGCCCTTTTTTTCGTTTTTATTTTTATTTTCTTAAAAGGCCCAGGAATTTTGAAAGATTGCCAAGTGTATTGCAGGTTTTCAAAAGTAAATCTTCTCTGATAACCGCATTTTATGCAAATCTTACAAATAGACTGTACATGAATCCTACACATATATAGGATCCTGGGGTTATGCCCAGCTTCTCAGATTAGTTGTCCGCAAAATACTTGAGTTCAATATCTTTTTTCAACATATACCAATACTAAAGTATTCTACAGTACAATAAAAAAATTTTAATAAAATAGAGCTATTTTCTACATTGGTAATAATATAACACTTGCATCTAACTCTAAAAATTAGGAATTGTTCCGTGCACATCAAACACTGAACTCTTCAAATGGCTTAAACCCGCCCAGCTATGACCATTTGTATATAGGCAACTCTTCTATCATCACTTTTTCAAGCCCACAATAGCATTCCATGAAATGCCAAATGGTTAAATGTAGGTAGATGGTGTATATTATCCCGGTTTTATCATGGATTCTGTTTGAATCAAGTGATAGGGAAATTTCACATTAGACTCTTCTCGTTGTGACGTGTCTTGTCTGTGATTTTTGCATGAGCGGGCAGCTGTTGGCTGTTTCATTATGAATAAACATAGATTAATTTGGTAGTACAGTCAGCTCTACTCTTGTTGTACATGTGTATCACATCAATTTGGACATCTTGTCTGTCAGAAATCTTTTTAAACTCTTGCCAAACACGTATTTCTTTTTATTGCTTTTATTATTAAAAGCAACAACCGACAATAAACTAATTATCTATCTATCTAAAAGCAACAATCGTTCTTTTTTCCAATAAATTACTATATACAACACAAAAACTAAATAAAATACATACAATGTTTTTTAAAAAAAAAAAACTGGTCCAGTCCGATTTTCGGTAAATTTACTGGTTCAGCTCCCACTTGTAGTTGACGTCGTAGTCACCATTATCCTTCTTGGTGATGGTGCCGTCAGCAACGAGCTTCTCAAACATGTCCTGGGGAACCCAGCCCTTAGAAAACAGGAAAGGGTTCACGACACCTTCCTTGGAGTACTCGGCAAAGGCCTTGTCATGGGCCTCCAACTGCTCGGGTGTGTACTTCAAGGGGTACTCACGAGGAATCTGGTAGGCTTCCCACTCACCCTGAGGAGAGCCAAGCGAGATCAGATCCTGGTCGACATCAAGGTACTCCTTAGAAGTTCCAGAGGCGTCGGTGATGTCCTTAGTCATGGCCAGGTGAATGGGTCTTTGACGACGCTTGACAATGGGAGCAAACGCATTGATCATGGGCTTGCACTCTCTGCCGAGCTCCGAGTTCTGCATCAGAAGGTACTCAAACGAAAACTGGTTCTGAGATAGAGCCAAAAAGTGGTCAACAGCGTACTTGTCCTGGTCACTAAGCTTGTCATAATCAGGGACCTCATCGCGGGAGAAGATCTTAAGGCCATCGTGACGGGCAAAGAAAGGAGTACCATGAAGCAAGAAAGGCTTAATAGATGTGCTTTCGTAGTCTACAAGGGTAACAAGAGGAGTCTCGGGCTTAGCCAGATCACCAATCTCCTTGACCTCGCTGGGAACAATGAAATTGACGGGGTTCAGGTCAGGGTGGCAGAGTCTAGGAGAGAAAAGCTCAGGTGCAAGCTCAGACTCAAGCAAAAGCTCAGGGGCAGCCTTAGCGTATCTGATAGCAGTATTAAGCTGCTTCTCAAGCGAGGTTTTAACGTCAGCGGACTGTGTCTCAGAAATAGAAGACTTGATAGACTCAACCAAAATATCACCGGTAGCTTTGATGTAATCAGTGGCAGTGTTGAAAGGGCCTCTAAGCTTAGAGTCAGCAGGAAGAGTGTTCTTCCAGAACTGGGACTCTGTAGTAGGACCAATGCGCCATCTGTCGGCCAATTCCTTCTGGACGCCGTCATAGGGCAGGCCATTCTGATCAGAGGAGTCCTCAGTAAAGTACAAACTACCATACTTGTTGAACTGAACTCTACAGGTAAGCGCAGCAAAAGCATCAACCACAGGCTGGATCACCTTCTGCTTAGAAGCCAAATCCTGGGAAGCAGGGTTCCAGTACTTCATAAGAGTGGTTCCCTCAACATACTCGGACAAAATGAATTGAGATTCTAGGGGAGTCTTGGATGCATCTGCAGACCAAGCAATGACCTCAGGGACCTTGAAAGGACCGCTTTCACCGTTGACAATAACCTTCTTGACGAAGTCCATGGTGGCAACCTCAGACTTCAAACGCTGTGAAATGTACTCCTTTGATCCCAATCCGGGGTAAGGGATACGCAGGACATAAGGAACAGTTGTTTCAGCACTTTCAGTCGAAATTCCAGTGGCATGAACGAGGTAAAGTCTATGATGCTTGCCCTCCGACAAACTTGCAATTGTTTTAACCTCAATAGGGACACTCTTGTCAGCAGCAGTGAGGTTTTGTCTCAAGACATCAACCAGTCCCTTCAGCGAAAATTGAGTCTCACGCTTCGCCTTTTCAGCGGCATCATTCGTGATCCAAGTACCCCATGTATATTTGAAAAAATTCTTAACTTGAGGATCGCTAGTCGACGAATTAAAAGCAGAGAGCGGAACCTTGATTTCATTCTCAGAAGAAATAGCACCGTTTCTGTTAAGAGTCGAAATGGAAAATGCACGAGAAGAGCTCAACAGAGCCTTTCTAGTAGTGCCGCTAAGCTTGGCGGAGTTTCTGGTAGCAAATCTTTGCATCGTTGTGAATTGCTGTGGTAGTGGTTGGTAGGTCCGTAGCAGGCTTGAGATGGCAAACAAAGTTAGTAGTCCAAAAAGTTGAAAAAAGTTCTGATTCGCCGGATCGGACAATTCAAACTGTAAAATCAAGTTGCACCCTAAACCTATGTATTAATTTGGCATACTTAGCATTTGGGTTAAATGTTATGTCTCAAGTTTCAGGTATTTTGTTGTTGGCCCAATGCGGCCGAAATTTGAGCGAAAGTGGTCTTCTTAATTAGACTGGAGGGTCCCTCTCACTAATCTGTTCCTGTTCCAAGCAGATCCACCCCTCCACACATGTCCTTGTATAACATGCTAAAAGTCCCATTATTGTTCTATATTTGCTTCTTAGAGCAAAACTAAATTTACCCTTTTGGTTGTATGCTATATGGGGAGAGTTGCCTGGACAAATGATAAGGCAGAAACAAGAATTCTTATATCAGGCGAGGTTAGTCGGGCTGATCCCAGGGGTCCAGACTGGTTCAAAAAAAAAAAAAATCTCCGCATGGCCACAATAGAAAGCAAGGAGCATGATCTGACTTTTCAATTCTGGAAAGAGTTCTGCACTCCAACTCGTTTCAAAACCCAGAAATGGTCAGATCATAGTCAAATCCATAACTGTTGATGGATTTTATTTTTCATTCTGCATGGAGGAGCTTCCCTTGTTGAATGAGCTCACTACTAATAATATGATTGTAGTTATTTAATATATATATACTTAAACGGCCGTTCTATTTCTTTTTTTTTTAGTTCTTATTATATCTCACCTTTTGTTATATTTATCTACCTGCCTCACCCTTAACGATTTACAGGTTTCATCATTTCACAATTCTACTAGTCAATTGTTTCTTTCAATTAACAGTTAGCTTAAATCTGATGTTATATGCGCAATCACTGCGAACCAAGCCATCGCAAGATTCACTAAATTCTTGTGATACACGCTCTACAACCTCATTAGCACCATCAATACTTGGTATTCCAAAAGAGGTAGACGATAAAGTAATCTTATACGAAACGTCCCACACAGCCATTTATAAACTTCCCGTTATTAGTGCTCCAAGAGATTATGATTCTCCGCCCAAGATCCCCAGTTACCTTCTTCAAGACGATAATGACTCCGAAAATAATGACAGCAGTATCGCCAAAACCAGCAGCAAATATCAGCAATTACCGGTTGCCGAGGGTAAATTTCAAATCTACAAGATGCTTGGTCAATCGGCAGCTTATTTTAAATGTGGCCAGTTTGTTCATCCGATACTACCCAAAATGAGAATGTGGAGAGTCATGTTTAGCGAGTTTGTTTTACCACAGCCAAATCCAGGGAAGTTTTGGAGACTTAAAATATTCGACCTTTCAATGGAATCGGCTGACTTATTGGAAGTTATTTTATATGAGTGTTGCTATTATCAGAATGTGTATACTCCGCCGCCTCAACTTTCTATACCCCTGGTAGAACCAGAAATCTACCAAGAGAACGCAATTAAAGAAGAGCCTAGAACAGTCGGTAATGCAGCAAACAAGGAAGAATCTGAGTCTAAGTATGACGTATCCGACTCTTGTGGGTTGGAAGAAGAATGTAGTCTAGACTTGTTGGGCTTTCCTTTAATACCTGGATCGCCTGAGTCTTGCATAGATTCAGATTCAACTACTGAGACGCTCGCAGATTCTTTGAGTGACAACACTTACGCTCTCTCTGAAGATGAGTTTGACCTCACCCAGTTTGGAGGCCATGCCTCAGCCCACACCACAATAGGTGACTCTCCTACTCTCAACAATGTTGAAATGTTTCTCTCTGAAAAGGATTTTGACAACCATTTTTTCACCAATGAAGGAAAGGAGGGCCTGGGCGATTTCCCCCACCCATCACCTACTCTAGCCGAGATAAACAGAAACCTTTTCAAAGACAATGATACAGACTGTGCAACTTCAACGTCTTCCTGTTCGACACTTGATCTTATTCTAGATTCGTTTGATGATCTGGCTGTCAACGATTCTAACCCACAGATTTTTTCGAAAGAGAGACTAGTTCACTATGAGCAAGACCTCATCTCGCACAAAAATATCTCTTCGAATGCGTCAAACATTCTTGTTCAAGTTCATCATCATCATCATCATTATTACCCTGAACTTTTTAGCATGCAGCATATTTCGGCTAAGAGACCATATTTTAATTCGCCTCAAACATCGTGGAAATCTCCTTCTCAGACCAGGTCCAACCGTTCTCTTTCCGTCAAGTTGCCTTATACCCCAGTATCTACTCCGGATACTAAGCCCCCAGTCCCCATGCATTTTGAGTCGCAAAAGGTGGTTCCTACGGTGAAGGAAGTTCTTTCACCTTTGCTTGCCACCAAAGCTAGCATACCTATTAGCTTTTCTAAAACTCCTATTGGCAAGCGTTCTAAGTCTTTCTCTGTCAGCAAGATACTCGAACCATTTCAGTTCAATACTCCTGACAGAGCCACCAGCATTCGTAACCGTAACAATACTACTTCTGCAGCTATGACTACCACTAATACTCACTTCCAAACGTCCATAGAATCTCCATTGCTGGGCAGTTGGAACACTGTAGTGTCTCAATCGCTACCATGGGACAAGCTTAACCTGGACGACATCTTACACTAATCCATAAACAGCTGTCTTTTTTTTTTCCTTACGAACCTGCTTATGTCTTAACTATTCATGAAACAATATTTATAGATACTGTATACAAAAAAATTTCATACATTCCTCAATTAAACTCAAAAAAAAAAATTCCTATGATTAAAATTTTCCAAAGCGAAGAATTCCACGCCAACCATATTAGTGCAATTTCCAACTAGGGAATCTACTGGTTGTTATTTGGGTCACTTTTATCAATTTTGCAGCAACTCTTTTTTTTTTACAATTCTAGACAAACAAAATAATATCCATTTACACTAACTTACACAAAATATTTACATAGGAGGGTGGGGTTGAGCAGAAGGATCAGGAGGGCCTTGAGCGTAGAGCTCCTCACCACCAGCTTCGAACTGAAGGCCAAGACCAATACGAGAAGAGTTCTTAGCATGATCAATCTCACCAGCAAAAGTGACAGAGACCACAGGAAGAACGCGGCGCTCAAGCAGACAGCTGACCTTACCGTTGGAGTCAATCTGACCGCGGAAAACGGACTGACGGAACTCGTACTTAGCACCAATGGTGGTAGTACCCTCAACAGTGGGGCCCTCAGCACCACCCATCATAGCAGCTTGAGGGTTGGCCAGGCCAATGTTGGCCTCAACACCAGCCTCAACCTTGTCAGTGACCTTTCTGTAGAAGGAGGCGATAAGAGCACCCTGAGCCTGGAGCTGAGTAGAAGCAATCCAGTCACCAGAAACGTAGCGACCAACAAAAGAGACAGCAGCATCTGGGGGATGAGCAACAGACTGAGCAGAGTAGACAGTTTCAAGACCAAGGGCAAGCTTGGGAGTGATAGCCTGAAGGATAGAGCCAACGGCGACACCAGTGAAAGCGCCATCCAGGATAGAGGGGTTAAGAGTTTTTAAGTTTAATGAGTAGTCGGGGCCCTGGTAGTCATGTTCGACTTGCAGCATACTAGGTTGGCCGTTAGCGATTTGAACGTTGGCCTTGGTGGTAAAGTTCTTGGTCCAGGCGTAGTGGAAACGGCCGGAGAGAGAACGGTCAACATCCATGTTACCCTGAAGAAGGACATTATCGGTAGCGTAGAAAGCAGCAAAGCCGTAAGCAGGCATAACAGGGCTTCCAATAGCAAACGAGTGTGAGACCTGGAAAACAGGGTTCATGGAAAAGGGCTTTGACAAATCAGCGCGGAGTCCGCTGAAAAAGTAGTTGTTAAGAAAAACATCCTTCGAAACTTCCTTGTTAAGGTTCTCAATAGTGCCAGGGTTGGAGAGACCAAGAGTAGCCCTCCTGGCAGCGACGGCGTTGTAGAGGCTGTTGAAAGGCGAAAGAACTGGGTTGGTCTCCCAGACCGAGGGAGGAGCCTTGAAGCTCGCACCGGGAATAGAACCCAGAGGCAACTTGGAGATATCGCCCAAATTTGGAATAACGGGGGCTGCCATAATTAATATGTTATATAAAGATCAGAGATATATGTGTGGTATATGATCTGATGAGTATATTCAACTCTGCTTCGGTAAGTGGAGTTGATGAAGTTTGATTATGGAGAGTGGTGGTGATGATGAAATGGAAAATTTTGGATGAGGAAATTTTTAATTTTTTGTTTGGAGGAATAAATAATGACTAACTTTTCTGATTTGCTTATGTCATAGTAATTATAACTTGAGACCAAGAGGGAAAGGTTTAACTTAGTCATCAACTGCGTCATTGCAGTTTTAATCAACTAAATGCCCAGCTCTAAGAATCAGAAAAGCGTAAAAACCAGCTAAAATAATAATGCAAAACGGGTCTCTGTAACAAAGTTTCAATTCTATTTTTCTTTGGGTTTTCGTTTGTTTTCTTGGTTTGTATGTTTTTTTTTTTTTTATATTTATTTCGTTTTTATAAACCCTTACAAACTTTTAAGGTGAGACAATGATTCAAAGTCAAAAAAAAAAAAAAAAAAAAAATTATTTTTTTTATAAAAAAAAAAAAATTTTTTATAAAAAATTAAAAAAAAAAATAAAAATTTTATATTTTAAAATTTTTTTATTTTTTTGTTTTTTTTTTTTTTTTTTTTTTTTTTTTTTTTTTTTTTTTTTTTTTTTTTTTTTAAAAACTTTAAAATTTTTTTGGTGTGATAATTATTTAAAATAAAAAAAAAAAAAAAAAAAAAAAGCATCGGTTTGGA
>Ga0160505_101735_pt1 | contig 10032 bp, 13 predicted proteins | sample DIDeMG_FD_108225 | JGI IMG/M metagenome (GOLD analysis project Ga0160505, IMG submission 108225) | Enriched chicken feces microbial communities from UW Madison campus, WI, USA - DID2874_E49_Stillage MG | ecosystem: Host-associated > Birds > Digestive system > Large intestine > Fecal ...
ACAGTTGACATGCACCACACAGGGTAGAGACGTAGAGACGTAGAGATGACACCAACCACGAGCAGTCTAGGCAGGGCGCGCGGCCCGCAGTCGCTTGTGCATCCTCCCATTCCGACGTCCAGTTCGCGTGCCTTGTCTCTTATTCTTCCTTGCCCCCCTTGGCTGGACGGTTCATTATCCGTTTTCCCTCTCTGCCCCTTAGATGCTGTTACAGCACACGCGTTACACCCTGTTCGTGCATCGCAGCTGTAGCCAGTCAACACGTCCTCGTCTACAGTGCTGCCATGAATTTCCCCGTTTCGAAACCAGCATGGGCACGACACAGAACACAGCAAGGAACATGCACTCCTGCAGTGTTTTTCCACATTGAGATCTCGAGAACGGCATCCAACACGGTATGCACGATCCAGAACAAGGGAGAGGAGACGGTATTTACACTGCAAAAAACACAACGATCGCGGACGCGGACGCGGACGCGGTTCGGGGAGAAAACCCAAATCAGAGACACAGAGGAATGTTCATCTTCAACTTTGTGTTGTTGCGTGTTTGTCTCTCATAGCTCTCATCATCTGGCTTGGTTATTCATTGTCTGTTTGTCTTCCATTGTCCAGCAGAAGAGGACAACCGCGACGGAGAGATGCACTGCGTCTTGAAAATGATGTGTCCACACCCTACTGTACACAGATTGTCTCTCCCATCCTCCTCACGCTCCTCGAATCGTCCCCCAAATCCCGCGTTTCACTTTGATCTAAATATTACCGCTCCTACCGCTCCCTTGCACGTCTTGTGTGCAACAGACGGCCCGTAAACGTCCTTTTTTTCCCTCTTTCGTAATGGCATCCATCCTCTTCCATTAACCCCCCTTCATCCCCCTCTCTTTCCCCTCTTCTCCTCCTCCCATTCCCCCTTAATAACCAACGACACCGAACCTGCCGAGAACATCTCCTCTCTCCATTCTCTTGGATCTCAGGACCCGCGTCGCGCTGCAACGCGAGATTCAGGGACACATTTAAAGCTAAGCAGGCGAGGGTGGCCATCATAATCCTCGGCTCTGAAGCCTCTGTGTCAAGGTCCCAGGCCCGGGTCTCAGGGTCTGTGGTATCACACAAGACGCACCCGGGATCCCGAGCCGTCCGAATTTGGATTCACCGCCCTGGCCCGAGAGGCCGACAGAGTTTGCCATGCACTCTGCCCCCATTCAACCTTTGGCGCTGTTCGTTGTTGAGGCGCGTGGAACCCCCAAGACCCAACAAAGGTCGTGCAGTGGACTGGCTCTGGGCCACTTGATCGATCCATTGGCGCTATCCCATTATTTAGTGCTTGGCATGCAATAGCTTGGTCCTCGTTTCTCTAGTCTCGCTCTTGGGCATATTGGGGCACTCCCTCTTGAGATTTTTGCACTCCAACTCTGTGCTTGCGATTCAGCTGCGCCGATCGATGCATCCGTGGCAGTCAAAGTGTCCAGCCCTATAGTAGATATAGTAGATCGCAGTGTCTGGAGTCTGCATAATTACGAGACTGCGGTGGCGACGAATCTGGCCCTTGCCACTTGGTATCTGATGTGGCGAGCGAGATGATAAGGGGAACGAACAAGGGGTACAGGACTCGACTACACAGGTTAACGAGGTCGCTCGGCGCTTAGCCCGCAATGCATTGCCCATGCCCATGCTCAGTGACTGTACTGCTCGCTACTGAGTTTTCAGCGCAGCTGGCGTTGCATAGTTCGTCGACATTCTTGTCTTCATGTCAGTTGGAAGTTCTCCATTTCAGCAATGGGCCGCAAATGACCTCCATTCCACTATCCTGGTCTCGTCACGGTCCGACGAGTCCCATTATTATGTACTCCCATTTAAATTTCCTCCTCCCCTTGTTTCACGTTTCCCACGGTAGATGCCACCATGCGGAAGCCACATGGTCCCCTCGGATCGGTCGATCGGCCATGGCCACAATCTCCGGACCGCGTCGAACCACCACCTGTTGTTTCCGACGTTCATGCCTATGCCGACCACTGATCACTGACCTCATTCTACCGTGTTCCTGTCTTGTTTCTGATTTTCCGAGTGGACGCGAAACGATACAACTGTAAGATAACACTCCACTTTCCAGACCTTCCAGACCTTTTAGACTTTGACTCTGACTCTGACAGTAGAATACACGAAACGCGACGACAGCGACAGCGACAGCGACAGTGGGCCTCATGCTCCATCTCCGACGACCCCCGCTCGTGCAACCGCTTCCCCTGGCCCTGCGTTCACCAGCGTCTCAGCAGCGACATTTCCGCCTCGCTGCCCCGAGGCCAGATACGCCCGATGCGCCCGCGAGTGAAATAGACGGGGTGGTGGTACCTGTTTCTTCTCCGCCGGCGCTGTGTGCGATCGCGCCGCCTAAGCCTAAGGCTGTCGAGCCAGTCGCAGCGGTGTCCGAGGTGAAGGTCCCGGAACAAGAGGTCGAGTCTGTCAAGTCTGAGCCCGAGATCCCCCCAGCATCAGCACCAGCACCAGAGCAGCCGCCGCCATTCGCGAAATGGGCCATCCCGATCCCGCTCACCCGCGCCCCCTCGCTTTCCGAGCTGCAAGCACGCGTTCCCGACGAATACACCAAGAAGGTCGAGGAGTGGAAGCGCGAATTTCACACGTGGACGCAGGACCTGCAGAAGAGCACGAGCAAGAACCTCTCGTTGTTGAGTCTGAAAGTTAACGAGGTTACGGGGTATCGCGAGGTGGAGCGGTTGAAGCAGGCTGTCAAGGATCGAGGTGAGTAAGCGATGGGAGCGGTGAGGGGGGAGGGTTGCAGTGTTCTCTAGACTCGTGTGCTGACTTCAGAACGCGACCTCGAGCAACGGCGCGGCGAGGCCAAAGCCGCGAAACACGAGTACGAGCACGCGGTGCTCACGCGCACCACATCCCAACAAAACGTCAACAACCTGCTCGAGCGTAAACACTCATGGACGGACGCCGATGTTGCCGAGTTTACAAAGCTCGTGCGATCAGACCACGCGAGCCGGCACGCGGTCACGACGACGTCGCAGGACCTCAAGGCGGCCGAACTGGCGGTCGACAAGGCGTTCACGTCGCTCATGCAGGCGATTCTGGAGCGATACCACGAAGAACAGGTGTGGAGCGACAAGATCCGCAGCGTGTCCACGTGGGCCAATATTGTCGCGCTTGCCGCCAACTTGATCGTCTTCATGGGCGCCATCGCGTTCATCGAGCCGTGGAAGCGCCGCCGACTCGTACAGGGGCTCGAGGAGCGCATGACCGGCATGATGAACCGCGTCGACGAGCAGATTAGGGAGTTGAGCGCGAATGTCGCGAGTCTCGAGGCGCCGTTACAGGCTACGGTTGCAGCTGCCAGTGCCTCGGGTGTGGCTGCACCGCCCGTGGCTGAGCCCGCTGTTGCGCCCGTAGCTGAGGCGGCGCCAGAGGGAGAAGTCGAGCCAACATCTCCAGTCACTGTCGAGGAAGTTCCGGAAGAGCACAGCGCAGACACGGAGACTGACACTCTCCCCGCCGAACCCTCTACACCGTCTCCCGCCTCGCCAATCGAACAGCTCGCCGCCTCGACCTCCCCTCAATCGCCGCAATCGCGCGCCCTCGCATGGATATCCACGCAGCTCTCGCACATCGCCCCCGCCTCGGCCGAGCGCGACCTGGCCGCCGCGAGTCTCGGCGGTGCGGCAGCCGGCGCACTGGCAGTAGGCGTGCTCAGCCTCGTGGCGGGCAGTTTCCGGGGTACATAATAAGCAAGCATTAGTAATAGATAACAAGATAACATTGCACACAACACCACATGCATCACAACCACACGTCTACTATATGTTCTCTGAGCGGCTAGTTTGGGAGTGCCTCAGCCTCAGTCTCGGTCTTCGTGCCCGCGCCGCTGAAGAACGCCCGGATATCCTGCTGCTTCTCGTCGTACGCTGCGCTCCCGATTCCCCCGCCCTGCCGCTTCACGCCGTCCAGGTGCGTCGTGACGTCCCACGCCGCCACGGTCGCAGTGAGTGGGATCTGGCCGGGGGCCGCGTCGGCTGGGAACTTGGTGGAGGGTTGCTCGCCCTGTGGGTTAGTGTGTGCTTGAGATGGGAGGTGGAGGTGGGGAGGGTGGGGGAGTGGGGAAGAGTGGGGAAAGTGGGGCAAGCGGCTCGGAGGCATGGTGGACGGACGGAGAATGGACCGCCCCGACACCGCCACCCTCGCCGCCGTCGCCGAGTGTAACCACACGCAAGCGCCTGACGATGCTGACAACAGCAGCGCGCAAGGACACAGCAGGAAAGTGTACTCACGACATAACCGACATTGACGCGCGCCCACCCCGTCTGCAGTCAGCAACTATCGCACTGTCAGTAGTTACATTGGTCATGCCTGCCGTCAGCTCAGCTCCGTCACGGGCCCAACTCACCCCTGTACGCGGTGCCGTCGTGGCCTTGTGGCCTGCGCGCGAGGATCGCCGAGACTGGAGTGTCAGCGTCAGCGTCAGGTGCACAAGCCTACGCCTCTCGTCTACGCAGCAGCCGCTTGTGCGCGATACCGCTCGTGCCACTTGCACTCGCACTCGCACTCGCACTCGCACTCGCACTCACTCAACTCGGAGATGAAAATGCCGTGCGCGACGAGCACGACATGCCTCTCCTCAGCGGGAAGGCCGTACGCCTGCACGAGATGCGGCTCGATGAGGTCGGTCAACCTAAGTCGCTATCAGCCGACTCCCACGTCAGACGTCCGTGTACACTTACGCCTGCTCCGCCCTCCCGCGCACATCATGCAGGTTCTCCCCGTTCGGGAACCGGAACTCGCGCCCGGGCTCGAGGTACCACCCGGGCTTGCCCTTTTCGAACGTGCCGATCTCGCCCTCGGCTACTATTAGCTATTGTCAGGTTGGTGCTCACCGTCGCCGAAGTGCTGTTCCCGCAGTAGAGGGGAGATTGTGAGTGGCGGATTGTGCCGGTTCTGCTCCTGCACCTGCTGGCCCTACTGTCAGCGCAGGCTGTTGGCAACGTAACGTACGGTCCAGAGGGCGCGTTTTAGCGGAGACGCGAGCACGGCGTCGATGCGGTCCTCGGCAAACGATTTTCCGAGTGCGCGGGCTTGCTACTTGTCAGTGAGGAAGGGGCAGTGTACGAACGTTCATGCCGTGGTTCGAGAGCGGGGCGTCCTTCCATCCCGCCCAGATACCCCGGAGGTTGTCTGCCGTTAGTCACCGCCTCGCGTGTCTCGGAGTTGTCGAAACGTGTGCGCCGAGTCTTGGCGGCGTCGACGTACCCTTGGATTCGCCGTGGCGGACCTGCAATCATTAGCAGCAGCAACAACGGCAATACTTGCGATAGTGAGCGTGATCATCGTAACGAGTCAGACAATGTACAACGTCAACAGTCAGTTCTCACGAACGTATGTGGGTGTTCATTGCCCCGAAACTTGTGTGCTCGTTGCTGTGCTCGCTTGGACGCGACGACGGCGACTGCTCCGAAGATCGGTGACTCGACTGCAGCGGACGGTCTCAGAGCTTAATTAATGTGGGGATGTGGGGATTCCAGGGTACGTCGAGTTGGAGATTGATGGATCTCCGCGCACGTGATCTACAGTGTACGACACGTTTCACAGTCCACGTTTACAGTGCCCGATTTGGGCGGTGAGATGACGCACGCTGGCTGCTGCAAGTGTGGTGGACGACTAACTCGGCCTCCACCTTGATCACACCAACAAGACCACCCAACATTCTGCATCTCACCGAGTCTCTCCTTCATTCACCCATCTCTCTCACACGCACTCACGATGGCCCCGACAACAACCGTGGCTCGGCCAAAACCACTGGGCAACCCGCCCCCGACGCTGCTCATATCGACGCTGATCCCCATCGCAGCGGTACTCATCACGCACCCGCTCCTCCCGCTGCTGCTCCCTGCGGACGTTTTCGCGCGCCTCCCGCTCCCGCCGCAACCGACCTTCCCGGGCCTGCAGGCCAGTATTGGCTTTGCGATGCTCGCGTTCGTCGGTGCGATTATGACCGTGCCGCTGTGCGGGGCGGCGTTTATCGAGAAGGGGCTCAAGGGGAGGGACTTGCTCAAGCCCGGTGGGCGCACCTCGGGCCCGTGGATGTAAGTCGAGGTAGGAGGCAGTGCTGATCTCCTAGTCCGGAATGCATCGGTCTCCCGTGTGCGAGCCTTTACATTCTTCTCATGATGCTCTTTATCCCGTTCCCGTTCTCGGCCATCTTCAAGAGCAGCGGGTTTGGCGTCGGGCGCGAGGTGTTCCCTACGAATGAAGTACGCTCTCAAAGTGCTCGGTCGCTCGCTGACGCCAGCTCGCGCTCTTCTTGACGTCTCTGCTGTCGCTGCTCACAGCCACGATGCTCGGGTTCATTGACGACCTGTTCGACATCCGGTGGCGGCACAAGCTGCCCATCCCCCTCATCGCCGCCGTGCCCACCCTCATGGTGTACTATGCCGAGGGGGGGTACACGTGGGTCGTCCTGCCTGCCAGTCTGGGCAAGCTGCTGCGCTCGCTGTCTATTCCGGGCATTCCGGGCTGGGTCGGCACAAAGTCTATGGATCTAGGTGAGTCGTTCACATGCAGTACAAGCTGACCTGCAGGCATCCTCTACTACGTTTATCTTGCGCTCCTGCCGACATTCACCACAAACTCGATCAACATTCTCGCGGGCGTCAACGGCGTGGAAGTGACGCAGGCGCTGATCATTGCCATGTCCGTGGCGCTCAATGACTTGTTTTTCTTGCCCATCTGGCCGTCCTGGCTCCTCTCGGCACTAGGTGTCGGCAACCCCACAGAGGGCCGCCTCCTCGCCTGGGCAGCAGGCGAGGTCGTCAAGCGCCACCTGATGAGTCTGTACTTTATGATCCCCCTCATTGGCGTCTGTGCCGGCTTCCTAATCCACAACTGGTAAGAATGCAACAAGGCAGAGCTGACATCAGGTACCCCGCGCGCGCGTTTCCCGGCGACACATTCTGCTACTTCACCGGCATGGCGTTCTCGGCCGTCGCGATCCAGGGCCACTTCCCCAAGACGCTTATCTTGTTCTTCGTGCCGCAGATCTTCAACTTTGTGCTCTCGTGCCCGCAGCTGTTCCGCCTCGTCGAGTGTCCCCGGCACCGCCTCCCTCAGTAAGCAACCCGACTGGATGTTTCTGACAGCAGCTTCAACCCCGATACCGGCCTGCTCGAGCCCTCGCGCGCGGTGTTTGATGCCCCGCCGCCGGCCAAGACGCGCATTGTGCTCCGGATCCTGGAGATGCTCCGCCTCACGCGCGTGGAGCGTGCGGGGCCTGGATGCGTCACGGTCAGCGGCGCCAAGGCCAATGGCGACAAGGTCAACGGCGACAAGGTCAATGGTGACAACAAGGTCACCATTCCCGAGGGCCAGATCACATCCTGCACCAACCTCACGATCCTCAACCTTATTCTTGTGCACTTTGGCCCCATGCACGAGAGCACGCTGTGCGCGTCGCTCGCGGGCATCCAGGTTCTCTCGAGCCTGGCGGCGTTTACGGTGCGGTACGGCATCGGGTCGCTCGTGTATGGCGGTGACCGCCGGTAGAGAGTTGAGAGGGCAGGACACGAGGACGGAGGAACACTTGTATCACTATCATATGCAACCTACATCTACTCTATAACACCACCTACTTCTGCTCAAAACGCACATTGTACCCGCCCCCAGGCTGCTGGTCAAACTTGAACATGTCGGTGCTGAGGCCAAACTTGCCGAGCAGGCCGTTACCCAGCTCCTTGAGTTTTCCGAGCATCTCGTCTTTTTCCTTCTCCTGCTGCGCGGCGATCTTGGCGGGGAGCTGCGCGAGCGCGCGCTGCGCTGTGGCGAGCTGCGGCGAGTTGCGCGGCAGCAGCGTGATGAGGCGCTTGTAGTCTAATGTCAGCTAGGCATGCAGGAACGCAGGGCCTGTGATGACTTGGGGCTGGACTTTGTGGTCTCGCCAAGATTTCACCAAGAATCGCCTTAAACTTGGACTTTACTCACCATCCTGCGCGGCCGACAGCGCCGTCCACGACCCGACAGCCTCGTTCGCCGCCGCCCGGCGCGCCAGCACCTTGGTGTACTCCGGATCGATCTCGAGTGCTGCCATCAGCTACTATCCAGGCTGTAGCTTACCTTTGGTGCACGCATCCACGGCCGCCTTGTGCTCGCCCTGGAATCAGAATCAGCACCCCTGCTGCCGATCCACACCCACACCCATACTCCACTTACAGTAACCATGTACACGGCCCCGAGGTTACCCCACGCGGCGCGCGCACACTCCCGAATGCGCGCTTTCACGACCGTGCGCTCGTCGTCGTCGTCGTCCGTGCTCTCGGTGATCGTGGCCCCCGAGTCGGCTTTCGAGCTCTTCCCAGCGTTGCTTGTGCTTGTGCTCCCCGCGTCGGCATCGCTGGCCTCGTACCCCTCTGCAGGCAGCCGCGCCACAGCATCGAGATAACACCGCTTGGCGTCCTCGATGCGCTGCGGCTTGGCCGTAAAGTGCCTGTTTCCCTCGGCGCGGAGCGTCTCCGCTTGGCTCGTGAGGTTCTGTAGTCAGCACAAGTGACGGGACAGTCGGGAGATACCTTGAGCTCGTCGAGAGTGAACCGCAGCACGCCGTCGTCTTCCTCCACCCCCACGTCCTCGGGTACCGGCTCGGGGGCCAGGGGGTCGACGTCGTCGCCGTCCCAGCCACCGTCCCCGTCCCCGTCGTCCTTCTTCTTCCCCTTGTTCATGCCCGCGTGTAGCGGGTCGCGGGACCAGGAGGGCGGTTCGAATAGCCGCGCGTCGAATGTTGGTGGTGGCGGTGCGTCCATTGTGGTCAGTGAGGAAGCAATTGCAACAAGCTGAAGCGCGTCGTCTTGGGATATTGGGATCCGTGTACGCTTAGGTGGAGGGTCTTGTCATTTCGTCATTCGGTGGCGAAGCGGAAGCAAAAAGTCAGTCCTGGCATCCTCACTCGAGCTGCTCGTGGTTCCTACGATTTGTCTATGCATGCGATGAATGACTACTGCAAGCCAAGTAGCTAACAAGTTTTAAATGCACCCCACTCCACTGCTCTACAAGGAAGACCTAATGAATCCCTCGAGGCCGCCCTTGACCCAGAGCTCCTGGACCGAGCGACCGACCCGGCCAGAGGGGTACGTCTTCTCTCCCTCGGCGCCCATCTTGACGGTGACGCCGCCGCGGCGCGTGTCGACCTTGACGGTCCAGTCGGACGGAATCACAGTCAGCTCGCCGTCGACGCTGCCCTTGCCGCGCACGCCGTCCTTGCCGAACCGGGCGGTCAGCTCCTCGATGAGCTCGGGCGCCTCGACACAAATAAGCCCGTTGTTGATCGAGTTGCGCTTGAAAATGTCGCCAAACGAGCCGCAGAGCACGAGCGGGATGCCAGCGTTCTTGATCGCCGTTGCAGCCTGCTCGCGCGAGGATCCGGTTCCAAAGTTGTAGCCAGAGAGAAGAATAGGCGTCGCGGCCGAGGGGTTGGACGCACGCAGCGACTTGATGGTCGACGCAAACTTGGGGTCGTAGTTCTCCATCACGACTTCGGCCTGGCGCTCGGGCGTAATGTCGTCCTGGTACGTGTACTTGCCCGGGTACATTCCGTCGGTGGTGAGGTTGTCCTGCGGGGCAAACACAAGCGGGCCCTCAAAGACCTCGGGGAAGCCCTCAAGCAGAGGCTCGGGCTCGCCGGCAGCAACGGCAGGCTGCGAGGGCACCTCCTGGATCGAGAACTTGGGCTTGTCAACCTGCGGGAGAGCAGAGAGGTCGAGCGAGTCGGGACCAGCAATGTAGCCCTTGGCAGCCGAGGCGGCGACCACAGCAGGCGAAGCAAGGTACGCGAGGGCGTCGGGGCTGCCCATGCGGCCCTTGTAGTTACGGTTCGTGGCCGAGATACCGACCTCGCCCTTCTCGAGGAGACCGACACCGAGACCAATGCACGGTCCGCAGCCGGCAGGGAGGGTCTTGGCGCCGGCGTCAACGAGCGCCTGCCAGTCGCCAGCAGCCTCAGCGTCCTCCTGGACACGGCTCGAGGCAGCGGCAATGTAGA
>Ga0160505_101736_pt1 | contig 10031 bp, 13 predicted proteins | sample DIDeMG_FD_108225 | JGI IMG/M metagenome (GOLD analysis project Ga0160505, IMG submission 108225) | Enriched chicken feces microbial communities from UW Madison campus, WI, USA - DID2874_E49_Stillage MG | ecosystem: Host-associated > Birds > Digestive system > Large intestine > Fecal ...
AACCCGCTGAAGCATCGACTCGAGGAACCAAGGCTAAGGGCACTTACGAGACTACCTCAAGCAGGGCGACCGCAACTGCCTCGTCCGCGAAGAGGAGGAAGAACAACAAGGGCGATGTGTGCGCTACCTCTCGGCCGCCTCAGACTCAAGCGAGGCTCGAACCTGGACGCCAGCAGCAAAAAGGGTAAGAACAGCCCGGGCGCTGCCTCGAGCCAGGCCACGAACACATACACCAGCAAGCCCGAGAGGAACACCAGTGCGAACGCCAACGCGGACTAGAACTCAAACGCGCACTCGACCGCAGACGCGAACGAGAAAATGAAGAATATAGAGGCCGTTGAGGCCATCATGGCGATGGAGGCGATTGACAGCGCGATCAAGGACACAGACGCCACCAACGCTCCTACCTCTACTACCACACGTCCAAGAAGCCTGTTCCTGGCTGTAAATTATCTCCTTAGCGACTGCACAGAGTCTGAAATTTATCCATTGAAAACTCATCTGCCATTAATAAAGGGCGCGAGAGTACAATCTTGTGGCAGTCGACATGACCGTCGCTACCACAGATTCCTGCCGTTGGGATGGCCATACATACAACAGACGAGCAGGGGCTCACCTCGTGATCAAGGGATCGGATATCGTGGCTGTGTGGGTATATACTCTGGTATTCATTGTTGAGGAAAACGAGAGCCTGTTTCGTTCCACCTCGTACGTCTACATGTCCTCCCACGTTGCAGACCATTGGCCATAGGGGTCGATCTCGTCACACTCGTTCCCGGTGAGCACCCACGAGACCATACCCTCATCAAACCGCGCGTCGAAGCTGTACCTGGCCACCTCCCTGACGTCCGTCAAGCCGTTGTTCTCTCGCCCCTCGTCCTTGCCGATCCACGTCATACCGGCCTTGGCGTCATACCCATATTCGTTGGCAAAGGCCATGGGGAAGTTCTCGGGACTGCTGTCATCGGTGGGGTAAATCATCCAACCTTCCCAGACGATAGCCTCAACAAGCGCCGGTGCGCCGACCCAGCACGTCTTTTCATTGTTGGACGCCTTGCACGCAACCTCCCCACTTTTGCCCTTGGTCGTCTTCATGGTCGTCTCGTACTCGAACCCTGCGGACGCCTTAAAGCCGCCAACCGCAGCCGACGCCTCCACCTTGACCTTGTACGCTTCGGTCGTGTCCTTTGTATACGTGAACGCCTGCTTGATGCTGAGCTCGCCACAGTTCCATGTCCGCCCGATCCGCTTGATATCCCACGTGATATGCTTCACGCTCTTCGTGCAGTGTACCTTGAATGGCCACCCGCGCTCGCGCCGCTGTCCGTCCGGCTCGCCGTTGGTGAAAATGTCCCAAGTCTTGTCGGAATACTCCGCCATATCGATGATACGGCACCACTCCCCAATTTCATAGTCCCTCTGCTGCTGAACACCCAGCTTGATTGGGAGGGGAGTCTTTCCGTCAGTGTAGTCGAGCACTTCGAGAAATGTGTGGTTGGCCCAGACTGCGTCCCTCTTGGACAGCAGCGCGGCTGTCTGGAGAGGAGCGGCATTGGCCATGGTGATAATCGACGCCACGACGAGAAGGGTTCCGGTCTTCATGACGAATGGGGGGAGTTGGGGTTGGGGTGATAGAAGATGTGATGAAGGAAGTGATATGTAGAAGAATGGTATCGCGTGTCGTGTAATGAGCGTGTGTTATTACGAGCGTGTGGTATAAAGAGCGTGTGTGGTAAAGAGCGTGGTATCTAAAGAGTGAAAAGGAAGAGTCTACGACAGCGGACAGTGAAAAAGAAGGATAAGGTCGGTAGCTAAAGAAGGAGCTCACAAAGTGTCGCTCCTTATATTCCTCCTGTCGAGCTGAGCAAAAGTTAGATGCAGAATTGAAAGTTACCAAAGCGCTGTCTGCATACCACAAATGTGCTGGATGTGGCACAGGGGCCGAGTGTGGATATCTGACACCTCCACCACCATCATCATTCTGCCAAGAGCCATCCCTTCAAGCCGGCGGTGCTTGAGTTGCTCAAACGTTTGAAACGTGAAACTCGGCGGCTGAGTGTTGCAGCCGTCTGTGCCACAAGCGGGACGTCAAGTCGGCCGACTTCAGCGACTTAGGCCACCACTGCCCCAGACTCTTGGATGGACGTCGGTCGCCGTTGTGTTTCCGTTTCCGTTCCATGTACGGTCTAGTAGACTTTGTTTCCGACGTCGGGTCAGTTCGGCAGGCTCCGCGGCGCCGATATCCTCGTCAATAGCATCCTAGACGATGTGTCTCTGTCGCGTCTCTTTCATACTCCTTGCGTGTGGTGTGTCAGCGTCAGACGTCTTGTCTCCGAGGTTTATGGCATGGGTGTGAGCTGTGTGCTCTTCCTCGACATTCGGACAGGGGGATATGGCAGACGTGTAGCACCGACTGAAAAAGTGTTTAAGACATTGCCAACCAGTACCACATTCTCCGTGCCAAGCAGTTACGCCGTCCCATCATAGAACAAGCATGTCATTCAATGGGTAGCGGTCGGCCAGTTCATGATACGTGTCCGAACAACATTTCGGAGTTGTGCCACATCAAATGCCACAACCCACTTACGCACACCTTAGGATACGAGATTCAGCGGAACTAGATACGCCAACTTGAAACTGTCAAGACCAGAGTCGGGAGGCATGAGCGATAGCAGGAGCTTCCATTGGGACTTTTGACGGAGGAGGGAGGGTTCACAGAACAACCAGACTTACGATTTGGTTGAAAGTCCGGCCCGAGACTGTTCCCCAGAACCCGGCTTAATTTAGGCATTGGCACTGACACCAGCCTGAAACGACCACGGCGTTGATCACGATATATCAAGCACACGCCAAGAATTCTACAGCAAAGATATGGGCCTTCCATTTGTCAACTTCTCCAATCACTCAGCACACAAGTGTCAGCCTACCGCTTGGGAACACTTTGGGATAGATCAGATTTCGGGAAAGCCGGAGTTGCCAACCACAGCATCGACCGCGTTGGAAGGACGATAGTTTCAACTCGGCGATGTTCTTGATTGTCTCACACCCTTCATCCACACGTGCCGGAGACTAGTGGCAATGTTGCCGGTAACATCTGGAATGAGTGCAGTGGGAAGCCATTGCGTGGCGCTACATAGTTCTATTGTGCTTGTTGGAGGGTACTGGGAGGATGTCTCCGGTGCGTTTGGCGCCTTGCATATAACAGCACAAACCGTCAGACCGCTAGTAGTAAACTGATGTGAAAGGGGTCAGCTACCTGTGGGGATTCACAGATTGTCAAGTTGGCCCGCTGCAGAGTGAAGAAACGGTCCTTGTCAACAACGATGGCAAGTGGCGCATTGTGTGCCATCTGATAGCTTCGGACGCATATAAAAGCGGAAGCCATTAATTCCACATCCTAACTCACACACTCATTCACTCGCGCACTAGGCTGGCCCACACTGTGCTTTCTTATCCAAGCGCTGGCGCATACACACATATACCCACACTCCCTACTTCACACTTCACGACAATACCACAGCGCAAACTTTGCTACTTCTTCATTCATTCCCTTCCTTTCTTGAGCTCGAACATGAAGGCCGCCGCCCTCTTCCTCCTCGCAGCTTTCCTGGCCACAGGACAAGCTGCGCCATTCAGCCCTATGCCCTACACCGTTACCGGACAAGCTACGCCCTTCAACGGCACGATCCCCTCGAGCACGATCCCCTCGACGACCATGTCCAAGAGGGACAAGGTCGAGTTTGGCGAATCCCACTTCGAATACGTATGGGAAGTTGAAAATGATCTGTCCCACACCAAACTGGGTGTCAGGAATTCACAGGCGTTCGAAATCGGCCAGAAGTGCCGCATCGTAGAGTTCACCGACCAATGGGTTGACGAAATCGTGGCCTTCACGTATGGGGATGGCACACAAAAAACGGTCAATTCACGCGGACCCATGGCAAAGATCCACTGCAACAAGAGTCTGAAGAATATTGTGTGGGACATCAAACGCATCGGCGACCCCTGGGACTGTGGGGAATACACTATCACAAAGACAAGAACGATGTCCACAGAGATCACCAACGAGCTCAAGGTCATGGTGGAAACGAGTGTTGCGGCCGCAGGGTTTTCACTCTCAGCAGGCTTTTCATACTCCAATACCGTGAAAGAGTCGAACGGACAATCACTCGAGGTCAGTTGTGCCGCGGACAACAAAGAAACGACCTGCAGACTAGGAGGGCCGGCCCTAATCGAGCTTACCGTCTGGGAGGGATACGCCGTCTTCCCTTGGGATGGGGAAAAGCCCAAGTACCTCGAGTTGCCGGGTAGCATTTTCGGCCCAAAGGCGGGGGTGTATGGGTACCCTCAAGGCCTTAGAGACGTCTTGGGTCAGGAAGCTAATGCCGATTTACCTTGGACTGGCAAAGGCGAATGGCTAGAGAACAACGGGCTGACGGACGTCTCTGAGGTCACCATGTACAGCTACAACAACAATTACCCCGGAAGCATGGACACATGGCCCGCAAAGGGGAACGGCAACTGTCGCGACCTTGTTGACAACCGCGCCTGGCCAGCGACGTACGCCAACGGTGACCTGTAGACCATTTTCACGATCCTCGTTCGTAATCCTGTCGTCAAACTTGACAGTGATACCCATAGATATACCCACGCTCTATATATGCTGCTGGCCAGCAACTTAGAGAAGAATGCACACCTCGACTCTTTTCGAGCCTCCACTAGCTCCAGTCTTCACGTGTAGGAGAATCAGTAGGTGAGCGGAGCCTCACTGGGAAGTGACCCATATTAAACTCACCTGGAGGTCATTGAGTTTCCGAGAATACAAGATCATGTAAGGCTAACAAGCCGGAGTCCTTCGGGCGTTAGATGGACTCGATCTTGTCAGAAGGAAGCTGGAGTTAGGACTTAGGTTGTACGACTGGCATGTATGTATCCAGGGGTCACATAGCCGCTGTGGTCTATCGTGTGGAAAAGTCGGTCGGTACCGGTGGATCGTGGTGTCTCCAGGAGTGAGTGATGGGCAGGGGCGTGAACTGTAGCAACACTCCCAGTCCACACAAAACCGGACTCACCGCAATCAGGGTGCTTCATCGGAGAATGCCTTCAAGCTGAGGAGGCCGTCAACGAGTTTGAGTAGATGGGAAAGTGGGCCGGCCATGTTGTCCGCTGTGCAGGTGGAACTGGGAACGAAGGGAGAGATCTATCTGTGCGAAGTCAATTGAGTTCAATAAATCCAAACCAGGAAGACTACATGGAGAGGAGTACAGTGCAACAAGGATGGTTGTAGGCCAGTGACAGTTTGCCCTCGTCGTGTCGGGGCTAGGAGTTCAACATGTCACTCACCAAAGGCTGCTCTGAACGTCAGAAGAGGGGTTCAGAACACTCTATATTCGCCAACTCATGGCCGCTTCGCAATATGGACTTCTAGATAACTGGTCCCTCTCTGGCTTGAGCGGGAAGGTCGCCACAACGTTATGAACCCGAGTCGGAAACCTGCTGTGGTCACCACCCTGTTCTACAGCTGCCACATTCTTCCCATTTCGTCATCTGTGATGGAATCAAATCATGGTAGTCTCATGGGAAAAGAGGTCTGTTATGTCCCTCTTTCTTGCGTTACGTCTTGTGGGATGTGTTTCCCATGTTCTCATGGCTTTCCAGTCACATATTGACAGGAAGGAACGTCAGACGTTGAAGAATAGCGGGGATCGCCACTCACCAGTCTGTCGATGTACAGTGTACGTGCGTCAGTGTCGTCAACCCAAGTGACATTGCAGCCTCATATTAGCCTCGGTTGAAGCCTTCCACGTCGTCGTCTACGAGCTGGAGGTTGGACCATTGCGGTCAATATTGATGTCGGCGGGCAGTGGAGAAGACGTAGCTGAGGCGACACCAAGTGTCGCCATCGGGATGCATCCCATTGTGGGCTTATGAGCGAGATCCGATAGCTATCCATCAATCAAGTGTGGCGTGATGGGATATAGCAGAAATCGTCCCCCTTTCCATCACACGCCACCTTTGATTGACGTGGCGTTCAACCATCCGTCTTTAAGGGATTTGCCTACCTGCTGGAAAACACTACTGGGCTGCGGCTCCCGGGCCCCGCTCACGCAACTACCCCTCCCGCACTCCACTGCCATTACCTCAAGAAGATCCCCCACGATCTCCATCCTCCCTCGTGTCCATCGGTGCCGGCGGCGCCCACCGCAGTCCCACGGGGCACCATCGGCATGTCCACAGTGTTCCCATTTGGTTGATCCGAGACAGTGACGAGCGAGTTCGGGCCCCGTGACCCACTTTTTCCCTCCGGCGCTACTTTGGGCTGGACCAGTGTTTCGTTTTGTGACAGTCAGGTTGCGGCGACTAGTTCTGCTCCTAGCTGCGGCCAATGCTGCGCTGGCGGAGATGTGTCTCTTGGTCGCGGTTCAGCTTGTGTTAATCGTCATGGCGTCCTTTGTCCTTACGGACTGAGGTCCCGGTGTTCCGGCATTACACTTGTCCGAAGTGGAGTGCCGAGAACGGAGTACGCCGTTGGCTGGCCCGAAAAGTGCAATATGGAGGCGACTGGTTTCTATATCTGGCAGGCGATATGGTGAGTGCTGGTGGACGGGACTGTGAGGCCACGTGGAAACTACTTACGTAAGTCTCTAATGACTATTCAGGCACAGGCAAAACCGGCTATTCAAGAGTACCATTTTCGCTGTACTGTACTAACCCAAACCAAATAACAAAAGTGTGTCTTCCTTCGCATCCACGCCCTGGGCAGACAGGCAGGCGAGTCTGGTGTGTCCCTTTCGTAGAGCCACTTTGGTGGAATGTTGCCCCTCATTTCCATTTCACCTCCTTTCCTCACTTCTCTCTTATATCCGCCACCAGCACTCGACAGCCACCACGCCATCGTCAACGCTCCTTGCTCGTCTCTAACCCGTCTTTCATCTCGCAGAAATGCCGGACAGCAGCGATGACATGGACATGGACACGGGGAACGAGGGCCACGACACGGTCGAGCAGGCGAACAAGCAGCCTTCCTCAGGTCCAGCAGGCAAGCGTGAGTACAGGTTTCTTTGTCGATCGCCGCTGACGCGTCCAGAAACTTTGAAACGGTACAGCCTTTAATCACCGGCGGCGTACTAACAGACAGCGGTGATGCGTGTCTCGCGTGTCGGCGACGGCGGATTGTGAGTATCTCGCTGTGCATGATCTTGCCCGAGTGCGAATACAGCAGCAAGATGGACGACAGGATGGAGGGAAGGAAAGCGCCTCAGGGATCAAGATGAAGATATCCTGCCAGACGCGGTGATGTCACGCCGCTATGGGTCGCTGTCCACGTCGGACGTCTCCTTTTGTTGAGCGGCGTATCACTGGTGGCGAGCAGCGAGGAACAATACTAGGACGCAGCTAACACTCCTTAGCGCTGTAATGCCGAAAAACCCGCGTGCGCGACGTGTGTGCGTCTCAAGAAGCAGTGTGTCTACGAGACAGGGAAGACAACGAGCAGAATCGCGCTTCTCAAAGCCAGGATTGGTACGTGTCATTTCATGCATGGACGCGCGTTTGTGCTTCATGATTGAAACGCGTCCATAGCTGACTCTTCCCAGCCGAACTGGAAAGCCAGCTCCAGAACGCTGCGCCACCCGCCACACCAGCGCAGAGCACGTCCAGCGGGGCTAGCGTCGGTGATGGTCAGGACAAGGGAACCAACAGTCACCACCACCATGGCCACCCCCACGGTCACCACCATGGTCAACACCACGGCCGCAACAACCATGCATCGTCGTCAACCAGCACTGTCAACCCCACCGAGCTTGCATTCGTCGTGCCATCCGTGCAAGGGCACATGGTGCCGATCTCACCTACTCCTGCTTCATCGTCTCAGGCGGCCACGTCGCCTAGCCAGAGCCGGGAGGCTTCCCAACCGGTGCCGCCTTCGCGCCCCCCTCGTCCTGCACGTGTCGACATCACTGCGATTCCTCCGACAGAGGTGACGCCTGCTGCGCCCGAACAGCCGCGGCTCACTCGCGTTCCTTACTACGCCCAGAGTACCGGTCCGCGACCTTTCCACGAGCCATCCCCGAATTTCGACTTCGACCTTAGCTTCCTCGACCAGCCCGTGTCGGATTTGAGCTCACAGATGCACGCCACGGGAATGTCGCTGCCGGATGAGAGTCCCAATGCTGCTTTCACGCGTTTCTCGCGCCAGAGGATTCTGCTGGAAACCAACGGCGCCACTGCGGCTTCATCGTACTCGACCGTTGTCGGTGAGGCGCCAGCCGGTGGTGATGAGGAGACGGACGTTCCTTTGGGCGATAGCATCCTGCCTGATATCCCTCAGGGGCGCGAGCTTGTGGGCGGATGGTTTGATCCAAACGACGTGCCACCGGCCATCCGTGATCATCTGTGAGTGATAGCTGAGGATCTGCTCTGACACCAGACTCGACCTCTTCTTCTCGCGGTTATCCACAAAGTCGCTCTTCAACATCACCCTCCACCTTCCTCGCTTCTACGCTCGCTTGACGCTTCCACCGGCCCGGCGACCCCACCCAGGGCTGCTGTACAGCATGTACACGACTGGTGCACGTTTCTCGAGCCAACCGGCGATCAAGCAGCTCGAGCAGCAGTTTTACGAGATTGCCGACAAGCAGATTCGTCTAGCGGTTGCGAACCACGACCGTCTCCTCGACGCGCTTCGCGGGATGGCGTTGCTCACAAATTACCTGTTCGCCAAGGAAAAGTACTCGCTCGGGTATCACATGACCGGCGCTGCCGTTCGGTGAGTATGGATCGAAGAAACGAGCTAATCCATCACAGTCTTGCTATCTCATGCGGCCTTGATCGTATCCCCTCGAGCGTGTGGGCGCCCGCGCCGCCATTCAACGCCGCAATCCACTGCACGTTGCGTACTGGCGGCTACGCAATACCTCCACCAGAGGACGCAATCGATCTCGCCGAGAGAATCTACGCGTTCTGGGCGGTGTACGAAGTGGACTTGTGTACTGCGGTCGCGTACCTGTGGCACACGGGCCTTCCCATGGAGGATATTCGCACACCGTTCCCTCGTCCCATGATCGAGTACGAGTTGGGCATGGTGTCGACCATCGACGACCAGAGCATAGAATCGGTGCTTAACCCTCCGCCCGGCCCACCGAGGACCGACACATCCTTCTTCGTGCTGCGCATCAAGGCGGTCACGCTGCTCGCTCGTGTCCTGAGGATGCGCCAGGAGCGCCCTGAGGTCACACTTCCGACAGCCGCACCGGAGTCCCCATCCACCGGTCCCATCGGCAGCTATCCTGGTTCGGCACTTCCTCCATTTGCGACACACCCGACTGGTTTTGCGCGAATCAAGGCCGCGCTCGACCACTACTGTGACAATCTCCCACCCGAGCACCGTGCGCCCTGGCGATGGGATGAGGGTGACGACCTCACTCTCCCGCGTATCTCTCTTACGCGCGAGTCCAGCGTGCTCCACTTCCTGATGGGTAACGCGTACATGCAGTTGTGGAACGTACGCGCTCTTGACGCGGACAATGCGGTGGCCATCCTCGTCGCACGTCGACTGGTGAACGTCATGTACCTCTTCCAGACCGAGCCCATGTCGACAGGATACGACATTTTCATGATCACCATCTGGAATGAAGTCGCGATGGTGCTGGTCCGCGAGACCAAGCGCCTTCAGCACCTTGGCGAGGACGAACGCGCGGCGCAGATCGACGCGGATCTTGGAGTGGCCATTGCCGCGCTGAAGAAGTGGGGCGATGTGGATATTTCGACCGAGCACGACGGTGCGGACATTGCGGCCATCAACGGCAAAATGCTTGAGCAGCTCCGGTTGATGAGTAAGGAGGACTGGGCAGAGGCGATGGCGGAGAGTCGGCGCAGATATGGCGGTATCGACCCCGCAACCCGGCAGCAGCACTTTGGTACCCCGTGTGCAGACGGCAGCTTCGCTCCGAGCTCTTCACATCGTGGGACTCCCTTCGGATTACCCATGGACTTCTAGTAGCGTGAGGCTAGCCCTCGCGATGTATACGATG
>Ga0160505_101737_pt1 | contig 10024 bp, 7 predicted proteins | sample DIDeMG_FD_108225 | JGI IMG/M metagenome (GOLD analysis project Ga0160505, IMG submission 108225) | Enriched chicken feces microbial communities from UW Madison campus, WI, USA - DID2874_E49_Stillage MG | ecosystem: Host-associated > Birds > Digestive system > Large intestine > Fecal ...
AAAGGAAGAAAAAAGGGAAGGAGAGAAAGGGAAAAAAAAAAAAATAAAAAAAATTAAAAAAAAAAAAAAAAAAAAAAAAAAAAAAAAAAAAAAAAAAAAAATAAAAAAAAAAAAAAAAAAAAAAAAAAAAAAAAAAAAAAATTGTAGAAAAAAAAAAATAAGAGATGACAAAACTCGTATAAATTTATGTAGTTGTTGATTTATGATTATTATTATTATTATTTTTGATTTCTTTTTTTTTGTTTCCTTTTTTTCCTTTTTTTTTTGTTTCCAATTCATGCATTATAATTCATACATCACCCTTAGGTTCTGAGGACTTGGCTCATGGCACCAGCGCCACCCTCCTGGGCCAGGATTTCGTAGTATGACTGGATGGTAGTGACAGCCACAAGAATAGCGGCACCGCTACCAAGCGAGCCGAGAATATCAGAGAAGACAACAATGAGGCCAACCACGGCACCACCGACAGAAGCAGCTACGGGGATGATGCGGCGAAGCTCCTTGACCATGGAGACGTCACGGTGACCAAGGATAACAATATCCTGCTGCTTAAACAACTTGGCAACGTCACGGGGAGACGAGCCAGAGATCTCAGCCCAGGTCTTGGCAAAAGCAGAGCAGGCAAAGACAATGATAGTGAAGTAGACAATGGTCTTGATGGGGTCCCAAAGGGCCTCAACAAGGTTGAAGGGGGGTTGAATGTAGTAAGCAAGGCCAGACACAGCAAAGGACTGAGAAAGACCAGGGCGAGACTCCCAGGTGCCAAAGAGACGGACAAGCAAGTTGGTAGGGAACTGCTTAAAAAGAGTCTGGGACAAGAGCGAAACGTTGGCAGTGAAGGAAGTAAGAAGGTAGATGGGCATTGATCCGGTGTAGAAAAGTCTAACGGGGTAGCTGGAGACAGCACCACGGGCCTTGGTGGACTTGACAGGGATGTCAACTCTGAAGGAAAGCAGGTAGACAGCAAGAGCAAAAGTGAAGACAGTAGCGTAAACCTGGAGCAAGTTGGGGAGGTGGTTTCTGAAGAAAGCCTCAACAATGGCCTGCTTCCAACTCTTGCGAGTGTAGAGGTAGTGGAAGAAGGCAACAACAGCACCAGTGTACTCAGTGCCTCTACCAAAGTCGTTGGAAGAGAAAGAAAAGGCACGCCAGAAGACCTGTTGGCAAACATTGATAGTAGTGAAAAACGAGATACCAGCACCGAAACCATAGCCCTTGTCAAGAATTTCGTCCATCAAGATAACAAAGATACCAGCACCAACAAGTTGAAGAATGAGAAGAATAACAGATCCAGCGCCGAGCTCAGAGGGGGTACCGTAGAGACCAGAGAAAACAACAGCAATAGCCTGGGCAATGGTGAGCAAGATAGCCAGCAGCTTCTGGGCAGACTGGAAAAGCTCACGATCAGACTTCAAATCAAAGTTGACAGTCAGGGCTCTAGAACCACCAAGCAACTGGAAGATCAGACCGGCAGTGATGATGGGGGTAGTGCCCAGCTCCATCAAAGTGCCCCTTGAGCTAGCAAGGATAGTTCTAAGCCAGTAAAGAGGATCAGACGCGTCAGACGAGATGATACCATAAAGAGGCAGCTCAGACATGACGAAGAAGGCAAGAGCAGTGACGAAGGTCCAAGTGACCTTCTCGTCAAAGGGAACCTTCTTGAGGGGAAGCTCAACCTCAGGGAGGATTGGCAGGAAGGGCTTGACGAGATCGAGAAGACGTAATTGACCGCTCATGGTGTGGGGGGAAGACAGACAGAGAAAGGAGAGAGGCAGGGGAAAAGGGAACAGATGACGAGAGGAAAAGGAAGAAGGAAGAGAGATGGTGGTGGTGGTGGTGGTAAAGAGAAGAAGATAGAAAGTGAAAAAAAAATAAAAAAGTTGTTGGTGATAAAAACGCGAGGTGGCTTTTTGCAGGCACGGTCAAAGAGGACGGCAACCACATTGAAATCGGACAAATGAGCCAGGCGGAAGAAGCAGCCAAGGGATCAGTCAAGATAATTGATAATATGAGTTTGATTCAGACCTCAATGGCGCCTGAATACGAATAGCGCAAACAAAAAGGATTTACGAGACAGGGGGAAATACCAGCAAAAGGCCCACAAAAAAAAAAAGAAAGAGCCGTGATAGGACACTGGCACAATCAAAGCAAGATAAAGAAGACGTGAACTGGCAAAGTCAGGCAAACAACAGAGCCCATGAAAAAGGGTATATTGAAACTGATTAAATGATGGAGATGAGAATTTACAAGTTTAGATTATGATAATAATAATATATTAAAAGTAGCAAGTAGTTATACAAATATGATTCAAAAAACCTGTGAAATTTCTGTTAGAATAAAGAACAAAAATAAAAATTAACCCGAACTGTCACCCTCATTGACACTTAATGTATTTCTGGAGATCAATTCAGATAGGAGCGAAAGACTAATTTCTAGTTTGTTTCATCACTGGTCTAGTAACCTCGGATGAACTATGCATGATTGGAATCATCATACTGATCTTGCCAGAAACACCCAAAAAGCGTCAAATAAAGGCGACTGGACATGGTTCTTATTATCATCACCATCATCATCGATGGAACCAATAAAAACATACCATTTGCATAATATAAATGCCTATTGTTTAGCGAGTCCTGCGATCTTGCTTGCAGAGACTAAAGAAAAAAAAAAGAGAAAAAGGTGAAAACAAGAAATTTTCAACTTGAGTTTTATGGCCAAATTTTCAACGGTTACCCGGAGATTTAAAGCCCTAATTAGTGAGTTCATTGTTTAGGGTTCGGTTAACCTAAATAAGGTATTCTACTGCATTGTTGCCCTTGGGCTGTTTGTACAGATAAGCGAGGCTGTCTTCATCACAGCAATTGCTCGACTTTGAAAGCTCAGAGGACACAAAAAAAAGTTTAAAACCTAATGGTTTTCACGCCATGACATCAAAGAACTCTGGTCGAGCTTGATTGGTTGATTTCAGATCATGAAATATACATATATATTTCACGATGTATAGCCCTGTACCCTATATTTTGTTTTTATGAGATTTAATCTCCCACTGTTTTCGACCCAGGTCATAAATGCAAGTTATCATAAGCAGATGCTCAGTACACGCCTTCCCTATATAAATTAAAACTTTGTTTGTATCTATCGCGCTGATTGTAGCCAACGGTTGGCTGGGAGTCTCAGCTATAAACCCCAAGCCTAACACCATAGGCCGCCGGGCAAGTCCTCTCTTTTTTTATTACGTGCTACACTCTAATTTACTTAAAACCTTACCGTTTCTCTGTTCCTCTTGATACACTGCTTTTCTTTTAATCTAATCCCAAATACTGATTACCTGTTGACTTGTAACTGCTCTAACCATGGCCTCAGCACCACGCAAAATCCTTTTTATTAACCCCAATTCTTCCGAGTCAATTACGGCCAACCTTGTGCCATTGATCCCACCGGCACCGGGGTTTGACCTTGAGTTTTACACAGGGCCCGCAGGCGCGGCGCCGGCACAGATCGACTCGCTGACCACAGGGATCCAATCAGCCGCTGCATGCTACAGTGATCTCTGCGCGCGTGGCAAGCTTGACCCCGCGGCCGGAATCAGTGGCTACGTTGTGGGATGTTACTCGGACCACCAGCTGGTCGGCATGCTGCGCGAGCACTTTGCCGCTGCCGCCGCCGTCGCAGCGCCCGGTGCCCCGGCGGTGGTCCCTGTAGTCGGTATTTTCCAGGCCTCGGTGGTCCAAGCGCTAGCACTTGGCCGGCGCTTTGCCATTTTGACAACCGCGCGTGCGTGGGAAGAAATGCTCGACACTGCTGTGTACAATTTCCTGGGCGCAGCTACGCGGGACCACGCCTATGTGGGCACCTACTCGACAGGGCTGGGGGTGCTGGAGATCCACGCGCTGGACCACGACGAGGTCGTGGCGCGACTGGTGGCCTGCGCCGAGAGGGCGGTGGCCCGCGGTGCCACGGCCCTGGTGCTCGGGTGCGCGGGGCTTTCAGGTCTTGATACTGCCATCAAGCAGGCAGTGGGCCGCCACATTGTGGTCATTGACAGCGTTGTTGCTGGCATCGAGGTGGCCAAGGGCCTCGTTGCTTCTGACTTTTAATAAGTGTATCTCATGATGATTTTACAACTGCTAATGATGCCAGGGCCAAATCTGGGTTTTGTGAATTAAATATGAAAGGTCATGATGTATCAATTTATATACAAGATCATAAAAAAGTTATTTAATTGTAATTGTTGGAAATGATCAGCTTGCGTGTCTGACTAAGTGCTTCAATCAGTCGAGTCTCAAGTTCAAAGGCACGCTGCTTATCCTTGATTGACAACTCAACAAATTTTTCCTCCCCGCCATCCTGGGCATCATCCTTACTGTCACCAGTGGAGGCTGCTGCCGCTGAGGGCCAGTTCTTTTGAAACTCGCGGGTGTAATCCTCAAGTGCGGTCATGAGACTGCACACTTCAGGCTTGTTCTTATAAACACTTTTGCTCCGCTTTGCCTTGCGCGGGACGTCGCCGGACTCGGGGGAAGATGATGTGGATGAAGAAGAGGGTCGCTTGCGCTTGTTGCCGTCAGTGGCAGTGAAAGCAGCTGTTGCCTTCCGCGCGGCCTTACGCTTGGATCGGCGCTGGCTACCTTGCGCGGCTTCGGTGGTATGGTCATCAGAGGCGTCGTCTCCAACAATAACAACCCCATCGGTTACCTCGACATTATCATCCGCAGCATTGGTAGAATCAGGCTCATCTTGGGCAGAGTTGTGCAAAGAGAGATCTTCTTCAGTCGCAACCGCATCAGTCTCCTCGGGCTCAACAATGCGCACGGACGTTGTCATGCTAGACTTGGAGTTGAGTCGGGCCGAGCGCAAGGTGCGGCGCTTTTTGTAGTGATACTCATCGTCGGACGACGTTGGCGCTGAGGAGGACGATGTGACAGGCGACACATCAATCACTGGGACGTTCTCACCTGCTGACGACCCGTTGGCGCGCTTTCTAGGTGTGTGCACGAGCTCTGGGACCGGGCTATCGATTACCATATCAACGACCTGATCATCGTCATTAGTCAGATCCACACTGGCAATTGAGTTGAGCTTGAGCTCCGTGACGGGGCTTAGCACTTCATGTGTCTCCTCGTATCTATCTGGCTTTTGTTTAGGGTTCTCGGTCTTAGGTTGCACCACTTCGACAGGAGCAGGTAGTACATCAATCATTACTGTATCAACTTGAGCTGCCTCGTTAGTTACAGCCGATGCAATAGGCTGGTCTTGTTCATATTTCAAACCATGCAATGGTTCTACATCGTGCTCATTTTCAGATGAGGAAGAGATGTGTTGCGCCTTGGTCACAATATGGCTCACCTCCGCGCCCTTTGAAGAACCAGCCCGTTTGTAGAAAATCTTGAGCGCAAACTCAGGGTCAATCTTCATATTCCTCTTGTTATCATCAATGATAGCAAGTAGCTTTTTAGGCATGGAAACTTTTGTGTGTCTTTCTGCAAAGCGCGTCAGCGCTTGCTTCACCAGGCTACTGAGCCCCGTGGCGCCGTGACCGTAAAGAGCAATGAAAAAGCTGACAGTGCGCGAGCTCCATTCGTAGCAATATTTAACCGAAGCAGTACCCCGGTTCTTGCGTTTTCCACGACCCTTGAAGATCTGGCTGCGCGAGGACGGGCCAAGCACTTCAAGGTGTCCCATGAAATCGCGCCAGAACGCGTACCACTGGCTCTTGCTGCCCAGCTCCAACTGAGCAAGTCGCCGCAGCAGCGCAACCTGTTCATCCAGTAGGCAGTCAAGGGAGCCATGTTGAAAGTAAAATACCTGTAGCAGCTTGTATCCAATCGCAATAGTTTCTGGCAGCATATCAGGTGAAGTGAGAACATGTCCAAGTAACTCCTCAAACGGCAGTGACTGGAAAAATGTAGAGTAGTGGCTGGACAGCTCAGAGCTAATTGGCTGTTTTTGGCTCTTTGTGTCAGCAGCCGCCAGCTGCTGCTTGATAGCGTTGTGGCACAAGTGGTTAAAGAAAACCTCCGCGTGTGGCGCGGACTTAAGCACATCGCGGCAGTACTCCTCAAGCAATGCAGAGTTGGGAATGAGTGAGTTCATTCTCTCGAGGCACTTGAGCCAACAAGTCATGGCCTCAGAGGGCGCATCAAGCTGGGTGGGAGTGGCGGAAATAGAGTGTTCATTGTCAGACTCAGATTCGCTAAATGAGCGGGTAAGAAAGCCGGCCCAGGGCTCCTTGAAGTTTACAACATATTTGATGCATGTATGCAAACGAACAAGATTATTGATAATTGCCATGTCCTGATAAACGGAGGGATCAGATGAGTTGAAAACAACGGAGTAGAGCGTGAGCCACAGCGGCTCGAGCTCAAACTGACTGTCAAAGACACAGTTAGTGAGAACTGACGACATCTCACGGAGCATGTTTGTAGAGAGTGGGCGATAGGTTTCAAGAAGTTTAACATCAGGGCGGCCGACAGCGCTAACAACTTGTTGTTGTTTAAGCAAAATAGTCCAGAATAGAGTGAGCAGGTTGATCTGGTGGGTTTTTTCAGCGGGGTTCGATTCCACCCCGGCTTGGTCTGCAGAAGGCACAATGCGTAGAGAAGTATCAACGGTAAGAACTGGCAAGTCTTCAAACGGCAGCGTGAGAATTTTATTAAATGTTGGTTCAAAGACACTAACCAAATGTACGAGCAGTCCATAATCACTACCACCAGTTAGCTTTTCCAGAACGGTCAAACTGTCATTAAGGGCAAGCACAAGCATGTCGTCATCGTCATCATTCTCAGCAGGCTCCTTTTTAGACCAAGATGTAAGTAGTAAAGACACAAAAAGTTTCCAAATCTCCACAAAGGTCTCCGTGCCATTGTTGTTGACGCATTGCGGCAAAATTGTGTCAAGCAAAGTTCCACGAATCAAGCGATAGTTGGCGCGGGTCCATTTGCTAGGGAAACTAGGAAGATCATTGAGCTCAAAGACTTCACCTTCCAGAATGCGGGTTGCAAACCAGCGGGCAGGGGCACCAGCATGAGAGTAATGGTGAGCGCCGGACTTGGAAGGCGAGGCGAGTATCGAACTGCTAGGGGTGAAAGGTCCCGACTGCACCGGCGAGCGTGAAAAGAGCAACTGCTTAACAACAGCAAGAATACGTGGGCGTTGACTGTCAGCAAGTAGCATGGTGCACACACAGTTCTCAACAGCACGCGTCCACACTAGGCCAAGCTCTTCTTTTGCACTGCAGACACAGGTGGGGCTCAAGCACGAGTATACCACACGCACCCAGTTGTCAACGGCCTCGTTCAAAACGGCAGGCGCCGAAGTGGTCGAGACCAAGTGCCGCAGGGGCGCAACCATCATCTTTAAGTCCTTGCTACCACTAGCGATGGGGGCCGAAAGCGGGCGGTCTGCTGACATGTAAGCGAGGTTGCGCCACACGCGGAGCAGCGCTGCCTGAGCAACAGGATTGCCCGGCTTACGCACAAAGACGCCGCGCTCAGCAATCTCAAGCCACTTGGCGCGGTATTCCCACGCGTGAAACGCGGGACCCAGAAGCAGTAGCATTGTGCCCCACATGCCTGCAGCAGCCTCGGCCCCAGTTGGGTTAAAGAAATCCTGAAACGCGTATTCAAACATGCTAATCAGCATGGCACCATTATCGTCGAGGGGTTTGCGGAAAACGTGGACAAGAGTTTTGGCGAGTTTGGAGCCATAATGTGGGCTCGTGATGGTGAGTGCGTGGCAAGCGCGGAGAACGTGGAGTGCCTTGAGGCGCACTTGTGAGCTGGAATCAACAAGTGAATAAACTGTGCGCGGCAGCCAGTCCTGGGGTCTAGACATGAGTACTGCTGCAGAGTTGGCCTGAAGTAAAAACACTTTAAAAATACAAAGTGATTCGGAAATCAGATTTTGGGTTGAGAATCGCTGGCTGCCATTTAGAATTGTAAGGAATGACGCGACGATCTGGGGGGTCACTGACCGCGGCACATACTGATTGGAAAAGAGGTGGAAGTAGCCGGTCACAATTGACTTTTGGAAAAAGTATGTTAGCAAGAAAAAAAAAAATAATGAAAAATAAAGAGCTGAAATAAACTATACCTTTGGCGATGCAGGATTGCTGAGGGCTTGCAGAGCGTGGGAGTAAAACCATTGAACGAGCGAACTCTCTAGGGATTCGGCAATTTCCCTCACAAATAGAAGATAGTCAACACATTTGACAATGAGCGCAACGCGTTTGCTGGCCATGGGATCCGCACGATCCTGCTCTGCTGCAAGCAGGTCGCGCCGCGCAAACTTGAGGATCTGGTCGCTTCGCACCAACAGCTGTGGAGTAACAACAATCTTCTTTGGTATCCGCACCGTCATATAAAATGCACCATATATTACCAGCGCGTTACTCTGCATCTTTTCTTCAAGTGCTGTACACACAATGTTGGCAACGGTTTCGAGGGATGGCGGATCGCGCGATGACGCATAAATTTCTGTTAGCAGTGACAGCCCTGAGTAGCCGCTGCCGTTAATTGTCTTAATGTTGTTGTTAATTTTATCGTTATCGTCAATACTGATATTGCTGAATGTTTTATTAAAGCTGCTGTTGATGTTGTTTTTGCTTGGTCGTTTTTCCTGAGGAGTGGGTGAGCTGTTTAAAAGGGGGACGCGGTCCATGTGATGAGGTGTTGGTGATGATTTAAGAATAGATTTGATGGGAGTTGCGCCAGGCCGTGTACCCGAGGGTGTCGTGTTAATCGAAGAGGTTGGTGTCGTTGCGGGCATGAACAGGACGTCGGCGAACCGTGCACGCTTCACAGCAGAGGATGTCACGGACGACAATGGCGTTGAGAGGGGGTGCCTTGCCGACCGCTGGCGGTTTGTCGGGGTCATAGGGGGAGACGCAGTCATGATTAATCAATGTAATATATATGCTGAAAAAAAATTAAAAACAAATTAGTGAATAAATAAAATTTGCTATTTGTGAGACTATTCAAGATAAAATTATCAATGATACCGGAAAAAGGCTGAAGAGAGAGAGAAAAATAGAATGAAAGTAATAATAAAACTGAACTGCAAGGCAAAAGGGAAAATTTTTTGGCGTTGTTTACTTCTTTTTTTTCATTATTTTTTCGCGACGTGTTTTTAACCACATATATATACATGTTGCCTAACTAAGGAATAATTGAAAAAATATCAAGGTAAAGGCTGTTCTCGCGTTTGTCATGTGACCACCACGCGTTTGGCATCCCTTTTTAATCGGGTTCTATTAAGTTTAGTTTTTTTGTTGTTTTTTTTTTGGAGGCTTTAAGCTTAAGTTTTAAACTTCAAGTTGCGAATTAGGTTTATTTTGATATTACCATATAGTGTTATCACCCGTGACCTGATGACGTTCTTGCTGCGCATTGCCTTATCAGTTTCCACGTTGTTGGTGATTGTGGCATCTCACAGGTCCCTGTCCCGCTGAAAATGAGAATATTTGAAACCAGGAACCAGGATATCATGTTGGTTTTATATATTAATATCGTAAAACGGGGCATTGCCTATCTGTCACAACACCTAGGCTGGTGGTTCTTGCACACGCGATGTTTCATGTGACGGTTTTTTGGATTGAGGAGAAAGGGCCTTATCATTTAGGTTATATAGTGTGTACACAGAGACAAAAAGTGATGATAATAATAACTACTATGCCTTTTAAATTGAAAGGGCTCAGTGGTTGATCTTTTAAGAGACTCTTATTTTCAACCATAGTATATCTATATCTATATATGTATGTGTGCATGGTAAAAAATAAATTTATTATTACAAGTTCGTTTTCCAAATGCTATTCCAAGTTAGATTTGATTTCTGTTGGAAATCGCCAATGTTTCCTTTTCTGGCATATTCGCAACATATGAAGAGTCAGCAAACCCAGCGGCAAAAACTTTGAAGTAGCATTGATGGGAAAAAAAAAAAAAAAAAAAAAAAAGGTGTTGGGGCAATTCTTGTTATAAAAAGTGTGTATAAAAATTTCTTTTTAATAAAAAAAAAAAAAAAAAAAAAA
>Ga0160505_101738_pt1 | contig 10023 bp, 5 predicted proteins | sample DIDeMG_FD_108225 | JGI IMG/M metagenome (GOLD analysis project Ga0160505, IMG submission 108225) | Enriched chicken feces microbial communities from UW Madison campus, WI, USA - DID2874_E49_Stillage MG | ecosystem: Host-associated > Birds > Digestive system > Large intestine > Fecal ...
CCGTTCGGCAGGTCCTTGAAGCGGCACGTGTCGCCAAACGTACACCGTTCGCCGCGGGGACACCTATGTCTGGACCCAGTCAGCACTGTACAAGCCTCTAAGACGTACCCATAAACACACTCGTCCTCGCTAAAGTGGCACCGCTTGGAGCGGACATACGGGCAGATAATCTCCTTGGCGAGGCGCGCGAGCTCCTCGGTCTGCTCCTCGTTGAGCTTGTAGTTGTGCGCGTACTCGCACCCGTCGCCGTTCTTGCATCCCCAGGGCGAGAGGTAGAACGTGTGGCACGGGCGCGGCTTGAGGTTGCGGACAGTGGGGAGGCTCGCGGCGCGCGCGGCCGGTTTGTACTTTTTGCCCGTGCCGGTGCCGTTGGCCTTCTTCTTGGTGTCATCGGCGTCGTCAGCGTCGTCGGCACGCGCACCGCGGGCACGGGGGGCGCGGCGGCGGGGCTCGGTCGCGCTCTCCCACTCGAGGACCTCGACCTCGTCGTCGCCAGACTCGGCGGACAGCTCGGAGTCCGAGTCGGCGTCGTCGCTGGGCTCGCCGACAGACTCGACGGGCACAAGCGTGCGCCGCTTGGCCGGGGACTTTGGCGCGGTGCTCGGCGTGCGCGGCGAGTTGGGGCCAGCATTGTTGGCGTTGGCGTGCGCGACGTTGACGCTGAGGTTGTTTGGGTTCGAGGTTGAGGAAGCGGCAGTGCTGGCGGGAACAGAGAGGCGCGAGGGGCGGAAGAGGTCGGGGATGGTCACGAAGCGGCCAGCATACTGCTTCAGGCCGTTTGCGACGTCCGCGTAGCCCTTGAGGAGCACGAGCTTGGAGAGACCCGACGTCGTCTCAAGCGACGACAGGACGTTGGCGTACGAATTGTCGTGCGAGGCACCGAGGAAAATGGTGCCGCACTGGCGGTGGGAAGCGTACAGCTTGAGGTGCTCGCGGATCTTATGATCCGCTGCTTCCTTGCCGTGGCCCGCGTCGACAACTATGCAATTAGTATCCAGGGCAAAAGAGTACCGCAAATTTGGACTTACCGCTAAAGAGGTCGTGCGCCGAGGTGAAGCCCTGCCAGAACCCGTCGTACACGGTCCATGAGGGCACGGAGCCGGCCTATATGAGTCAGCACGAGCACAGAGCACACGGTTCCCGGGTTTCTCACCTTGAGGAGGGCGTGCCCGAGACCCTGCTTGTTGACAAACACCTGGACGATAATCGTGCCGAGGTCGCGCTTGGGAGACTCGCTGTCCGCCTCGCCGTTATTGCTCGCGGGCGAGTTGCTGAGGGACGGGAGGGCGGACGCGAGCGCGCGGGCAGCACGCTGGCCGCCGGCGAACCCTTCGCGAAGGTATTCGTCTTGGAACTGAATGTCAGGGATGGCTAAGAAGAAGTAACTTACAATGACGCCGTCGCCATCGAGGAGCACGACGGAGAAGGCCGGGCCGTCGATGGGTTCGGAATTTTTGGCCGTGAGCACGCTTTCGAGGCGGCGGCGCTCGCGGTCGCAGCGCTGCCACTCGCCGCGCCAGAGCTCTACCTCTGCGCGGAGGCGGATAACCTCATCGTTTTGGGCAATGAGCGGATTCAGCAAAGCGTTGAGCGCGTTCAGGTGGTGGGTGGCTGCCGCGGAGGGGTCGACCGATCCAGACCCGGAAGCTCCGGGTGGCGCCACTGTTGGGGTCGATGCGACGAATCCGCCAGGCCGGGGCCTTCCGACATTGACGACGCCACCGACACCAACTCCACCGCCCACGACATTCGAGTTGACGCCGCCGACATTGACGCCCGCGCTGTTGACCATGCCCGTGCCGATCGGCGAGGGGAACGAGGTATCCAGGAACGAGCTGAGGTTGGTCGTCGCGCCCGTAGGGACCGGCGTGATGCTGCCGCCATTGAGCGAGTTTGTGCTCGGCTGGCGGTGCATGCTGGTATCGCGGGATCGGGCGCCGCGCGACGCCGAGCGCCACTCGCTCTCCCCCCACCGGCTAGGCGAGTCGGCGCGCGTGGTTGCCGTAAAGCGGCCAAAGCGGCTGCGCGTGTCCATTTCCAGCTGCCGCTGTCCGTGGGCCATAAGGGCGTTCAGGTCGAGCTCGTCGCCGTCCGCAGAGTTTGGCCCGCTCACCTGCGGCGTGCGCGGGCGCGTAGTGTACGACGACGCACGCGTGTGCTGCGACGCAACACCGCCAGAATTAGAGGCAGAGATACCGCCGGGGAACTCGCCGATCGCGCCGTGCGGCGACGGCTGGGGCGACTGCGAGTGGGTGGCGCGCGCGTCCATGCCGGCGTTGGGTCTAGGAGATTAACTTGTCTAGGATTCTATTCTGCAGTGTGAGCGAGTGCGTGAGAGTTGGTGGACGTACAATAGAAGTCGGGGTGTGGTGAGCTACCTACCCTCCTTCACGTCCGTGTCCGATTGCGCGGCGGTGGGAGGGGGGTAACGTCCGGTGCCGAGAGGCGGAAAGCGCTTGCAAGCAAGCAAGCACGGCGTCTCGTCTACAAAAAGACGAGAGCAGATGAATGGTTTGGGGGGGTCTAGATTGACTATCTATTAATCTCAACGATAGGTGTTGAGACGTTTTTGGGTGTTGGTGATGAGCGAGAAGTTGCAAGCAGAGCAATTTCTTTGTGTTGATGAACTTTTGCTTGTCAATGGCCCTGGGCCGAACTGTGAGGATTCATACTCCCCCCTCCTTCCAACCGTCCTGGCTCTGAAGTTCTGATGCATGCCCACGCCCACGCCCAGCCCAGGGACTAATGCTCGACCGCTGCAATCTTTCGGCCTGTTCGGTCACTCGCTCTCGTGCATAGCCCCGTGCGTGTGCATACAGAGCACGCCCGATTCCACCCACCCTATCGCCCCTGCCTCCTGGCTGAAAAAAAAAATCCCGACCCTGGGCATCCACGCACATGGACGAGTCTCGGCTACGAGCGACAGGTCTCGCCGCGGGTGGAGGTCCCAACATGACATTGATTCCAGGTGATAAGCAGGAGTTCCATAATATTCCGACCACGTGGATTAGATTCCGACTCGGAGTATAATTACACGTCATTTTTGCGCTAGACTGTGGTGCCCCATGCTCTAGATGAACCCCCGGAGAGTTAGCTTGCCCGTTTGTTTACAAAAAGCGTGCCGCAAATGTCTCAAAAGATTGCGAGCACGCAATCGATAAGAATGGGCATCGCGGCCGACTGCGCGGGTGTGACAACAAGAACGATGGAATGACCCTGTGGCTGCATGCTTGGCCTGTAGGCTTTGTCAGTGGTCACCTCATCGGTACTCATAGCAAAAAGAGGGCAAGACGCTAGTACGCTAGAGAGCATAGTGATCGTGGACGGTCAGGGAACGGCGGCAGCAGGAAGAGGCACACAACGCAAGCCCCAAAGTGCGCAATCTTTAGTCATTACCACTGTTCATTCCAACGGGTCCAACGGATAGACAGCTAGCGAGCTAGTGAGCACAGTGAACGTGTCAAGTCAAGCCAAGAGTATGCTGACTGTGCAGTTCCCAAAGTATATAAGAGCTAGTCGTGAAAGACATCTTCCCACATCATCACATCTCGCGTCTCTCCTCTCCATCTCTCTCTCACTCCAACCACATCTATCAACATGGCTCTCCGTCTTGGTGACATCGCCCCCGACTTTGAGGTACGTCTTCCAACCCCACCTGTCCCTTTGTTCTTCCCCACACCGCCCCTGTCTCCGCACGCGCCACCGAGTTTGTGTCCACCATCCATCTCTCACTTCCACCACTCCTGGAGATACTCTGGAGACACAGCGAGAGATATGCGATTCATGAGAGATATGCGCTTCATGCGCTGTCCTCTACACTGTCTCTCTTCCCCTGAAACTACCCCGAATAACCACCCAAAAAAAAAGAAAACTGACACAACAGGCCGAGACCTCTCTCGGTCCCATCAAGTTCCACGACTACATCAAGGGCTCCTGGGCTATTCTTTTCTCGCATCCTGATGACTATACGTGCGTACATAGTCGTCCGCGTGGTAGAACAGCGGCGTCGGAGCTCGGAGGATCAAAAGATGCCAAATCGGTCGAGAAACGGCGGAGATCTGGCCGGAAACGTGCTAGGCCGGACATGACGTTCCGAGACGGCATTCTCCGCCTCTGCCCTCTTCTGCGGCTCCTTTGCAGTCGTGGAAGGATGCTCGGCGTCGCTCGGCGTCGGTCCGAAGGCATAAGATTCCGAGACTCCGTTCCGAGCGCCGACGAAAGTCGACCGTCCCAATCCGCCACACTTGAGTATTTCATACTGACCATCACAGCCCCGTGTGCACCACCGAGCTCTCGGCCGTCGCTTCCAACGCCGAGGACTTTGCCAAGCGCAACGTCAAGGTAAGCCTACTCTCTAGCTGACCGTACTGACTGTAGCTCATCGGCCTCTCTGCCAACGACGTCGAGTCGCACCACGGCTGGATCAAGGACATTGACAACTTCAACAAGAGCGGCGCGCACGTCGAGTTCCCGATCATTGCGGACAAGTCGCGCAAGATCTCGACGACGTACGGCATGCTCGACTACCAGGACGCGACGAATGTCGACGCCAAGGGTATCCCCTTCACTGTGCGCTCGGTGTTTATCAGTGAGTCCAAATGATATCAAGGAGATCTCAGACCTGGGACTGTACCAGGTCTCGCCCCTCCTCCTCCCGCATGAAGCAAGCACTAACTCTCGTAGTCGACCCCAAGCAGACCATCCGCCTGACGCTCACGTACCCCGCCTCCGTCGGCCGCAACTTTGCCGAGCTCATCCGCGTCGTCGACGCCCTCCAGCTCGGCGACAACTACAAGATCGCGACCCCGGCCAACTGGGTGCAGGGCGACGACGTCATTATCGCCAACCACGTCAAGAACGACGAGGCCAAGCAGCTCTTCGGCGACGACATCAACGCCGTCTACCCCTACCTCCGCTTCACGTCCGACCCGTCCAAGAAGGCCAACGGTGCCAACGGTGCTACTAACGGCTCGGCCTAAGTTCAAGTTGACATTTCTTTGTTCTATGTTATAAAAGGCGCCATGGGGTGTCGACGTAGGTTGTTTATGCAGTTTGTGTAGCTTTGCGATGAGGACTGGGATGAGACGAGTGGAAGAATGAGAGTGTGTGCCTCACATCACCCGCCACAGAGATAAGCCGACATTAAGGTCAACTGATCACCGATCGAGGACTTATCAGCAACGAGATAACGATATCCGGACTAACAAGATGTGCCTTGGAAGAGCAAGCTGTACCGGTGTCGGCATCGGGCTCAGCCTCGGGACAGCGGCACCGACGGCTTATGTATGTAGCGGCCGGTACGCCCGTTCTGGGCTTCTGGGCTCTTATCACGTCGATCCTAACGTACTGCGCCTATTATGCGGGACGTTCCCGCCAGAGTATCCACATTGGCCATGCTTCATGGCACGAATCCGACGAGGTGGGGGTGACGAGCGAGGTAACGGTGACGAGATAGTGAGGTAAGGCGACAACCACGACTGGAGGGCGTCTCTCCCGCTTCAGCTACGAGATGCTCTGCAGACGACCCCGCAGAAAGGAGCGCAAGGATGCGTTCGCGAAGAGGTATGATACAGTCGTCGCGGAAGACGATGATCGCGTCCTTACATGGCGTTCAACTAGAACAGACCAGGCAGCTTGAAGCTTGAAGCATATCCTACTGCTGTACCATACCCGCTCCGTAGCTATCCCTTCCCACCTAGCAGCAGACGTAGATGTAGGAACGCGCGCAGTGGCAGGCACTGCTTGCATGATTGAATAAGACGTGACATGACATACAGTCGCGACAGGACAGCATATCGGCATGCGACGACTGACACGATGCAGCCCTACAGCACTACCGCAGCACAGTACAGCCCTGCAGTCATACACGTCAAAACACCAGGAAACAGGAAACAGGATTGATGGCGACAAGACGACAAGGAACCGGGGACGGACGCGGGAGCCGGATCCGGCGTTTGCAAGCATTAGAGTTCTGGAACTGAACAAAGCACTGGAATTCTTGCGGATCGTCGCTTTCGCGTGGCGTGTCGACCGTCTGTCTGTAAATACGCGTCTGTTACTGGCTGCCGTCGGGCTCATGCACGAGGCCTCACTCAGCAAGTGACGTGTCCCAAGTTTGCCACTGGGTAGGGCGGTCATGTCCGCGCGTTAGGGGCTGCAATGTGCCCACCCTTCTTGCAGCTGTACAATGTGCACTGCACGGTAGTGGTAGCGAGATGGCGTTCCGGCATGTCAACGACGCTCATGCTCGGCATGGGACTTTTGTTACAGTCAACGAACGCCGCGCGTGAACCTGTCAAGGACATGGCTTCTCCGCACGCTCTTCCACGGGTCGTGGCTTGTTGACCGCGGCTTGTGGATCCTATATCCTATATCGTGCCTCGTACATGTAGCTAGAGCTCATTCCCAGCGGACTGTTTCTGCACATGTCAATGGGGTTATGCTGCTGCTGCGTCCATTTCTCCATGTGTGGGGCCGTCGGTCGGCTGTCGTGGCTGCCGGCTGCCCTTCGGTCTCAGCCACAGCCGGTACATACATTGGCGCCACGGCATGTGCCCACCCAATTCATTCATGGCTTGATCAGTAAACAAACAATCTCTCTGATAAACAAACAGCGGAATGTAGAAGGCTCATGGGCAGTGACAGACAGAAACACCGACAACTCTGCACCCTGCTGTTCTAGACTTATTCTTCCATCGGTACAAGTACATATTTCCACGGCGGGCACTGGGCCTAGGTGAGAAGGGAAGAAGGAAAAAAAGATATGTAGTGAAGAAGAAGCGATTTGGAATGAAGAACGAAGGAGCAGCAGCAAAAGAAAAGAGAAAAAAAAAGTTCCAAGACGGACCGGATATGCATATCCATTTCGGTCGAGCTGATCTGTTCGGTAGTTGAAAGTCGGGGCGGGGGGATAATGGTGAGGGTTGGGGATTGAATCAATCGTTGCTGAGTCGTCGATAGGTGTTAGGTGTGATGTGTGGGTAGAAGTGTAGAGTTGACACAAATGTGCAAGGTGTAGTGCGGCGTTGATGGTTGTTTATGGGGTGGTGGTGGGGGCATTCAGCAGGCGTTTCGGTTGTTTTGCACAGGGGCGTAGGCAGAGGCGTAGCTTGTAGCTTGTAGCGTAGAGGCGTAGCTTGTTGCTTGAGAAGCAAGTTCGTCGGCAGTATACACAATCTCTCCATTTCCATCTCCGGCGCGGTCGGCGGCTGCCGCTTAGAGGTCCAGTTCCTCGCGCGTCCGGTCCTGCTCGTCCTCCTCGCTCAGGCGGCGGCCGAGCGCCAGCGCGCCGGGAACACCACGGAGCGACGACGAGACTGGGCGCATCATGCCGCCAAACCCGCGCGACTCGCCGACAGGTCCCCGCGGGTTGCGCAGCGGCTGGGAGCCCTCTCCGCCCGAACCTTCGCTCAGCGAAAGCGGAAGCGGGGGCATGGGCGGCGCGCCGACGGGGGCGCCAAAGAAGCTGTTGAACGTGCCGGATCCAATACCGTGGCCGTTCAGGCGGCGACCATGGGCAGCTCCCATCGAGGCATAGTCGCGCCCTGCGACTACACCATCGGCAGCCTCGGCGCGCAGGTTGCCAGACGACCGCTGAGGCGTCAGGCTGCGTGCGGGGTCGCGAGCAACGACGGGACCGTTGAAACCGCGCAGATCGGGCATCGACTTTTTGCTCCTCAAGCTGGGGGCAGGAAGGTCCGACGGGTAAGGGGAAAGGTACGATGTCGACTGCGGGGTGTGCGCGGAACGAGGGGGTGTGTCCTTGGTGACAACAACGTGCTTGTTGTCGCCGTCGCCCTGGGTCACACTCGTGAGGTCCAGCTTCTGCGCCACGAGGTGGACAATGCGGCGCTCAGTGGCCGAGAGGTTGCGCGACAGAACAAGCTCGTCGCGCATCCGGTCCTCCTTGAACATGTACACCATGTTGTAGATCCGGAGACAGTTGGGGTCATTAAGGTCCAGCATGTTGGGCAGAGACTCGGAGGTGCCAGATCCGGCCGAGTGGGGAGGCACACGCTCGTCCGCATTGTCAAACGAGAACGAAGGGTGGTGGCCGTTCGGTCCATTTGTCGACGTCGCAGAACGGGCCGACTGGAGCACCATGGGCGACTGACCGGGCATCTCGACAGGTGTCTTGACAGCCGCGTCGATCTGCATGCTCTTCATGCGCTTGATGGCCTTCTCGCGCTCGATACGGTCCTTCTCACCCGGCTGCAGCACCTTCTTGTACTCAACGCGGAGCTTGCGGCCCTGGACGTCGTAGCCATTGAGCGCAGCGACAACCGATGCAGCCTCCTCGGGAACGCGGAAGTTTGCAAACGCCAGTCCGCGGAACACACCATTGTCGTGGTGGTAGTTGAACGCATACGGCAGCGGTGCACCCAGCGACTCGATGATTGCCAGAAGCGTCTCGCGTGACACCGCAAAGGGAATGTTCTTGATGACAATTGCGGTTGGGATCACATCGTCATCGGGAGTCGGGATGGACGGAGCAGGCGCGCCGCGCCACTGCTGCGAGGGCCGCTGCGACATCGAAGAAAGAGGACCAGGGCTGAACGGCGACATGGCACCACCAGAGTTGTATCCTCCAACGGCAGTAGACAGACCGTAGGGGACCTGCGGAGGTGGCGAGGGCGCCAGACCCATTGAAGGGAAGGCGTCCAGAGCAAAACCGGGGTAGAACGGCTGCTGGGCAGGGGTCACAGACGCCGCCGACGATGGAGGCGACAGAGCCGCAGGAGACGAATTGTCACGCCGGAACGTCTCATGCGAGAGAGACGACGACTCGCGCGCGTGCGGCTCGAACCAGGCCTGTGTCTTGTCAGTATTGTTCCGAGATCACCGTGAAAAACGGGGGTGGGCGGCGACAGCGACACGCCACTGGACAACAAAGACTCACCTGAGGGATGCCCGAACGCGATCCACGCTTCGGGCTGCTGGTCCAGCCACGGGCGGGCTGGCCGGCGGTAGGGGTAGGCACAGGGGGGCCAAACACGCCGTTGTAAGGGTAGTCCGAGTGGACGCCGTACGGGGTCGGTGAGATGGAGAGGGCGTGAAGGTTGGGGAGAGGCGGAGACGAGTGGTGGTGGCTCATTTTCTGGCGGTGCAAATCGAATGGTCCTCTGTAGCAATGATGTTGGTTCTGCAAGTGGGTGTGGTGCGCGCTAGTAGTGGGGTGGGGAGGAGGGTCTCGTTGCTGCCAATGGCGGTGTCGGTCGTCGTCGTTGCGGAATTACGTTGGGGTCGTCACGGGAGCAATGGACTAGGAACACACGGGCATGGGGGCCGTGGGTGGATGAAGATGCAGAAATGCCGTACCAAGTCGGAGAGAGCGTGCAAGCAAACGGAGTGAAAAAAAAATTGTAGTGGTCGTTAGGATGAAAGAGATGTTGGAAAGATGTTTGATGAAAAGCAAGGGAGAGTGAGAAAGGAAAAGAGTGGAGGAGGGGGGAGGGGTGGGAGGGAGGGAGGAAACGATGAGATGCGGTGTGGAGAGGTGTGGTTGTTGAAAGAGAGAGAGAGAGAGCGAACGAAAGATTGAAAGTGAGAGGGCGGGAGGGAGACGCGCGGAGACAAGCGTTTGGCTGGGCGGATTGATTCCCTTCGCTGCCTAGAGGTCGAAACGGGAGAGGGAAGCGGACAAGGCGAAATGCACACGAAAATGCAATGCACAAGTAACAGCCAAAGAGCCAGCAGAGATTAATAAAAAACACACGCTGGGTGAGGAGAAGGAGGGAGCGAGGAGGAGATGAGTTTTGACTTGGGACAAAAACTCTCCAGAGTATGTGTGTAGAGTGTGCAGGTGCTGGGGTGCTGGCTGGAGTGCAAAGCGTGCCGTGTGGGTGCGTGCAAACAGACAGTTACTCGTGTATACTGTCTCTGTCTCGCTGTCCTGGATTCCTTTTTTTCTCCTCCAAGCCTCTTCACTAAAAGCAGAAGACAAGGGGGGAGAGGGGCGTCTCGGAGGTCTCGGTTTCAATCAAATAGCAATATTTTCTTCGTTCCTTTCGTCTCGTCCTTGTC
>Ga0160505_101739_pt1 | contig 10022 bp, 8 predicted proteins | sample DIDeMG_FD_108225 | JGI IMG/M metagenome (GOLD analysis project Ga0160505, IMG submission 108225) | Enriched chicken feces microbial communities from UW Madison campus, WI, USA - DID2874_E49_Stillage MG | ecosystem: Host-associated > Birds > Digestive system > Large intestine > Fecal ...
ACCGGCGCGACGCCAAGGTGCACACTCTCGAGGTGCTGCAGGAGCTCGCCGGGGTTTGTCGGCCCCACGCGTTGTGGGCATCCGCGCCACTGGCACGCGAAGCGATCCGTCTCAGCTACGCGTCAGCACCACACCGCGTCTAGTGTACTCACCACCTCCCTTCCTGAATCCTATTCCGGCAATCACAAACTTCTTCCCGCCCCGCTCGTCGGCCCACAGCTTTGCCTGTGCTGCGGGGAACGCAACCTGGACGTTCTTGATGACCTCCGAGGCGCTCAAGAGCTGCTCGACGACCTTGGAGTTTGAGAAAAAGTCGCGGTACGCGTGCCAGAACGTGACTTGTAATACCTGCGCGTGGGACGAGTACACAAAGCACTCATGCATCCTGGCACCAGTCAGCGCGCCTCCACTGATGTTGCTACTCACCAAGAGATAGACCGCTTGGGCTCGGACATGGCGTAGAGCTCTTTGACGAGCGGGCGGGGGAGGACCGGGGGCTTGTCGGCCACTTCGCGGAACACGCCGTTGCCTCCAAACGCCTCCATCCGCGCCTTGTCGGCCTCGCGCTCGGCCCGACGGCGGCGGGACGCATCGCGCGCGAGCGTGACCTCTGATGCGGGATTCGGGACGTCCATGGGGCGGAACGGCCCGCTCGGGTTCCACATGGCATTCTCCTGCCGCGCGCCGTGATCGAGGAGCATGACGAGGGTCTTGAGGTACGCTGGGAACGACGAGTCGGAAAGAATAGCGCGCGCGTACGTGGGTACCGTGGCGAGAACGGCGAGCAGGTCGAGGACGTAGTCCAGCAACGGGGCGGGCGGGTTGAGCGTAAGGTAGTAGAGCATGTGCTGGAGGAATCCGTCCGGCGCGGGCGGTGTTCCCGGGAGGGCGAACGCGCGGATCATGATGGGCAGCACGGCGAGGAGAACACCCACGTCGGCCGTCTGCATCGCGAGCGCCGGGAGCACTTGCGAGACGGCGCGCATGGCCGACGGCTCGGCTGCGAACGCCGGGATGCGGTCGTACAGGCTCTGGAAGATGATGAGAATGTGCTGGAACGGCTCGGGGGCGCGGGTCGCCACCTCGACGAGAAACTCGGTCGGCAGGTCAAAGAACCTGCTGAGGAAAGCGCCCAGGTCAGCCTTGTACATGGACACAATGTTGCGTTCGTGGAAGCTCGAGTTGCGCAGGATCTGCAGCGAGTAGCTCGCGCGCAGCTCGGTGGCTGGGCTGCGCGTCCAGGACGGAATCGCGCCGAGGGCATCACGCTCAGCGACCTCTGTTCCGGCCGCGGCATCCTTCATGAGACGGTGATACGCCGCCTCGCGCTCGAGGTCGTCCAGCCAGCGGTTCGGCCACTCGGCGAGCGCGAGGACGGGGTCGACCCAGCGCTCGAAGATGAACGCGTCGTGCCGGTCAAAGCTCGCGAGAACGAGTAAGGGGAGCGCCCAGTCGACTTCGGTGTCAATGCCCGATTTCAGCGCAAGCCACAGCCGGTTGCGGTTGCCGCTGTGCAGGTCCCGGTCCGTCGGCGTCAGCGGCGACAGCTGCTGCTGCTGATGCGGGTGCGGCGCCTGCCCCTGCTGCTGTTGGGCACGGTACGCCGCCGCGGCGTGTGCTTGCGCCTGCGCCTGCGCGTTGGTCGAGACGGGCCGCGAGCTCGAGGGGATGGCCATGGTGCCCGAGTGAGTCGCGCGTGGATGCGTGGATGCGTGGGTGAGAGTTGCAGGGTAGTGTTGACAAGGGATCAGACAATTCAATGTTGTTCTCGAGAGCAGCTCGTGGCGGTTGGAATGGGAGAGACGCGGTCAGTTCGTGTTATGGTTTGATACATTTGATCCCGCTCTATCGTATTTTCACGTGGCTTCCAGATGGCCGTAATTAAAATGACACGAATATCGCCGCCAAAAGTTGGTGCATCCCTGCCTGACTCTCGTCTGTGAAGACTTGCATCACTTGCATCACTGCATCCCACCTTCACCAACACCACACCCCAACCCACAACACAAACAAACATGGACGCCCTTCTCGCCTCTGCGGGGCCCATGCGTCCTCCGAAGCGGAAACGCTCGTTCAACAAGAAGGCGACTGCGGCGCACAAGACCGTCGAGCGCGGGGAGGGCAAGGAGGCGATCGACCCTACGCACCACTCGATTCTCGGGCGGACGCGGCTGCCGTCGTCGTTCCACGCGCGCAACCTCGCGACGGGGGCTGGCGATGAGCCGCTGCGGCCCGATGCGGCGGTAGGCCGGATTGCGGACAAGAAGCTGCGTGCCAAGGTCGCGCGGACAGACGTGGCGACCAAGCGCGCCAAGGCGGAACGTATGGACGTCAACGAGTGGCTCAACGCCCCGCTGTCGGGGGGCCAGGGCGGGATCGAGGTGGACGAAGAGGAAGGAGAGCGGACCTGGCGCGTGGGGCAGGACGAGATTGTCAAAGAGGTCGGCGTCGCGAGCAGCAGCAAGCGCTTTGATCTCAAGTTTGACGGGTTTGGCCCGTACAAGGTCGACTATACCCGTAACGGCCGCCACTTGGCCATTGCATCGTCAAAGGGCCATGTGGCCACGTTTGACTGGCAGGCGGGCAAGCTGCACTCGGAGATCCAGCTCAAGGAGGCCGTGCGCGATATCAAGTTCCTCCAGTCCGAGTCGTTCTTCGCCGTCGCGCAGAAGAAGTATGTCTTTATCTACGACCAGAACGGCGTCGAGCTCCACAAGCTCAAGCACCACATCGACCCGACGCACATGGAGTTCCTCCCGTACCACTACCTGCTCGCCACTGTTGTGAGTACCAATGGAGTCTACTAGGTTCCTCGCGTTTTCGGAACCTAGCCTCGCTCATCTTGCTCTTGCTGACATGCAGGGCCACGCAGGACACCTCAAGTACCACGACACGTCGACCGGTGTGCTTTTGACGCAGATCGCCACACGCCTCGGTTCCCCGGCCTCGATGGCGCAGAACCCGCACTCTGCAATCATCCACCTCGGCCACGCCAACGGCACCATGACGATGTGGTCGCCCAACATGTCTACGCCGCACGTCAAGCTCCTGGCGCACCGCGGCCCCGTGGCGGGCATTGCTATTGACCCGTCCGAGTCCTCCGCCGGCCGCTACTGCGCAACCGCCGGATTGGACGGCACCGTCAAGATCTGGGACGGGCGGATGTGGGGCAAGGAGCTGCGCTCGTGGACGGTGCGTAACTCGCCGACTACGCTGTCGTACTCTGGCCGCGGAATCCTCGCTGTGGGAGGCAAGTCGGGCGTCACGACGTACCAGTCGCCGCACAAGAGCTCCAAGACGCCTTCAGTGTACCTCACCCTCCCTCTCCCGGGTCTCTCCGCACACGGAATCAAGTTCTGTCCCTTCGACGATGTGCTTGGTGTCGGCCACGAGCGCGGTATCTCGTCACTTCTGGTTCCTGGCTCCGGAGAGGCAAACTTCGACTCGGCCGAGGCAGACGTGTACGAGTCGTACTCGCGCAGGAGGGAGCGCGAGGTCCGCAGCGTCATGGACAAGATTCCCGCCGAGCTCATTACGATGGACACGGATTTCCTCGGCCACATTGCGCCCGAGAAGGGCGGCACCACGCACACGCAGCGCGAGTCCCGCTCGTTCCGGCAGCTCAACCGCCTCGAGCGTCTCGAAATGGAGGGCAAGGCCGACAGCGAGGGCATCGAGGGCGGCCTCGACGGCTCGGACTCGGAGGACGACGGCACAGAAGAGGGACGCGCGCGCCGCGAAAAGCGCAAAAAGCACAAGATGCGCGGAAAGGGTACCGCCATGAAGCGCTTCCTTGCCAAGAAGAAGAAGAACGTCATCGACCCCGCTCTGGTGAGTACATAACAAAGGTTTCGTTATTTGCTCGTTGCTAACCCGCAGCTCGCCGTCCGCGAAAAGGTCGAGGCGCAGAAACGCGCCGAGGAGATGGAGCGCAAGGTCGCGAGCGGCGAGGTCGTCAAGGAGACGGGCGCCCTTGCACGCTTTGGATAGGTGGACGGGGACAAGGGGGAGGGTGTAGTGACTGGATCGAGGGTGGGGTGCCGTGGGCTCGTGGTGCCTCGCCAGACATGGGCTTGGAGGCAGTCAAGCGCTTGCATAGATTTCCTGAATGTACTTTGCATATCCATAATGAGATGACGTTGGGGCGCATGCAGCAGGAGAGAAGCTGACCGTCGTTGGACGCAGATGAAAGAGAGAGTGCGTGAGAGCGAGACCGAGGACGCACACAGGCAGCGGCTGATGAGACAAGAAGCACAGGCAGGAAGAACAACACTGTGCTGGAGAGAAGCGAGCGTGAGCGCAGTTAGCCGTAGGCACCGACAAACCCGACGCGGCAGTATCGACCCCGTGCCCGGATCTTGCTGCGCACCCTCGGTCCGAGACGGCCGCGGTGCGGGACCCAGTGCCGTCAGCCACTCGGCCCGCCTGTGAGCAACGAGCAGACTGGGAATATGAGGGGTACGCCCCATGAAAGGATCGGTGCGAGCTGCGAGCGTAATGTATCAGACCGCTCGACAAGAGCCGCGATGCCTGGATACAGGACGCAGGACGTGAAGTGTCAATGCAACGTCGTTATCCATTGAGCAGGTCCTGGTGTCCTCATGTATCCTATGTATGTTCGCACCGCGCTCGTGCATAAGTATGAGGGGATACATGACAAAACCTGGGCAGGACCTGACGCGACATTACGGATGGCAGCAGGGTGGGACGCGATGGCGTCGCGGCCCTGAGTGGTGGTGTGCGTGGGGTGGGTGATGACGAGGGAAGCAAAAATGACAATGACAAGGGCAGTGACGCTTGCAATGACCATTACGCGTCCAACCAAGTGCACCGAGTCAGCATTTGGAATGCAACGAAGAGTGCAACGTGCACCTGCAACAGAAGCAAATAGTAGAGAAACACAAGGCGCGGTTGCATACCGGCAAAGAAAGCTAGCAAATCGAAGTACGGATGCCCGCGTGGGGCAGAAGCGAAGGAGTCACAGCGAGAGGGCAGCGAGATACTCAGCACGATCCCTAATTTAGCGCTCGCCACGGAGGCGGCGGGCAAGCTGGAGGTCCTTGGGCTGGATAGTGACGCGCTTGGCGTGGATGGCGGCGAGGTTGGTGTCCTCGAACAGCGAGACGAGGTAGGCCTCCGAGGCTTCCTGGAGAGCCAGAACAGCCGACGACTGGAAGCGGAGGTCGGTCTTGAAGTCCTGCGCAATCTCACGGACAAGACGCTGGAAGGGGAGCTTGCGGATAAGGAGCTCGGTCGACTTCTGGTAGCGACGGATCTCACGGAGCGCGACGGTACCGGGGCGGTAGCGGTGGGGCTTCTTGACGCCGCCGGTCGAGGGGGCCGACTTGCGGGCAGCCTTGGTGGCGACTGTAGTGTGAGCGGGAGAGGTAAAGAGGGCGGTAGGTGGGCGAGGGGCGACTTACGCTGCTTGCGGGGAGCCTTGCCACCGGTGGACTTGCGGGCGGTCTGCTTGGTACGAGCCATTGTGAATGTGGTTGAGTGTGTTGGAGTTGGGGTTGGTTGACAAGAGACTTGAGAGAGGAGAGAGAAGTGGACGAGTGTAGAATACGAGAGAAGAAGCAAAGAAGAGGAGGATATTTATCACAGAGAGAGAGAGAGTGGGAGAGTGGGAGTGGGTGTGCCGGTGCCCGGGGGCTGCACCAGGTGCGCAGGACGCTGCATGCAGGATGCGGTCACTTTGCAATGATGCTTCCCTGTGCAGGATGCAGGAATTGTTTGGTCCTAGCCAGGCACGATCAGAAAGATCAGAATCACAGTCGTTCCAGATCACAAAAGTCACGTGATGCCTGATCTGGCTGTGATCTGGATTTTGCGCGCCCAAACACCGCGCCAGTGAAGTGTTTTGTTCAGGGTTGGCGGGATCAAATTTTCAGCACCGTATCATCGTGTTTGATCTGATCACGCATGTGGGCGCTGGCTGGCTGGCTGTACTGGTTGATCTGATCTGATTTGATCCGAGGAGAATGCTTCCGTCCTTTGGCTGCAGGCTGCTTGCGGCCGTTGCTCGCTCTTCGGCTGTGCTTCTCGCCCGGCTGGCCCGCTGGCGGCGTCTGCCGTGACCGTCAACAGCAACTCCTAGCCCCTCGGTCGTCCCCGCGTGGCTCTCACGTGTATCTTGGCTGATCGACAATCAACAGTCGGCACTCCGACCCGATCTTCTGTGGCAGATGGCACATGCAAAGTAAGCAACTGGCGTCCCAGGCTGCGGAATAGATGCTGGGGTAGAACCCAAGGCGTGTAGATAGTACGCATGTGCTAGGCACCAGGTCTGTTACACTGTATACACTGGCAGATTGCTCGTTGGTAAGGCGGTGTGTGTGGCGGTAGCAGCATTGCGTGGGATCCAGACCATATGAACGGTCGAGATGGCAATGGGTGAGAATGCTTGTGAGGACTTGAGAATACGGCTCGGGAAGTTGGCACTAGTGGATGTAATGCATGTTCTAGATCCACTCTGCGGGGTAGAGTGCTTTTGCGTTCCCTCCGCAGTCGTTGCGAGTCGTCGGCGTGCCGGGTCTCGCTATGACTTTTTGCAGACTATTGCCGCAGGAGCATATGGACACTGAGATCTCACCCTCGGTTTACTCGCTTTTTGTCGTATATCTCTGTATCTGTTTGGGATAGAGTCGACGGGTGGAATCAAACAGAGTCCGTTATGTGACGATCAGTGGCCTGTCGGTGTGCCGGCCACCGCCACCCCTTTATCACTCGGCCCCGACTGCCCGTTCCCGTGTATGTATGCATGACTTTTTGTCCATATACGTGCTCTATGGTCTCCCAGGTGCCGTTTTCTTTTGTTTGGGGCGTATTCATGTGTTCGTTGTGTCGAGCGATGCAACTATCAGCAGAAAGATAACACCCGGCCAAATGCAGGTCACTTCATTTCCTACAACAACATGTGTCCCTCCAACCCACACCCAGATTAGAACACCAGAAACCACTCCATAAAATAGAGGAAATACTCCCCACCAAAGCAATCCCATGCATGGACCAAAATAATTGCATGTGGCGGAGAAATCACGACCAGACACTATTTATTTATGTATTTTTCAGAGCCATTTTTAGTGGAGGCGCCACATTTACCGCCCCACGTTTACCAAAGCGCACCATCCGCACATAGGCAAACTCGTCGTGTGGGGACAGAGAGGAGGAGGTAGCGCAGTATTGATACATCGAATGTGGACTGCATGCATGAGAAATGTGAGAATAGGAAGGCTGTCAATGGTGGAGATGCCGATGCGTATCGGACACAGAACGCCACTGCAGATCAAGGAGTCACGTGATTCTCATCTTACCCGACAACATTCGAACATAGCACCAGGAAGTCTCAAGCGTTCAAACCCGTCTTGTTGTTGTGAAGTGTGTACCAGCTCGGCGACGTGGGATGTAGACGCGGAGACGGACACGACGAATAGCGAACACAAGCCACGACGCCACATGCATGTCATGCGAAGACGCATACATGCACAAGGACGCGTCAGGACGAACGGACACGGAGACAGATCAAATCCAACCACAAACAGCAACAGCAACAAGAAATTTGCGACAAAGTCTGCATCACTAGCGGATGACAAAGGAGACCAGCGAAAACGAAGGTAGGCTACGGAAAGGTGCACGGGGGGTGCGACGAAGAAAGAAGAGTGCGCGAGGCTTAGACGTCCTGCGAGGCCTTGACGCCGCCGGCGCCCTTCTTGGTCTTGGCGGGGAGGAGCTCGGAGAGAATGTTGGGGAGGACACCACCCTGCGAGATGACAACGTTGCCGAGGAGCTTGTTGAGCTCCTCGTCGTTGCGGACGGCGAGCTGCAGGTGACGGGGGACGATACGCGACTTCTTGTTGTCGCGGGCGGCGTTACCGGCCAGCTCGAGAATCTCGGCAGCAAGGTACTCGAGGACAGCGGCGAGGTAGACGGGGGCACCGGAACCGATGCGCTGGGCGTAGTTTCCGCGCTTGAGGAGACGGTGGATACGACCGACGGGGACTGGAGACAAGTTAGTACGGGCCAAGTTGTTGAAGTTGTGGACAAGTTCAGAGTTACTTACACTGAAGGCCGGCCTTGGACGAACGCGACGAAGACTTGGACTCGCCACCCGACTTGCCGCCAGACTTGCCACCGGAAGACATTGTTGTTGATGAAGTTGTTGTTGTGGGAGGGGTGTGGTTGAGGGGTGCGTAAAGCGAGGTTGAGCGGACTTGGAGTGTTGGACGAGGGGAAAAGTTCGGTGGTGCAGAGTTGCTGATGGGTATTTGTACGCGATACCGACGGGTGGACTTGAGCTAGGGCCGAGGCGCGAGTGTGCGCGTGTGTGTGGTGGGATGCAGGATGCGTCCAAAGTCACAAAGTTCCTGATTGCAAGAGTATTTTGTATACGTATTTATTTTGCTCGTCCTAATTTGATTCCGCCGTGATCCGACTAACCCTGGATGATTCCTGATCTTGCACTGATCTGATCCAACCAAAACAACCAAACATTCCGTCAGCCATTTACTTTACAGGCTCAGGGCGCACACGCATCCTGCATCATCGCACTACAGGTAGCGCAGTATTTTCTAGACGTAATTAAATTGCTCTCCATACCTACCGCACCGCACCTGGCTGCACCCTGCTGCACCCATTGCAGGCATTTACTTTTGAACGCGTCTCACCACTCTGCACTGTACACTGCACACTCCCACTCCTTCTGCTTGATATATATTCTCCACTCGTCAACACCCGTCCTCGACTCTCCCCCAACTATCGCCTCCACGTTACCTGTCCTCTTCTCAACTCTACCCCCACCACCTTCAACCTAGTCACCATGGTGAGTCCATCCGACAACTTGTGTAGTCGCCACCACCCACCACCACCGTCACTAACACTTGCAGCCCCCCAAGTCGTCCGTCGCTTCCAAGGCCCCCGCCTCTCAGCAGGCCTCCAAGGCTCCCGCCGCCTCCAAGGCGCCGTCCAAGGCCGCCAAGACGTCGTCGTCGGCCAAGGAGGGCGGCAAGAAGCGCTCCAAGAAGCGTGTCGAGACGTACTCGTCGTACATCTACAAGGTCCTCAAGCAGGTCCACCCCGACACTGGTATCTCGAACAAGGCCATGGCCATTCTCAACTCGTTTGTTTCCGACATTTTCGAGCGTATCGCCACCGAGGCATCCAAGCTCGCGTCGTACAACCACCGCTCGACCATCTCGTCGCGCGAGATCCAGACCGCCGTCCGCCTCATCCTCCCCGGTGAGCTCTCGAAGCACGCCATTTCCGAGGGCACCAAGGCCGTCACCAAGTACTCGTCCGCCAAGTAAGCGCGACTCGCTACTTTGCGCGCGCCCCTCTTCGCTCCGGCTTCCCTCTCGGCGCGCACCACTTTTCGAGGACAGAGCAAGCACACACTTCTCTCCATAGCTGGCTCCTTTTTCGTTTTCGTTCTTTTCTTTTGTTGATGGATGCATCCATCGTGACCATGATACCATACTGTTGCAAGCACTTGCGAGAGTCACTGACTGGGTGCGTGATTGGTAGTGTTGTGGACTGTTGCACATTGTGATCGTCGGGTACTTCTTTCAGATACATTCGGATTCTACAGCTGCGACGCCGCGTACAGAAACGTTACTTCTCCGCTCGCCTCTGCTCGTTATCCTTCTTGGTCGTCTGCTGCTTCTCTCTTGTCGTAACGACTTCTGAACTCAGCCGCACCCCATATCTTCCGCTCTTAATCCCGGCCCATGGCCGCGCGCGCCTCCTCAGCCTCCGCCTCGGCCTGCCGCACCCGCTGGTCCGCAGCCTCCACCTCCTCCTCGAGCCTGATACGGCCCAGAGCGGCCCTGCGGCGGACGAGAATGTACCCGATAAGAATAGCGATGGGGTGCAGCGCAATGGCGGCAATGATGGCGCCGACGAGCGTGGGGGGCTTGAGCGGCGCCTTGGGATCGCGCGGGATGCCGGGGTTGCGCACGTGGTTCGGGGCCAGGAGGAGGGCGACGAGCATTGTCTCGTTGCCGAGTGCAAGAATTCTGAACATG
>Ga0160505_101740_pt1 | contig 10007 bp, 18 predicted proteins | sample DIDeMG_FD_108225 | JGI IMG/M metagenome (GOLD analysis project Ga0160505, IMG submission 108225) | Enriched chicken feces microbial communities from UW Madison campus, WI, USA - DID2874_E49_Stillage MG | ecosystem: Host-associated > Birds > Digestive system > Large intestine > Fecal ...
GACGTGGTGCGCGTTGGATGGTCGATTCAAAGTGTTGTTGGGGGGTATGGGAGCAAAAGATCAAAAGGAGGCAAGATGAGAGATGGGGGGCGTGGATTTTTGGGACGACCCAGGGAGAAGGAGGCTGCAGCGGAGGGAATGCAACGAGGGAACACTTACAGTGGGAGGGATATTGAGAGCAGGAGATGACGACGATGGATACAGTGCAGGCGACCGCTACTGGTGTATCACAGGCGTAATGTTGGTATATGCGCGCGGGTGGGCCTAGTGTATGTATGAGGGTGGTGGTTGCAAAAGAGGTGTGAGAACGAGCTTGACGGCTGGCTTGAGCGACAACGACGATGACGGCCAGAGATGGAAGAGGGGTGGTGGTGGATATGAGTGAAGTGAGGTGCTGGTGCAGGTGCAGGTCGGTGCAGCTCGTGTTGCACCCAAAGGGGAAGAACGAGAGGGAGGGGGTAAGGCCAAGGGAATGTGATCTTGCGCGGCGAGGTGTGGTTGGGTGTCGCGGTGTATAAAGGAGCAAAAACGCGCGATCAGGAGAGTCGATGGACGAGCGAGGCGATTTGGAGACGAGGAAAAGGAATAGAAAGGGGATAAGAGAGGTAGAGACGTCGAGACGAGGTCGACGAGAGAGAGGTCGAGAGGTCGAGAGGTCGAGAGAGACAGGCAGGAGGCGAAAAAGGTTGGTTAGGAAAAAACCAAAAGGTCAAGGTAAAGGTAATGGTAATGGACAGCCAGGCGAGCGACGCGGACAGTGCCCAAATACGTTTGCGTGTGTGACCTTTTTCAACCTAGGGCGGCTTGATCTGGCCTTCTTTCGCTGCCAGGTCTTGGAATAGTAATCACTCGTCCTGTTTCCAATCTCCGTCTATCCACCACTGCACAGAAGCAGTATGGGGTTGATTCCGAACACGAAATAGAAAACGTGTAGCAAGAGGCGACGAGGGGGGCGAGCGCGCGCGTAATGCGTTGGAATAACGTTTATTGATAGTGGGCGTGTCAATTATGGTAGGGAGAAGGAGGGGGTTGAAAGGAAAGGGGAGGGAGGAAGGGAGACAAGGGAAGGCAAGGGAAGCAAGGGAAGGGGTCGAAATTCGTGTTTCGTTTTGGGGGGAACCGAGGGTGAGTGAAGGAGGAGTGAAGAGGAAGAGGGAGGCGGGGGAGTCGTAGCTGCGGGAGTTGATGAAATGGGCGTAGTACAGTAGGTGTGCAAGTTCGTGTATACAGCACTGTGCACTGTTGAATGCTAGCTCTGCAGCGTCGATAAGACTGGGAATGGGAACTCGTGACGGGGATCGAAAGCGTTTGAGAGTCGGGGACGAGTGTGGGAAGGACAAGGACACGAGAGTAGAGTTGACAATGAGGAGATTCAAACGAGTGCAATGATGAGCAACAGCCAGATCGATTTCGAAGTGTTTGGCTGTTTTGGGGGGTGGGTGGACGTGAAAAGGGGACTGCAAGGGGGAAGCGACTGTTTTGGGGGTCGAATATTTAATTATCGCGTTCGCGTCGTTGTTGTCGTATTATTCAAAATACGAACAAAAGCGCAATGAGCTCGCTGATGACGGCGTTGATGTTGACGTTGTTGTTGTTGATCATGCACTTTATGAAGCAGTTTAGGAAATGTAACACGAAAAAAAGAAGAGAGATCAGAGCGGCGGCGCGTGCGATGTGATCATGTCTGGGATGTGCGATGTGGCGTCTGTGCCGTACTCCATTGTGCGAGTTGGAGCAGCTGCCATCAAGGTTGCGGAGTGGGGGGTTGGTGTGCCGACGGACGCCCACACGACCTACACTTTGTTCACTCTGTGCATAACTGTGGCTCTCGACGACAGGTGCCATATACACGCTCGGCAGCCGGCTGACTGCGGTCTGTAGGCTTCAGAGTTCACGATTGCAAAATGTTGAATCAAGCTTTGGGCCGACGGGTGCTGCCTAGAAACCAAATCCCATACAGTCGTGTACACTCCGAGCACTGAGCACAGCGTGCAGTGTGTGCAGCCGTGTGTCGTACGTGTGTACCTGGTGTACCTGCAGATGGGCTCAGAACTGGAACGTGGACCGTGTCTATTGTACTTGGCGGCACTCGTCGGTGCCATCCCAACATCTGGTATGTCAGGCACGGTCTTGCTCGGTCTCGGTCAGTTTCCCCAACCTGCCACACTCGATATCTGGCATTGAACTGAGCGAGTGATTACAGTAGGCGCACTGGCTTGACACATTCGCTTCTTGCTGTTGCCTCCATTTTGGCGCTATGCACCACTAGGCTACACTTGGCGGGCGCCGGGCCCTCATTGCGTTGTGGCTTGCTTCTCACGTGCTGTAGCTATCCGTATCAGAGAGCGGTTAAGAGGAAGAGCAAGGAGGAACCCGAAAACCAGACAGCTGGGCAGAGACGCGCTACCAGGTGGGCGAACTACGGCATTTTACATGAACACGTTCGCTGACCCTGGCCCATGCCTCATGCCCTGATCGCACTTGCACACTTGGAATCGTTCATGACAGTGTGCAGCGTGTGTGAGTGAGTGCTGGCGGTCCTCGACACCAACCGCAGTGTGGGCAGTGCAGTTCCATCAAGATCAAAGAAGATGCGACACACAATTGAAAAGATAGACATTCAGACCGCCGGCGGTTCGCATTGGTATCTGATTGATTCCATGTCTTGAATTGGTTCAACGCGGCTATGCTCCGGGCGTCTGTCTCAAGGGGACCTACATCGGCGCCTTCACGTCATTTTCGATCCCGTCCACAAGACGCGACTAACATGAGAATCAGAGCAGCACTTCTTGCAGTATATGAACGTTCGGTACACTCGGTACTCACGGGCGCGAGGCATTCTGGCAACGGAATCGCGCGAAAATGAACGGCCGTTGTGGTGACCGCGCAGCCGACGCCGAGGTGCCACTACGCGTCCGAGCGTGCTACAGAGAAGCGACCGTGCACGGTTCGAGATGCACGAGACCCTCGTTCATGGCGAGAGACGCGTCTTTTTAGACCGGGGGTTAAGGAGCATGGTTCCCTGCGTGATCCCTGCCATGGCATGCTCGCTGGTTCTTGGTGGCTTGGCTGTGTTGGATGGCGTTGTGTCGAGATGAGGCAGCCAAGGGGAACCACAGGCTGGGCTGAGCTCAAGGACGAGGGGCTGAACAAAAAAGGTTTAACCATCCATAAGACACTCTTCTCGCCCTGACACTCCATTTAGCGCCCCGTATGCCCTGTCTCCACAAAAACAGTGATAAGGGATATGGATATGACGTGTATTTATGTTCGAACTTTTACGTAAAATCACGTGGTGGCCACATGATCCACTGCTCAGGGTCGTCGTTAAGCCACAACACAAAGGAATGCCACAACAACAGTCCAACCTCGCTCCTGGGCACAAACATTGCACACAGTGGTCGTCGTCGGTCGTCGTCTGGCTGCTGCCATCTCTTTGTCCTTCACCACCACTAAATATTTCCATTGACATTTTTCTATTACATCCGAGCAACGCCTTCCGCCTGTAGACTGGCTCTAGTAACTTGACCGAACATTGAACGTTGACACCTGCGCACGACTCCAACACATCTCTCTCTCCGGCACTCGACGCCCTATTGTTTGGCCACTCGGACACGGCAACAGGGTCGACTGCCCTACCACCAACACAACAATGTCCACCATCGCCCCGCCGACACCACAGCGACAAGCATCGTCCCGCTTCATCGAGCAAGGCAGCACGAGTACGAGTCACGCAGAGACATCGTACGTGCACGAGTCGTCAATGTCCGACTCGGAGCTGTCCGCCTTTGACTTTGCGTCGGATGACGACGAGGCGGGCGTCTTCTTCGGCGCGCACAACCCCATCGAGCACAAGATTGTCGCTTCCCTCTCACGGTCTATCCCGCCATCTCCTGCCTCCTGCAGCCTCTCGACTATCGCAGAGCCGCGGAGGGCATCGCTGGCTGCGTCCAACCGCGTACGGAACAATGACTCGCGCGAGTTTCTGCGCCGCCGGACGCTGCTCCATGGCGATCTCGAGAAGTCGCTGAGCAGTAGTGCTGAGGAGAGGTCGGACGGAACGGCGTTAGACATGGGCAGCGAGGTCGAGGACAACAGCAGAGTGGACCCACCGCAGCCTGAGGCTGGACCCAGTTCACATCGGCTACCAGCTCCATCCTTTGCCCGCGCCGATCCTGAGCCAACGCGGGAGGACACGCCCGAACAGGAAATGCCGTCCTTCCATGTCGAGGAAGGCATGTTTACCGACATTCACATGAGCGACGACGACGAGACCGACAAGGAGAACACGATGGTCCCCGAGATGTACTACGATTCCGAGGACGAGATGGAGTACACGTCCCCGGTGGAGCACGTCGACGACAAGCCTATCACCCTAGGGTTCACCGGTGTCGGGCCGGATGGTGAGCTAACAGACTATTGCCGTAGCTGACAGCAGATATCTCAGGCGAGATCGACATGGGAGGATTGTCACTGTTCGACCTCGATGACCCCGACCTGGGACCGTTGGAGGATACGTCCATTGCTTTCGACCCGCTCGGCGACGACACGGACCCAAGCGAGTTTGACGGTTCGATAGAGAAGGCTTCGTCGAGCGTCTTTGGCGACCCCTTCCTTGAGAGGAGGGTGTCTCTCCCGGAAACGACAACCCCTCTGGCACCGGCTGTGTCTTTGAACAACATGTTCATGACGGTACACCAGTCGTCTCCCGTGCCGAGCCCCGATGTGCCCCGCCCAGCCATCTCGTCCGAGTCGTCACCTCAGCCGCTCATGGCTACCCCGGTCAAGCAGTCGACTCCGCCACAGACGTTCCCCCAGACTCCGTCGGGGATCTTTGCCAACACCTCGTATGACTCGGAGATTGACTCTCCGATCGTCGCCCGAGCTCCTGTTGCGCTACCCGTCTTCAGCGTCTGCTCGCCTTCCTCCTCGATGGCTCCGCTTCGCGGTCTTGAACCGGGACCGAGCAGCTCGAACCCGCCTCCCCCGCCAGAGATGGCCATGACGCTTCCGTCATTAGACAGCCCTCCTCATTGCCTTCCTCCGTCGGTCACGCCCCGCCGGTTGCCGCCTAGCATGGCACCTTTACCAAAAACGCCAGGGTCTGTGTTGAAGAACCGCACCCCGCCGACGACACGGCCCAACGCAGCAAACGTGCCTGTCAGTCTGCGTCCGGAGCGCATTCTGAAGGCATCGCAGCGCGTTGAGGCTACCCCTGCAGACGAGGAGAAGGCACGGCGGCGAGCTGCGAGGGCAGAGGTGAAGGCCAAGGAGCGCGCAGCGGCTATCCGTGGCCAGCTGGACTTTATGGTAACCTCCACGATGGCGTCGTTTGACCCTCTTGCCCGGAGCAGTGCCTCGCCAGCAAAGGCGGACAAGTCGCCACACAAGTCGCCACACAAGTCTCCACGCACTGGAAGCACGAGCGTACGTCCCGACAAGGCCAGTCGGCCAGCCTCGCGACCGATGTCTGTTTCTGCTCCGTCAAGGACGCAGACTGTGCCTGTTGGCACACCAAAGGCGATTGAACGCAGGCTGCCTGTCCCTGTGCCCTCTGGCATTCCAGTCCCCAAGTCCGCCAAGCCTGCAGTCTCCACAGGCATTCCCCGCCCGATCCTCAAACGCACCGTCATTCCATCGTCAGTGCAGCGCAGTACGACTTCCAAACTCGCTGAGGTCAAATTGGCAGCGACCTCGCTCAATGTCCGCCCGGAGCCCAGCCCCGTTACATCATTAAAGCGTCCGTTCTCGGCCATCCAGACCAGCGAGCGAGCAGCCTTAACCGTTGGCTCGGCACCAACTCGGCCAGGCCTCGGGCTACCTACTCGCCCTCTCCGCGAGCCGATGCGCGAGGCGACGGGCATCCAGACCCTTTCCTTCAGCACAGGACACGCCGTCGCGTTCTCCCACTCGCCAGCAAGAACGAGCGTCATGGGCAAACCTGTCCGTCCGACCGGAATGACGCCCACGGCCCAGCGGACCACAATTGTGTGTACTTTACAGAAATCTGATCTGACTCACAGGCTCCCGCACCCTTGCGTGCCGTCGCGAGCACGCCGCTCAAGCAGCCTCCATTCCGTCCAACGCCTGTTGGTTCCAATTCCAAAACCGTGACACCTCTGAGCCACCCCATCCCGCGCCACTTCTCCGTCGCACCGGCACCCCTCATGCCCCGCCTGTCTGAGGCGCGCTCTGAGGCTCCGGCAGACGACGACACGGCCAAGATGGACGCGGACACGCCGCCTGTCCCGGCACCCGCCCAGCAGCGGACAGACGCGAAGATGGGCGTCGAGGAAAGTGCTGTGGAGCAGACGAATGGTTCCTCTGACCCGCCTACCACTGCCTCTACCGATAGCTCGGCGCCCACGAACGGATCCGCACCGCATAATGGCTCGGCACCCACCAACGACGCGGCACCTACCAACGGCCAGAGCTCCATTCCCCGCCCCAGTCCCCCGGAGCAGCCCGAGCCCTCATCACCGACTCCAGCCCGCGGCGCACGGCGCTCAGGCCGCACCACCCGCCCTCCACCACCAGCTCGCACGCCTGCCGCGCCGAAACCCAAGGCAGCGGCAGCTCCCTCCATCGTGCCGGGCGTAAGCGAGCGCCAGCTGCGATCGGCGACCCAGCAAAACACGAGACGTAACCAGGTGTACCTATGCGCCATTGATCGGCAGATTGTGCGCGTGCCTGGTCCGCGGCCACCGAGCCCGACCTCCAAGATCCCCAAGTCGGCCGAGCGCGACGAAGAGGAGCAGAAGGCGGCACGGGACGCACGCGCCAAACGTCGCGGGCGGCCTAGCGACGATACGTCCTCGGAAGTAGAGGAGGACGCACCGCCCGTCGTTGAGGTCGTGCACCAGGCTCTCGGACCGGGCGATGACGAAGAGTACACCACGCCCGTCCGGCCCGCCAAGCGCGCGCGCTTAAACGATGGCAGTGGCGCAGACACGTCGAGTAACGGAGCCACGAGCACCAATATGGACGTCGACGCAGAGGCGGCAGAGCCCACCGAGAAGGTCGTGCGCTGGAACCGCGCACTGACTGTCATCCGCGGCGGGCTGGGCGAGGTCTCGCGCAGCTCTCGAGAGACAACGGCCGACAGCCAAGCGCGCCTCCGCAGCTGCCTCAAGACGGATGCGCAGATCGCGCTCGACGAGTTTGGCAACGTGATCAACGCCAAGAAGGAGACGCTCAAGCGGAGCAAAGTGACGATCCAGGCTGTGTTCTATGATGGGGAGGAGCCCGTCCCGTTCAACTATAATGCGACGGCGAGCCAGAGCACGCGGAGTAAGAAGAAGTAGAGGGGAGTGGGAGGGCAAGAGCGGAGATGAGGTCACGGTGTAGGGTGGTGTGAGCTTTGGTATTTGATTACCAATGACGATACGACGACGACTCTTGTAGAGAAGATAGCGTGTGATTACTTGGCTGTGCTCGTGCATGCATGTACAATGGGCATGGGCTCGGACTGAGGACTGTGGCTTGAGAAAGTATGATCTGTCGCTTGTGCGGGAAGAAGTCGGTGTGGCGCTTACCTTCGGGTTGTCCTTATGGCACAAACCAAGGCAGCGAGCCATTGCTTTTTCAAGACTGTTGGACTCATCCTTGTCACTTACAGAACACCAGCGGACGAAGAAGCCCATGGACAAGCACTCTGACATGCATGCTCGCGTCTCGACAACCCAGTTTAAGTTTACCTTCCAGGCGCACATGGGCAGCTTCAAAGGACGCACCATTGTAATATTCCAACTTTTTTCGGCATTCAACTAACGGTAGACATGAGGCAGCACATTCTGACTGCCACACATGTCCAAGGCGGCAGGGGTGCCTTTGCTCTTGGGTCAGTTGCGACTACGACCGTGAACACGGCGGGCCGCTGCAGCAGACTGGATCATCACCGCGAGCGCCAACCCGGTCTCTCATGCACAACCACATCGTTAAGGGTCACCGAGCATCTCACACGAGCAGATGGATCACCGCCTCGCCAACATCCTCCAACGCAAGAAACTTCGAAAACTACAACCGTTCCTAGACAACAACCCCACCACCACCCTTCACGACCTCCAGGACGCTCTCGCACACTTGCTCCAGCACGCGCCCCATCCCTCCTCCACCTTCGTCCGGGGTGAAGAACGCAATATCCTCCGCAACAGGCTTCCCGGCCTCCACGTCCCCACCCGCAAAGAGCGCGCGGTGGCTCTTGACGTACGCGGGGTACACGATGTTGTCGAAGTAGTGCGGGGGGTCTGTCCAGACTGCGCCTGTTGCTGCGTCCTGCGCGTCTGCGAGCGAGCGTCAGTCCAAACTCGTAGTATATATACCAAGTTTTGCGAGGTTGGGATTTGTGGACTCACTTTGCAGAGCGTACACTGCCCTCTGCTCCCGCCTCGCCTTGAGCGTTTCGCGGGGGACGCGCAGCATGACCTTGACATCGAGCGCGTCGCGCACCGCGGGGTCATAGAACAGGATGAACCCGTCGACAAGCACGAAAACCACATCCTTCATCTCCCCAAACCTTTCCTTCCAGCGTGCCTCCACTCCAGCATCAAGGGGGACATCAGTCTGCGCATTGAGGTAATCGTAGCTCGTGTACCCCTCCGCTGCCTTGATCCCGGTCATCCTCAAGTCCGCGAGCAGTTGACGCATGCGCGGCCACTCGATACCCGTGTCCGGGTCGTCCCAGTCCTGCACCCCGTGCTCTTTGTGCACCGGGATGCGCTCGGACGGAGGCGCAAAGTCGTCCTGGTGGATTATGAGCGCGCGGGGCAGGAGGCGCGCGAGGTGCTTTGAGAGCGTGGTCTTGCCGCTGCAGGAGGCGCCGCTGTTGTTAGCTGAGATGGGGGAGGGGGAGGGGGGCGTACCCTATTCCGATTACTATTAGCCTCGTGGACATTGTTGCTGAGGGATGAGTGGTGAGGGGTGGGTTGTGGGTTGTGGTGTGGATACTGGAAGTGGGCGTGTTTGTTGTTGCTTATCTCACGATGGGCGTGTCCTGGGGGCGCCACGCTGGAGTCGTATGGGTGGCGCAGAAGGATCTGCGATCAGCTCATCCTACCATACGAGTCACCATTCTTCACATTCTTTGCACGGATTGGCGACTCAATAGCGATGCAGAGGAGATATTGTCCGGCCGGACCATATGGGCCTCGCTCCTCACCACCAAAACAGGCCCGCGCACTGTCCGATCTCTTCCTCCAGTCAGATTCGACTCGATCCTCATGTCCCCCACGTGGCGTCACGTGACACCACTTTCACTTTCACACTTTGACTTCTGCAATGCACGCCGCGCTCGATCCCACTTTTCTTTTCGACGTGCACACTTTTACCTTGTTCTCGTCTGACTCCACCCAACTCTCTACCCCATCGTCGTAGTATCTTGTACGCACGCCGTGCATCAACGTCGACATTCCGCGCCTGGTACTCTTGCAGCCGCGCCTCCTCGCCCCCCGGCGCCTCCCTCTCCCTCTTATCTCTCCGCGGTGGTCGCACTCATTCGCGCCCGCCTCCATCTTCCCCAAAACCACCCCGCGCCCTACCTCCATTCCATCAAAAATGTCTCCTTCGTCGCAGTACGCCCTGCCCCAGCTTCCCGAGCTGCCCGGCATGAACCCCGCCTCGCAGCCCATTGACGCGTTCAAGACTGCCGTCGCGCAGCTCGTGGCCTCTGCGTGGGAGGACGATGCCGCCAAGATTGTCCAGGGTGTCGATACCGGCAAGAAGGGCGCCGACCTCGCGCTCGCCATCCCCCGCTTTAAGAAGGGCAAGCCGGACGAGTGGGCCAAGAAGGTCCTTGATGCTGTGAGTTTACACGGATGTCCGAGCGAGGGCGAGGGCGAGCGGCCGTGTGGCGTGTCCGTTCAGATGGCTTAGATTATCGTTTTGGGGACTGTGATAGTGGATGAGCGATGAGGCCGCCGTTGCTGACCCCCCAGTTCAAGCCCGACGTCATGCTCGCCGACCTCAAGCAGCAGGGCCCCTTCCTCATGTTCACTGTCAAGTAAGCAACA
>Ga0160505_101741_pt1 | contig 10006 bp, 6 predicted proteins | sample DIDeMG_FD_108225 | JGI IMG/M metagenome (GOLD analysis project Ga0160505, IMG submission 108225) | Enriched chicken feces microbial communities from UW Madison campus, WI, USA - DID2874_E49_Stillage MG | ecosystem: Host-associated > Birds > Digestive system > Large intestine > Fecal ...
ATATAAAAAACAAAAAAAGAAAAAGTTAATATAAAAAAAAGAAAAAAAAAAAAAAAAAAAAAAACAAAAAAAAAAAACCAAAAACAAAAAAAAAAAAAAAAAAAAAAAAAAAAAAAGAATAGCAGCAAGCTCGTGCTGTCAGACAAGCTGTTGCATTACTAGGTCCTACATATTCACCCAATGCAAGTTTCACTTGGGCTCTGGATAATCCGTGGCCAGGCAAAAAGTTTCCACTCGGAAGGGCCAAATGCCGCCAACATCAAGACCTGCCATGAGACTCGGGTTAGATCTTAGAACTAGCTGGCGCATATTCCTCCCAGGGACAGTGTGCCCTGCATGTAGTTATAAAGAACAAGCCGGAACCTTGTGTATCCTTAGTCTCTGCACCCTGCATTCGTTACAGCCAACCCACTGTACCGGGGTTACTACCACCTAGTTGGGACTGGGCCTTTGGTTCCTGCTTTTTGCAGCAAACTTTTTTTTTTGGGAGTATACAGAGATTACAGATCGAACCAGGGCTGTTCAAGTAAACCTGCAGCAAAAAGGCTTCTAAACTCAAAGAGCGCTCCCCATGCCTGTCATCACGAGAAGAAGGAAAATGGAATGTCAGATATATGAACGCAAGGTTACTGCAGTAGGGTGAACCTTTTTTTTTTTTCTTTCTTTCTTTCTTTCTTGGTATGGTTTCTGGGTGCGGCCTGTCACTTTTTTTTTATGCGAGGCGGTAGGTGCCGAAACAGCAGCAGCAGCGCGCTGCTACCGATTCTTGGTACACCAGGCGTTGGGAGAAAGGGCGGCTGCAGCAGGGTGCCAGTTCAGCCACACGCAAGCCTGCGCGCGCGCGCGTTTGTGCCTGTGTGTGAATAGGCGAGTACTGTTGTAGACGGTAGCCAGGAGGGAGGTGGACCGCCTGCTGCCAAGGCAACAACATGGCCCACGAACGAAGGAGTAAGGGACAGGGCAACCACAGAACAAAGAGGTAAGGCTGTTTACATTTTCCCTGTTTCTGGGAAGGTAAACCTTGCGTCAGCGCTTGTGCAGTAGCTACGTTTGTCTGCGCTGGACTGACGCTTCCGCCGGGTCGGCATGATTAGCTATGCGTAACTTTTTAATATCTTTTATTTTTTTAATATATTTCATTTTTTAATATCTTTCATTTATTTAATTATCATTTATTTATTAGTGCATTTATCCATTTCAAAAAAAATATATATATATTTTTTCTTCCGATTGTACCTGAGTCGCACGGGCTACTGGTCACCACATAGCTGCAGGCCCTGCCATGGCGTAGTGTCAGCTTGGGCTTGTGAATAGCGGGAACTTGCATTTTGTAGAGGATAGCATAAGATCTAGATTGTTCACAGACAAGTCGTAGCGGTATTTGTCTTTGGCAGAGAAGAGGATTTCTTTTCAGGTTCAACTGATTGCCAAAGACCTGCTATTAAATGATTACCACAAGATTTCATGACTCTTTTCGGATAGATTCAAACAAACCCAAGCGTTTCACGTACAAAAAACAAAACAACTGTCGCATGCTGACAAAACCAAGTTCACAAATATTCAAATATCGTGGCTAGTATAAACAATAGAGCCAAGGTCAACTAGTATGACTTTATTTTACAAAAGCCACCCGAAATGCTTTTAGATGAACAGGAATGTAATTTTACTTTTTCCTTTTTAAAATTTTTTTTTTCTTGAACGTTAAGAACTTATGGTTGTGTAGTATTGACAGTGCTATACGTGGTGGCCTGATGCATCAGAAACCAAAGAAGATTAGGGCCGATGGTGACAATGAGACTGCGGAATGTAAGCTAGTCGGGTTCCTACCACCGCAGTTTAAACAAGCACATATTTGCAATACGCACTAAAAAATAAATATAAAAATATAACACAACGGACTACCTGACTTGGAAATCTCAAACTTCAGTATTAGATTAGATTGATTTAATCTACCTTCCAATCTAACAGTTTAATGTAATTAGCGCGTTGGCGATATAGTGAATTACTAGTGTATCGTTTGCAAAATCACTATATATTGATTCCACCCACCGCCTCATGATAAGATAGAAATATGTTCAATCAAGTTCATTGTTTATCTTAAAAATAATACACAACTCGCAATTATATACCACTAATGCAAAAGCTGGAGAAGACTTGACATGTCATTTTCCATACGTTCTGGAAAATAATACCTATCTTGGCTTGTGATTTTCTGTACAGGTCGCAACTAAATCACTTTGTGTCATATTTTTCTTGAAATTAAGAGTAAAACTATCCTTTCTTACATGATTGCTCGCAATGGAATTTAGAAAATAAACTATTGCGGCATCTCTAATGTTGTAAGGAGTTTTTGTGACCCAAGTGTTATCTTTAAATTTTCATTATTGCTCCTCCACGCATTGAAGCTACTACTTAATTATAGGCTCATGTTGCAGTCCCAAATCAGATACCCAAGATCATCTGAGATTTATTGAGGGTACAACCTAGCTATGGAGATTTTCTCTTTTGGTTCCTTGTTTTCTTGGAATTTTTTTCAGGTGTTGATTTTATTGGTTTTCTTCAAGTTATTATCTTTTATTTTTTGTTTCAGCTAGATCGGAGTCCACTGCTCTGTGCCAACGAAAACAGTGACAATAGAAAACAACTTTAGAAAGTTCCTGGATGACACCATTTGGGTTAGCTTCGTTGTGAATCATAACCCTTCAAGCTGCCTTTGTGTAGATGACTTGAAAAGGCCCAAAACCAAATCAGAAGGATCTGAAACAACAAAAGGACCTGAAACCAAATTAGATAAGACCAAAAACCAAAGCTTCACAATCTACCATTGTACAATACCTTAATTTATTCAAACATTCCTAAGTAAACTCGTTTCAAAAGTGACGTGTTTTCTTTTGAAAATCTGAATCTATTTCCGATATCTTTGATGATTTTTGTTCCTGGACACAATCTATTAAGGACTTTAACTTGCCTCTCTTCATTTTTATGATCCGAGGAAAAACAAAAATAGCAGACTTTCTTGATGTTAGCAACATCACTAGAAAAATGATCAAATGGTTTAGACATATTGATTCTAAAGTGAAATTGTTTTCCTCCTGGAGGTTTGATGGGTTGGATTCTACAACAACGATATAAAGAATTGGTGGATAGTTGGTAATTTTGTTAACTTTTAGAACAACCAACATTTTTAAAATCAAAAAGATAAAATAAATTAGAATAAGGAATATCAATTATAGTAGAATAAAAAACAGAAATTAGATTTCTTTTTGAAAGCAATATTTTTGAAACATGTTATTGATATAAGTATACAGTTTGTGTAATAATAGCTTTAGATCAGAAAATAGATACTTAAATCACTTGAAATACTGCAAGTTTATAAAGCTACAGAACAAATAATATTTGAAAAAAAAATTGTTTTGGCAACACCTAATGAGAAAATCTTGTACACGCTCTGAGTTCTTGTAATCATTGTTGAGATATGTGTTGAAGAGATGTGTTTATTATTTTCATATCCTTTTGTTAAGTTCATTTGGTTATGTAACTTCTAGATACTAAAACAATAATAATGATAATGATATATACAGGCTATATATGTGTTGCTCATTCAAAAACTGTGCTTTTTTCTTTGCCCTTTGAAATTAGGCCCTAGAAAAACTGATTGAAATCATTGATAGAGAAACTGTGTCGTAACATATATTTGTTTTTTTTCGCAAAGTCTTCATTAATGCAAGCCTGCGACACAAGAATAAGCTAAAATCATTTCAATAAACAGGCAAGTAGATAAGAAATACATAGAGACCTAGATGCTAAGTTTATTGTCCTTACACCAAATAGTTGCAATAAACAGTCATTCCAGAAAGTAGATGAAATTTTCCAATACAACAAAAGGTTTCTATTCAAATATGAGCAATATAATCTCACATAAAACTACCAAATATTAATCTTTGAATAAAATATTAATTACCTAATTGTTTAATGGCATATAAATAATAACACATGGTTTATTTTAAATCAATATATTGTATTCAACCCCTCGGCCTCTAAAGATGTATTAACACGGGTTTCTATAGATCTTATTAAGGGGTTGAAACAAACATCACCTAAACATTTCCACGCCTCCTCAATTGCCTTTTAAAACAGCCTTTTCAATTGCTCCTTAATAACATCAAAAGATTCAAGATCCGGATAAAGCATATAGATACGGTCTTTAAGTTTATCACAGATATGCTCAATAGGACGCAAATCGGATAAGTATGGTTCAGTCAACATAAAGAATACCATTCTCATCAAACCGATTTTTTATGATACTAGCTATATAAATAAGAGCATTATTGTGTGCATGAGCTTCATATCTGGTTGTCATATAGCAGGTATACAATCTCTAATAATTTTCAGATAGGAGCTTAAAGAATACCCTCCTTGGGTCGATTCCTTATCCCCGTTCATTTGTTAGATTTATGTATGAATATTGCCCTAGATTGCCGCCCAAATCATAGTCTATATTTATTTATCTTTTGTATAACAAATAGTATACTTTGATTTTTCATTTTTTCATTTTGGTTGTTGAGTCGTGATACCCATTGGTTTTTCTTTCCTTTAACAAGCTCAACAGAACATTTATCACTCCAAATAGTCTTGCTCCATTGCTCGTATCCTCAATCTCTATGCACAAATATCCATTGATAGCGTAGTTTAACTGTTTTTTTTTTATTTAATTGAGATCTTTTCTGCTCATTCCAATAACTATATCCAGAATTTTTCAGCGGAAGGACAACAGTATATGCGGAAACAGGCTTATAAGTGATTTTCGGATATTTTCTATTTTGTTAGAGGGATCACTTTTAATTAGGAAATAAATGCATTTCTTATTTGTATCAGAAAAGACTCTTGGCCGTCCAGAGCCGGCAGCGTTGGCTCGTGTAGTAGAGGTGTTTTATGTTTCAATGTCGGTATTTATTAATGAATAAGCCAAATCCATTGCGGATTTAATACCAGTTTTTCTTAGGGCCGGCAAGATATCCGAAAGTGAAAATTCCTTGTTAAAATGATTCTACCTCTTTTTCTAGTAGTCTTATTAGAAATTTTAGGCTGTAAATGTGTGAAAATTAGGGGTTAGGTAGTTGTAAATATGAAGTAGAATATTAAGTTACGCGTCATGCATCGCTAAGTTTTGTAGACTTTTTCTTAGGGACTGCACATCAGGCTTGTTCGGTTGCTGACAAATGCTGCTTTTTGTATATTCAATGATATAATAGAATGCATGCTTATACAAAAAAGTCAATCATCATTGAGTCGGTGGTGTGGTCAAAGAACGAAGGCGAAAGATCCCAACAATGAAAATTTACCTGACATTAAATCCGCGTTAACTCCGCTCTAAAAAAATCAATACCCTATTACCAATCGGCCAATTCGGTGCCATAGAAAGTTGGAACTCATAATACATGCTAACATCGCTACCTTATCAGTCTCATGGTGACAACATTTTTGAAATTCAGGTCTTCTTGTTATGTTATTTCTGCTTTATAATTATGTTTGTCTTTATTTTATGTAAGGACAATAAACTGATTATTTATCTATACACCAATCAGCCGCACTATCTGCTTTGATTGATGGTAACAATCACTGCCAAATCCTTTTTGGAATTTCCTGTTAAGTACTCTTGAACTTGTAACCACCAAAAAATATATAAATACCAACCTTTTGTCCCCTTAAATTACACTTTCTTCTCTTTATTCAAACCATTTCCCCATCCATATCTACTCAATCATACTAATTTCCATTAGCTACCTTTTCTTTTCAACATGACTGTTACTGATATCAATCTTTTCAAGCCTCTCAAGGTCGGCGATATTGAGGTCAAGACCAGAGTTGCTATGGCTCCTTTGACCAGATTCAGAGCTCCCAATCACCTTGTTACAGATCTGCAGCCCACTTATTATAGCCAGCGTGGCTCAAGCCCTGGAACTTTACTTATATCTGAGGCCACTTTTATCTCCGAGGCAGCTTCGGGCTATGACTCTGCTCCCGGTATTTACAATGAAGAGCAAGTCAAGGCGTGGTCTAAGGTTACCGACGCCATTCATGCCAAGGAGTCCTTTTTATTCATTCAGCTTTGGGCTCTAGGCCGTTCGGCTATCAAGGCCGATTTGGACAAAAGAGGTCTTCCCTATGTCTCGGCCTCGGATATTGCTGACAGCTCCATGAACCCTAATGCTCCTAAGCCCACCCCTCTGACTAAGGAAGATATCAAGCAGTACATTAAGGACTATGTCCAGGCTGCTAAAAATGCTATTGCGGCTGGTGCCGATGGTGTCGAGATTCACTCGGCCAATGGCTATCTTCCTGACCAGTTTCTTCACGAAAATTCCAACCAAAGAACTGACGAGTACGGTGGTTCAATTGAAAATAGAGCTCGCTTTTCTCTTGAAATTGTTGACGCTGTTTCTGAAGCCATTGGAGCCAACAAGGTGGCCATTCGTCTTTCTCCCTGGGGTCGTTTTGGCAGTGTTGACCCTGGTGTCTCTCCTATCCCGCAATTTTCATACGTTATTACCGAGCTTGAAAAACGGGCCCTAGAGGGTAAGCAGCTTGCTTACATTTCACTTGTGGACCCCCGCATCACGATGGATATCCAGATGAATGAGATTGAAACTCAGGACAGTAACGATTTTGCCCGTCAGATTTGGACAGGTGTGATTGTCAAGGCTAGTGGCTTTAACTATGAAAGTGCCAAGGATGATACTGAAAAGGATGATAAAGTTATCATTGCCTTTGGTCGCCATTTTATTGCTAATCCGGACTTGATTGAGCGGTTCAAGCAAAATGTTCCTCTTAATAAGTATGACCGCACAACCTTTTACACTCCGGGTCCCAAGGGTTACACCGATTATCCTTTTGCCAATGAGGTGAAAACTGAGGTATAGACGAGTTTTTGGAATTTAGAAAGAAATCCGTTTTTTGTTTTTATAGCTAGATATATATGTATTGATACCTGTGCCAAAGTGATTTTTAATATAATAGCATGTGTACAATAGGTTAGTTAACTGTACATAAATGATTTATATTATGCCATATTTTTAAAAGGTGGATCTGATGTCATCCCACTAAGGCAACAAACTGCAATGGTTTTGAAGGATGTTTCTTGACACATGACTTGAGACTACGGAGGACCTGGGAGTATCAAGTGCCAAAACCCCCCAAAATTCCAGTTAGGAAGACGGCTTAATTCTTCTCACAGCCAGGAAAGTAGTCCAAAATTTGGATTTCTTCTATATCGCTATTGTTTTATGAAAAGCTTAAATTTGTGAATTTTCGATACTATGACAATAAACAGATTGGGTATTTTTATCGTGAGTCGGGGTGTTATCGTTTCTTTTTATTTGTTATCTTTTGCCAATAGTTTCAAGTAGGTGAAAAATGTCAACTTAAGAATATATACTGTAAAAAGTAAATATAGCCAACAATGAAATGGGGCAAAAATTTCAGGAATCACAAACGCCGTTGGGTGGGAAAGACAAAAGGCGTTACACATAATGTAGATGAATTTATCGTTCCCAAGCAAAAGTCTACGAAAATTTCCAAATAAAAGATTTTCTATATCCAAACAGGAGCAGGATAACCTCACACAAAGCAATCAGAATAAGATGTATAATTGTGGTATAGCTAAATGGCATATAAATAATAATATACGAAGACTTCCTCTGTATACATGAATGAATTCTTTCTGTGAAAAGAATACAAGCTACTTCAACAAGCTACTTTTGTTACGATTGCAGCCAACCGCATATTTTCACCTTCTGTTTATGATATAAAGCTGAAGACATGTGACTTAGATAATATATTTTGGGCATAAGTGACATGGTTCCATCATACCCGAATGGGAATAGGGAAAAAAAATCTTCCGGATCTAACCATGAAAGAATCGCGCTTCCATAGACACACCGCAGACACGACCATGAGTGATGATCCGCAACCTAAAGCAAATTCTACCCAGGCTATAGTACCAGGAACAATCAAAGTTCTGGATAAAGCCGATGTCAAGCGGGTAAAAACTCTATTGGAGACGCAAGGTATATACAACAACCAAGAGAAGATTCGGTTTGATTCGCAACTAGGATGCTTTTTGCTGCCGGTTGTACTCAATCCCAATCTCTTGAGTAGTAGCGATTCCAGCAACGGCAGCAGCTGCGAACAACTGAAGATTGGAGAAGAGCAGTTTCAGGTTGTTGTTGGATCCTCTGGTGCCGGTAAGAGCAGCAGTAATGGCAACACAACAGCCTCCAAGACCACAGAGTCAACGACCGTGCCGATATCAGGCGGTGGGCTAAGACCCGCAGTTGGGGCAATTCTTGCTACCGACAATACTCTTTCTGAAGAAACCCGTGCGTTAATGACATCTTCAATTTCCACAAAGTACAGTCTCTACCCGCCACTGGTGCTTTTCAACTACGGCATGTTTGGCGCCCAGGGTAGTGCTGGTGCCACAGCTTGGGAGGCTTACTTACAGGAGCCCACGCGCACGACGAAATTTTTTGCTGCATTACTTGAAAAGTTTTTTAACCCCCGTAGTGGCGCTGCCACAAATAACATCAAGAAGTCAGAAAAGAATGACGAGAATGTCTTTACCCATGTGGCGGAAAACTGGCCCATCCCAGACAAGAGCGACATTCTTCGATTACCGAGTCGGATTCGATTATTTTACCCCGTTTCTACAGCTGCGAGCGGTACCACTAGTAGTTCCAGCGCTGAGGGGAAAAACAGCGGCCCCAAGGAGCCCAACAATTCAGAGGAACTTTGGTGTACCGTGACGCAAAATGGAATTAAACAGACCTGGGCACCAAAACACACAATGTTTAGTCGTGGCAATATTAAGGAAAAGGCACGAGTACTTAATCTTGCTAGGCAACCTACCGCCGGGCTCGAGCCTGGGCTGGAAAACACCGACCCAGAGGCGCGGACCATGGCCGTTGACTTGTATGCCGGAATTGGCTATTTCACCTTTTCATACGCCGCCTCGCAGCGCATCCGGGCCGTCCTTTGCTGGGAACTCAATCCGTGGAGCATTGAAGGTCTTGTTCGCGGCGCACGCCTTAACAAATGGCAGCCTGTCCAGGTTCAAAACTTGAATAATCCCGGGACCGAGCTGGAAGAGGAGCTGCGCGGGCTAAAGCAGTATTTTGTTCTCGGCAAAAATACCGACAGCAGCAACAGTAATAATGGTAATAATAATAGCAACAACAATACTATCAACAACACCAGCGAGTTGCGGCCTCATCCGAATACTGAAGATGCCACAGTAACCACTCCTCTTGCCAAAAGCAAAAGCAAAAGTAAGAAGGGTGCTTCTTCAGACGTTAATATTATCGTGTTCGCAGAAGATAATATTCACGCATTTGACCGCGTACAGACCATCCTGGGTCAACAGCAGCCGGATCAAGGCTCACAGAACCCTGCCGACGTGCCGTCGGCGCCGCCGCTCATTTCACACATTAATATGGGACTGCTACCGCATGCACACCTTGCCTATCCCGTTGCCATTCAACTTGCGCTATTCTCGGGGCTCCAGACTGTTTCTTTGCACGTCCATGAGAATGTGGCAGTGCTGGACTTTGATGCCTGGATTGAGCAGACCACACAAGCCCTCCAAAAGCTTGTTGATGGTAATAACGGCCAGGCGGGTAAATCTGATGGTAGCCGCACAGAAGCTCAAGTTGTTTTCATGCATTTGGAAAAGATTAAGACTTATGCGCCAGGTGTGTGGCACATCTGTGGCGACTTTAATGTTGTAAAAGGAGGATCGAATTAGATATAATCCCGCTCCCAACACTGTTGATGTTTTAGCTGTTACATATACTCCCTCCTTAGACTAAATCATTCCCCCAATAGCTGTAATTTTTTTTTATTGTAAGTATTAACAATTACTTTTAACAACTTGGTTTTCGTTTGTTAAAAAAAAAAAAAAAAAAAAAAAAAAAAAAAAAAAAAAAAAAAAAAAAAAAAAAAAAAAAAA
>Ga0160505_101742_pt1 | contig 9999 bp, 7 predicted proteins | sample DIDeMG_FD_108225 | JGI IMG/M metagenome (GOLD analysis project Ga0160505, IMG submission 108225) | Enriched chicken feces microbial communities from UW Madison campus, WI, USA - DID2874_E49_Stillage MG | ecosystem: Host-associated > Birds > Digestive system > Large intestine > Fecal ...
TCCTTTTTCACTGTTTTTGGTCTTTTTTTAATTTTTTTTTTTATTTTTTTTTTTTTTACTCCGATTCCGTTATTTCTTTTTTTTTTTTTTTTTCTTTTTTTTCTAGTTGCTAGTTGATAAACGACAGATACCTTGCAACCTATACAACACACATACAGATGTCGTTGCCAGCCGTCCAAGCCCGGGGTAAAGCATTTCTGTCGCTGAACGGGCTGAGGAGCCGGCCCTACTGGCCACTGCTCAGCCGGGCCACGATCCTTGCCACCGGCACGTTTGCGAAACTGGTCATGACGCTGCCGCTCAAGTACAAAACCACAGGGTTTGAAGAGAATTTTCTTCGGACGTTTGATCAGTGCAAGCAGCAGAACAAGGGGTTCTTAACTATCATGAATCACTCGTCGCTGCTTGACGATCCGTTTGCTTGGGGCGTTCTGCCGTGGTGGAAGTTCTATGTGCGCGGCGGCAACATTAGATGGGGTCTGGGGGCAGACAATGTATGTTTTGGAACACCGTAAGTATTATTATGAAAGAAATATTGATTTATTTCTTCTTCCTAAAAAAAAAGTAGAGGGATTGATTCCCCTAGTCTGTAGACAACATGGCTCGTCGGGGAACCAGTCTCTGTACTTTTTGTGTTCTGCTATATATACTCAATATATGTTGTTCATTGGTGCTAAACATAAAGCCCTTGGTTCCAGATTTTTAAGATTCTTCTTCTCGCTTGGCCAGGTACTTTCAACGACTCGGTTTGGCGGCGGCCCGTTCCAGGGATCAATAGACGCCGCTATCCATCTTCTTTCGAAAGATCACCAAGAGTACCCGAAGCAGCGATCCAACTGGGTACATATTTTCCCAGAAGCATTTGTTCACCAAGTATACCCGCCGCATGAGAATTCCCTCCGCTATTTCCACTGGGGTGTTAGCCGACTCATCTTGGAGGCAGATGAATGCCCAGCAGTGCTGCCGATTTTCTCCCATGGTTTCGATAAGGTGATTCCTGAGGACCGACCTGACGACTACAGACTATGGAAACAAATTGGCACAACGATTCACTTTGGTTATGGCAAGGCGCTAGACGAAAAGCTGCTGGCAGAGTTTCGAGAAAAGTGGCGGGCGTTAGTTGAGAAGGAGCAACAGGGCCATACAGAGCCGCTGACAGATCTCACTGATAACCTCAAGTTTGGTCCCGAGGCCCAGAAGCTGCGTAGCGATCTTGCCCGCTACTTGCGCGACCAGCTTGGAGCGGTCAGAGAGACCATGGGATTCCCACCCCAGAACCCAGAGTTTGCAGAGCCCGAATTTTGGAAACCCGAAGGCGGGTGCAAAGATGTGCCAGTTATGGGTATTGTAAATAAACTTCCTCATCACAAATGATTGCAATTATAGAAATGTAACTATTTTGCGATTCATCCTGTTTTGGTATACATATATATTCTTCATCAATCTTCAAAGGGATAATGGTTTATCTAGAAATAAAAACAAAAATAAAATAAAAATAAAATATATAATAGTGAACTAATAACTTGTAAGACTCCATTGTCAACTTTTTTTTTTCTTTTTTCTTTTGATTAACAGTTTGTCTATTGTGACTTTAACCGAGCCCCTTGGTTCAAATCGGTGACTTCTGCCTACCTCTTTAAAATACCCCTTTGACCTTGGACTTGGCCATTTGTTTCTTTTTTATTTTATTTTTTATTTTCATTATGTGAAAGGTAGCCGGCAACAAGATTCCAAAAATAAAACAAACAAACAAAAAAAAAAAAAAATAGTTATGTTTTGAATACCTATAATTACTATTATTACATGTACTTCTTTTTTATTATAAATCTTTCTCGTCTAATTTGATGTTGGCTGCTTTCATTATGTTCTCAGTAATATCTTGCTCCTTGCGTTCATGTTGAGCTCCGCCAATTATCAGCATTCTAGACCCACCTTTAAGCTCAACCATGGTAATCTCTCCATGCTGCTGCGAAACCCTTGTATCTTCTTGAGGCTGAAGATAAACAATGACATTAGGACCTGGCAATCCTCGAAGCATTGATGCTCCAGAGTACCATCGTTCACTATACTTTTTAAACTTCTCTTCGGTCTCACCTTCATGCTCCTTTTTAATTTCATTGTTCTCACTCGCAAGCGAGTCCGTTAAATGAATTAGGTAGCCACCCAAAAATAAATAATGCAACTGTGTGAGGTCAACGTTTGAGAGTAACTCGTGCACGCAAGCAATTTTGAAAATACTGTTTGCTTTCTCATTTTTAAACCCACTATTGGCCAACCGAGACTTGATTTCATCATTTATCGACAAGGCATATCCATTCTTTCTACCCACTTTTTCGGCTAAAAGCCTACTTACTTTTTGGACCATTTCGGTATCCGGGCCCTCGATTGCAATAATCAGCCTGTTTTCCTTGTCATTGGCCACGTCGCAAGTAGTAGAGAGGATCTCAGCCTTATCTCTGACAGAAAGGTTGTCTCGTTCGGTTATGGAATTGAGTTTACTAGTAGAAGCAAGTGCAATAGCTGATTGGTATCGCTCGCCGCGTGATAGAAGGGATGGGGTATGTGTATTGACTGGAGTGTTGATGAGTGGATCGTGGTATGAAGACGTACGCCTCTTTTTGAATCGATCCTCCTCCTCTGACAGAGTCGTGAGAGTGGTATAAAGTGAGCTTTTAAACTTGGTTTGGGGGAAAGATGGTGGTGGATGATGGGGGTTTGTTGCTGACGGAGCGGAAAAGCCCTGAGGATGGGTAAAGGGGCCGGATGTGTTGATTTTAAGTGGAAGAGTAGATGTGGAATTTGTATTGCTATTGATCTCCTCTTTTGGTTTGCTTGTAGAATTAACATGACCATTACTACTTGCATTAATTGTCGATGCCGGTAGGGAAGGTGGTGGCGGCGGTTTGTCGTAGAATGTAAATGGCCGTAATGGAGAATCGGTAGATCCGGGCCTAGAGGTAAGAGTTGAAGCTGACGGCCACGATGTGTTCCGTAAATCCGGCGACATTTTCGGAGTCAAGGGCTGCTGCCCGTTTATCAGTTCTTCTCGGGGAATAATTCTCGGTAACGGCGGAAGACTTGACACCGAGGATATGCTGCTGCTAGACGAAGAAATAGACGATGACGCCGACGAGCTGATAGAGCTAATAGAGCCTAAACTTGTTGAAATGCTGGGTTTGCTGCTGCTGGTGCCGGTCGGCAGTTGTTTGTACGGATAAGATTTACTGATTTCCGGTGCTGACTGGTGTCGAACAGAGGCATTAAAAAGATGCTGGTTAAGAGATGAATGACTCTCGTAAGAGCTGTAATGGGAACTAGCTGGTGCAGAGCCCTTGTGAAGAGGGTACGGATGTGGGTATGGCGGGCCTTCATAATTGAGCGGCTGTAGAGGTGCTGGCGGAGGAAAATGATTGGGCTGGAATGAGGGCGAGTTGGGGAGAGGATGGGAGAGATGAGAAGGGTAGTATGGCGGTTGCTGCTGTAGATGAGCTTGTGATAGAGATGGAGACGAGGTCAGCGACGACGGTTGCGATAGGATTTGATGCGGTTGAAGCTGCTGTTGAGGTGGTGGCGGTGGGGGAGGGATCTGGTTGGAGGGTGCTGGCGGAAGCTGCTGCTGTGGTTGGGACCTTTGTTGCTGGTTTTGCTGCTGCTGCTGGTTTTTATACGAGTTGACAAAGGACGTGCTGTTTGAAGCCGACGTAATGCCCTTGCAATTAGGGCAAATGCCAGTTGAATTGTTATTATCCGTGCTCGAGTTATTGTTACTCCCACCTGCACCGCCTTTCTTTGAGTTTCTTCTTGGCTGGTACCGGTAGTCCGGAAATCTTTCAAGATGTGACTTCTTCTCCACGTCACCTTGCTGAATCCAAAACTCCTTTTCGGCCTGAGGTAACGATCGCCATTGCTCGCCAATGATCTTCGAAATTTCAGGATTACTCTTTCCTGGATACTCGGCCACTACTGCTGAGTGGTGATGCTGTCGATACAAAATGAACGCATTGCGTGGTCTGGGGACTCTGGCGGTTGTTGTAGGACAGAGACAGATGTGAGAGCCTGAAGGAGGCAGGGAAATTGAAGATGTCCCTGGCATTGAAAGGGCATGCTGGATAGCTAGCGAAATCTTGTAGAAAAGATGATGGTTCTTGTCACAACAAAGAAGGATTGTCGAGGATTTATCTTGTTTAAAAGAAGAGAGATGATGGCGAAAAGAGGAGGTTTAAAAACAAGAGAGAAAAAAAAAGAAGCAGAAACCAAATTTATGAGAAAACAAGTGGAAAGAAGAAAGGAAGAAAAAGAAAGCGGAAATTGAAACGAATAAAAAAAAAAAGAAATAAACATGAAAAAAAAGGAAGAGAGAAAAAGGGTTTCAACTTTCTTTTTATTTTAATTTTTTTTTATTGTATTTATGGGAAAGATTCAAAAAAAATTTCTAAAACCTAGAACGCGAGGAAAGAAAAAGAAAATATAATATAGACTAGCTGCATACACATACAAAAAAAAAAAAAAAAAAAAAATGCAAAATGTAAAAAGAAAAGAAAGTCCACGGACTTGACTTAGCTCTCAGATAAACCTCAAAACAATAGGCGTACATTTATACATGTAACCTCAAGTTAGTTTAACCACAGATGTTTAATTTCTTAAACACCCTTGTCTAACACCAACTAACTTGAAATATTTTCAACCCATATTTTAACCTCATAATATTTAAATGGTTAAACAAAACTGGAAAAGCTGAACAAGTAATTTCAATATATAGTAACGTAATACTTCTTTTGTTCTAGAGTTATAGAGACCCTGAATAAAAATAGATTTGTTTTAATGTTTGGAAGAACTAAGGAATGTGTAGCCTAAATTTGTTCAATAGATAATCCGTTTATTGTTCTTACATGACACAATTACAAACAAAATTATAAAACAAAATGACATACAAAGAAGACATGGATTTCAAAACATTTGTCTCCATGGAACTGGCAAGGTAGCGGGGTCAATATGTATTATAAGCTCCGACCCTCGATTGTGGCAAACTCTTCTATTTGTGTTTATTTAAAAAGAAAAAGAAAAAATCATTGAGACCTTATACTATTATGGTTCTGGTCATTGGAATGTTGGCGTCTCAGAAGATGCTTGGGTCACCTATGTCATTTGCGTTGGCCAATTTATCAGAGTTGTATTGTGTGAATTAAGTAAAATAATAACCTATCTATGGTGGCTATGGTGTTGAGGCGATTTATAATGACCTTAACTTTTGGGGTTAACACCAGAATTAGGTCCACATTGGATTAAGTCCACAGTATAGAGACTAACCCCTATTTTGTGGCAGGATATATCACTATAAAAAAAAAGTGTAACAAAACCCAACCACTAGATCATAACCTTGACCATCCCAAAAATGTTTGCTGTTTAGTCTTTGCTGAGTTTGCATTTAATCTATTGCTATATTGAGACATGCATACATTCTTATTCCAGGTCAGCGGCTACAGCATGACAGGAAAGAAACTACCAATATAAATCAAAAGTCATAAAATATAAAGCCTAAATCGTAAAAATAATACATATAAAACTTCCTGACAGCCTGAAGCAAGTGTTTCTCTCTTCTTCCCTTCTTGCGCGTCATCATGCTAGAATAAATGAAAACTTGCAGTAAATGTTGAAAATTTAGATTTTATCAATTGAGGTTGGAATCCAGAATTAATATAGGATCACACAAAAGTCTCATGCAGAAGTTCATTCAAAAGACCGTTGAGTTGCTTATCATTATCCTTGTGGTCATAATCCGGCATTTCTTCATCAAAATTGGGATTGAAATCCAGGTCATCATCGTCGTTTCGCAACATCACATCGTTCAGTCTATAAAATGGTCCGTTTAGCTCGACAAAACAAGTCGCCGAAGATTCCAATATCGAGCTTAAATCTTCTGCTGTGATGACCTCATCCTGGCCCTGGCCTCGTCTTTTAACTCTCTCAAATGCTTGCTGTATCAGGTCCTTTAGATAATGTTCAAGACCTGCAAGCATGATCTCTGTACTTTCTGTATCAACACCTTGGAGCAAGCCATGTTCTAAAGACACACCAAGCATGCGAACGCCCAGCGCACTAGCATCAGGAAGCTCATATGTATCTGTGAGTAATGGAGCATCATAACTATGCGTAATATCTTGAGTCCAGACTTGAGGATCTACATTCATGTGAGTATAATGAGCAAAAATATTGATATTAGAACCAACTTACTGCTTGAGGATGACTTGCTTTTAGAATCATCTGCCATAGCAACAGATTTGTCGCGACTGTCTTTGGTATTGGCATTACTGGCGGTAGCTGTGCTGTTGGCCGTGGTGCCGTTGGCTGTATTATGATCATTAAGTAGTGGGATTCGCGGTAGCATCGCCTGGCGTGTGGAAACAATAGTAGATGGATTACTTGGTTTCGTAGTATCCTAAAAAACGTCAAAATATTAGAGATAAGTCTTTCAAAAAATGTGTGGAAATAAGTAATACTCACTTTCGCTATCGCTTTAATACGTTTCCGCTCTCTAACAGACAACCCCATAATATCGCTTTTCAGTTTGGCCACCTCACTATCAGCTTGATGACCAAAGCCTTTGTTGCTACCACTTCCACGAGTCCAGCCCTTTAGTGATCCACCATTCGCAGGCGATTCTTGTAATGCATTCGTGAGATTTGCTAATAAAAACTTGTTGTGGAGTCGGAGTGTTTTCTTATCTAGTATATGCTGTAGTTCTTCTTCAAGTTCGAGTCGAGTCAATTTGCCTAATCCGAAAAAAAGAAAAAAAAATTAGCCAAATGAATAACAAATGAGAATAATTTGTAGATTAGATAGATTCGTACCTGTCAAGAAATGCGTGATGACATCTCGATACCGATCCCAATTCGCTCCCATTACGTTTCTAAATTCTGTCATGAGGCTATCTACCTCAATTCTTCTTGGCTCGGATGAAGATGGAGACAACCCCCCATTTGCCACGGCTTGTGATGACCCATTGATTGGGGGAACCGGAGTCCCCGGTTTTGTGCTCGGTGCGGGTGAGGCTTGTACCAGGGCCATTGTTTGTGGTGGGTTGATAGTAATGAATGAGATTTATGGAGTTGATGAGAGGAAGCTATGGGAGGAAAGGAAAAAATTGGGAAAGAAAAGGCCAGTAGGAAAAAGCCCTTGCCCACTACATACTACTCTCCGCGCGCTCACAAAGAAGGATTTCCCAAAATAAATAAATTGAAAAACTACACCCATAACGCTTTTTTGTAGTTGCTTTATAAAAAAGGAGCTGAATATTATTATATATTTGAAACATGTCTAACTTATATTAAAAACCTTTATTTAAAGTAAAAATCTGCCGCATTGCCAGACGTTATGGGATATGCGCATATTTTATGGTTAGCATCATTGTATTTATACAGATTACAGAAAGAATAATCTTATCTGGTTTTAAAACTAACCTTCAAATGAAGATTAAAAAAATCCAGTCTAAAGATTCCATAAGACTTGTAAATAAAAAAGGTGAAATAAAGGTATTTGTTTTCCTATAGATACTTAAACAAAGGACATGTCGACAATAGTGAACGTTTTTCTTTTGTCTACAACACTAATCTCCAGCCGTGCTTACCTAAACCATTTATATTGGAAATTAATCGAATGGTCAGAAGACTAAGTTTTTGCAATCCGATATGAAAGAAAACAATGACATAATTACCATTAACTTTACATTAGAAGAGATTTTGGAGGTCCCTTAATTTTTATAATTTTGCAAACAATACTTTTTCAAAGTGTTAATTCATGATATCGATATATACTTTTTAAGAAATAATGATGATTGTGTGTTATGTTTTTTGGCATGTCAAAAGATTTAGACTCAGTGTTACCAAATGCTCTATCAATGAATTCATAGTCAATGAATCTTGAAAAGGCATCTGATAGATCAATACCGCGAATTCTCCTCAACAAACAACTGTAATTGAGAAACTCGCAAGCAATGAAAGTGACGTCAAAAAACAACTAGAGAAATGGTGTCGTTAGATTATTGTTGAGTTCCTTGTTTATCACTCTTTGCAGAGTAGCAAGCACATCTCCTTTGTAAAAAGCCCTCAACAGTTGATAGTTTACCTTAGACATCAATAACCACACTAGTTTTGATGCGATTAACTGCGGTCCTCAGGAATAGTTGTTGTTTATATGAAATTTATATAAACAAATTGGATGGTGAGAATGATTTCAATCAAGCTGTCAATCCATTGTTTACATTCTTCTTTTCTGGCTTAGTTTCAAATGGCATTATCAAAGCAGCAACCTGTACCTAGAACTACTAGGGTATCCTAAAAAGCAGGTGGTGGCATTGTTGGATTGAAGTATGGATATAATAATTGGACGTTATAAAGAGAGCCAAGAACAGACATTATAAACGAAACATAGCTCATATTCATTAGGTGCACTAATTACTCTATGCAAACTTCAAGCAAACTGAGCTGACTGAGGAGGATCTGTTGAATGTGAATACAGAAAAGTATTAAAATATATAATAATCAAACAATACTATTTATACGATTTACAGAAGAAAATAGAAAGAGATTTGTGAATCCCTTTTGTCCTAAACTTTTCAGGTACTACCTATAATATTTGTTTGATTGACCACAAATGAGGTACTTTCAGAAATTAAAATTTAAAGATTCTGGCTTTTTTTTTTATTTTTATTTTTTTACTTAGTTCCAAGCCATTGAGGGCAGCTTTACAATATATATACATCTATTTGACAATTAGAAAGAGTTTTGAAATTTCAAGAGCAGAATCTAAACTCTTTCTGTGTTAGTTATTCTCACGCAAAATGGTGCACATGTGCTATACAAGCGGAATAGTCATTAAGAAAATCTGTGCTCTTTGCCTTTGACAAGTCTTGGTAGTCTGAGGTGACTGTCATTCACAAAATTCCAATAATTACTTTTATACAAAAAATACTGATTAATGAGCAACTTGATGCATTGTAATTTAACGCTATGAGTTTGGATTACACGCTATCGTAATTGCTATGATAAGCAGATTTTACTAAAGAGATGCCTATTTTGTATTCAATTAGGCGCCATTTAAAAAAAGAAAAAGATCTACATACTGCTTTATCGACACTACTCTTGTCTCTGCCTCTAGATTACGTATTATAACTGAATAAAGAGTTCTTGGAGTTCTGAATCAATCATTCAATGATAAATATTGAAAGCACGAGTGGCTACACCAAAGAATGTGCGAAAATTATCTTAGGTTATTACCTTAGTTTACCGTTATGTTTGAATTAATCTACATACAACTCTAAAATAACTCCCAAACAGAAATTTGGGCGTGTATGTAATATGCTCCACTACCTTGATCGGTTCGAATTTATCCATGCTCATGAATCCAAACAGAAACTCACCTATATCAAGACATGTGTCTACAAGATGGCAGATATGCATTTTTTCCCTAATTTATACGCTTCTGAGATGGAGTCCATTGACTGCAGAGCTCTACCTTAGTTCAGGAAAAACACGCGGGAAACTGGAGCTTGGGCCAGGTTTTACTGGTTTAGCACTTACGGGAAACAACGACCTTACCATATATGTTTAAGATTCTCCTAGTACAATTAAACCCTGCTTACTGGGATCCCTCTACGAAGAACCCTTGTGACTCATAAAAGAATTCCACCCTTCAAGAATTTTCGTATCTATGGGTATACGCGTGTTACAAATAACTCCAGACCCAGATAGGCCTGGTGTCTTTTCTGTATATATATAATTACACATAGGAAATGTACGTAAAGAGATTCTACTACTACCAACCAAAAGAACAAGTAACTACGTTTTTTCTTAACCTTTTAAAGTTGAACATCAACCTTTGAATAGAGAACATTACAAAAAAAAAAAAAAAAAACCTAAAAAAATTAAGCAATATTTAAAACAAGTAAAAATTATAAAAAATAGGCTTTTTTATAAAAATTAAAAACTTCAAACAAAAAAACAA
>Ga0160505_101743_pt1 | contig 9998 bp, 18 predicted proteins | sample DIDeMG_FD_108225 | JGI IMG/M metagenome (GOLD analysis project Ga0160505, IMG submission 108225) | Enriched chicken feces microbial communities from UW Madison campus, WI, USA - DID2874_E49_Stillage MG | ecosystem: Host-associated > Birds > Digestive system > Large intestine > Fecal ...
AAAAACAGATGAATTACTTAAAAAGAAACTGATTAAACAGATTCAGGCTATCAGTGATAACACACACAAAAGCTTTTCAGCCTTTGCTTTTGCGGCAGCTACCGCCGCAAGGGATACAACCCGGCTTTATGTCTCTGAGATCGAAACGGGTGATTTCTTGGTAAGGCCGGATGTATACGCAAGAACAAGCACCAGTGCTATCTGTGATGCCATAATGACATACATAGAGCTGGTATCAGTCTCTGATCCGTATACAGACCTGTTAAGCCCTATCTACAGTGAACTCATACTTGATGGAGCGCCACAGGCCAAGCGAAACGGGCAGTTTTACACACCTGATTCTGTAGCTACAGCCGTTGCCGAAATGATGGGGAACAGAGTCAACATCATAGAGCTTGATATGTGTTGTGGTATGGGAGCTTTATCACTCGCAAGAGCTAAATACAAACTGGAGCAAGGCCAGCAGATAACCAAGATGATTTGCATAGATCTTGATGATGTGGCTATAGCCTGTTGTTTTGCTCAGTTGGCGTACAACAACCTAATGAATACGGTGATCCACTCTATAGAGCTATGCTGTAGAAACGCTATCACTGATTACAATCAAGGTTATGAAACGACAATCAGTTATCGTTTAAAGATTAATGAAGCTAAAAAATACCGTCAAGAAATGGAATATTTAGATTTAGCAACAGGGTGATAAACCCTGTTTGCGACATTGATAACTTAATTATCAGTTGTGATTATTAAGTAAGATTTAGTATGCATTATTAGAGAGTGGCGTATTTACTGGATTTAAAGCGGCTACATCAAATGCCTTTAAAATAATAGCAGCGACTCTATTTTTTAATTTATCGTTATCTATTGACTTTCTCTTTATTTGTTTTAATTACAAATGTGAGGCTATCAATAATGATACCTCGCTAAATATTAACTAATGAATAATGGAGATTGTTATGAAAAGAACAGAAAAGTATTTTAAAAGAAAAGCAGAGCAAGTATTAAATGCGTTATTTGGAAAGTGTAATTTAGTTTTATTAACAGGTGATACTGTTTTATGCGGTAAAGTTGTTTCTGAATTGAAAGCTAAATCCTCATTAGAAAGGAAGGTAAAAACACCCAAACAAAACACAAAGACTATTTACAATCATAGATCAGAGTTGATTTTTGAATATGATATTGAACATCCTAAGTTTTCAGACTGTAAGAGTGTTGAAGTAGTATTCATTGAAAGAGCTGATTATACCTATAGAGATGGTGATATAAATATAGCTCTTGATGCTTTAAAAGATAAAGATATAAAAGTTGTTTTAACATCTAACAAAAGCAGGAAAGAAGTTGCTCACCTCTTGAAGAACAGAACCATGAAGACTTTTGAAGTCAACTATCTTGAAAGCAAAGTATCTAAAAGAACAGCGGCAAACAAAGAAGCTATAGAGGCATTTGATGCAGTAGAAACTTTTTCTGATGAGATACCATTCCCGGAAGTAGAAAAATCAAAAGAAAAACTCATGGACAGTATCAATGAAACCAATAAATCAATTGCGAGCTTGCAAGAAAAGATTATTAATGATCCAAGTGTTAATATTACTGAAGAACAATCAAAAGAAATAGAAGAAATAGGTTGTTTTGTAGAATCATTTTTAGAAGATTTAATTACAGCCCCTTTCAAAAGTGAGATAGTTGACCTTAAGGAAGAACTTTTTTCAGTAGAATATAAACTGAAAAATACAAAGATAGCGTTGGAAAGCTCTGATGAATTACTTAGAAACGCAAACAAGATGATTGATAGACTAAAAAACGAAGTTTATAACCTAAGCATGGATTGCTCGAAGTTAATTGTTCAAAAAGATGAATTACAGGAAAGAAATCAGATCTTAAAGCAAGAGTTAGAGGAAACAGCAGAAATATCAGGTTTAGGCGATGCGTTATTGGATGAAGCAAAAAGCCTAATAGATAAATTAGAAAGCGATAACAACGGTCTTAATGACGAAGTTAAAGCACAACAACTATACATAGAAAGTCTTGAAAATGATAAGAGAACTCTACTGGATGATTATGAATATATAAGCTTGGATAACCTAACATTACAAAGTGAAATAATCAGTCTGAAAAGAAATCTTGAAGAGCGTGATAACAAAGTTGGTAATCTCTTTGCGGAGTTAAATAGCATATTAAAAAAGAACAGATAAAGGAAGTGATTATGAAAGATGATATTGATTATGAAGATTTTGAGCTATCAGAGGAAGATGAAAGCGATGTAGATCCTGATGAGCTATTAAAAAATAAAAAATCCTGTAAGGAAATGACCTTTGATGATTTCATTAATAAACAGTTTGATTTCATGGCGGCTTTTAGTCTTGGTTTTCTTATGGTGTTGGCGTTCATTATATACTTGCCGTTCTTATTATTATCAACAACCGGGTTTGCTTTTTACAAGATGCTCAAGCAAGTATTTTAAATAATTAAAGGAGGAGGTTTAACTATCTTCTCTTTTTTAATTTATTTTCTCAATTAAACTTGACTTATAGTTAAAATATAATACAACATATCTATGAATAGAAATATTCATTACATTATAAACATTAAAAAAGGAAACATTATGAAAATAGAAAATATACAAGAAGAAATAAATGCAGCATTTGAAGATAAAAGAATAGTAGTTGTGCGTGGTGGAAATATGTCTCACAGAGATGAGATTATGTTAGGCTTGAAGGATTTAAATATTGAAGGAATAGATAACATAGTTTTCTATAACGATTCTAATATTACAAAAGCTGCTCTCAGACGAGTAATGATGGAATCTATAAACACCTTATTTGTTTTTGACCATCTCGATATTAGTATATCTGAAAAAACTTATGACAAGCACTTTGGCGGAGAGGTAAATCAAATAAGAGGTATAGGTTATAGCTATTTTTCTATGGTAAACGATAACAGTTATGCAAATCGAATATTTGAAAAGCCATCTAATAACAACAAGGTTTTATCATTTACGAATGATAAGGTTTTTTTAAGGCCTTATCTTGAACAACACACGAAAGAAAACTATGGCATAGAAGTTATCACAATAAAATAATAAGAGGAAATACATTATGAATACAGTAAATAAATATATAAAAAATAAAACAACTCAAGTTAAAAAGTCTCTGCTATCAAGCAAAGTAATTATTCTAACGGGTGGTGAAGCTACAGGTAAAACTTCAATACTTAATCTATTGCGTAATAGCTCATCTAATACCAGATCAGAAAAACTTGATGCATGGAAGACTAAAGCATTTGGTTTAACATCTACAAAATTAAGTATTAACACAATCATCATTGATGGTATAGAACGTGATTGTCTTTTATTAGATGATTCGAGATTAGAGATAACTAAGCTTCACGCTCTAATGGACTATTTACGCTTTAAACATATCAGACTTGTTCTTACAACAACACTAAACCCTAAAGAGTTTAAAGAGCTGATTGGACATAAGCAGGTTAAAACATTTGTTTTAGAGCATGTTGAAGACGACAGTAAAGAAGACAAGGTTAATACGCTTATGAATATGATTGCTAAAATTGAAAACGAGTTGAAATCTCTTAAATCTGAACTGGCTAATGTTTAAAGTGATAAAAGATTTTATCAAATGGCGAAACAAGGGGCATAAGCCCCTTTGTCATTTCTGGCTTTACCCGGATCATGGTTAAATCTATACTGTATGGATATACAGCACTATAGGAGGTATCGATCATGGGTTTTCCTTCCCCAGCTCAAGACTACGTAGAACGTTCCCTATCGCTTGATGAGCTATGCATACACAGGCCAGCCGCTACTTACTTCATGAGAGCAGCAAACAACTACGTGAGAGCCGGTATTCAGAAAGGCGCTGTTCTGGTAGTGGATGCCTCAGCCAAACCCTGTGATGGTAGCGTGGTGATTGTTGCTCATGGTGGAGAGTTCGTTGTTAAGCGTCTTCAGCTCCATCCTAAGCCTGTTCTGGTTGGTCTTGACTACTTAGGCGAGCACATAGCCATAGATCTTGATGACATGGACGAGAACGCCGCTACGCGCATTTTTGGCGTTATGACGTATTGTGTAAACGACATGCGAACAGCAGAGTTCGACGATACACCATATGGAATTGCTGACTTAGCTATGATAGAAAGAGATCAGGATTATTCTTGAAGGTTCCTTCCTGTGCTGAAATACAAAAGCTTAAATGATTTTCTGGATGATAAAAAACGTAAGGAACAGCACAGGAAACGTCTTGCTGATAAGTTGTTTCATACTGTTCGTTCTGGTAGTGATACAGAGATTCAATCTGTTATAAAAGAATGCTCAGAAAGTGGCTTAGATTTTAAAGACGTAAAACACGATTATCTGTTAGAGTATTTTGATTCCTTCCATAACCGCTTTACCCCTCCTTCTATTCCAATCATTAAATTACTTATTAGCTATCAAAATAAAATATCTCATAAAGCCAAGTTAGCCTTTTGCCGCAATATTTATTATCGTGGAATTTTAAAGGAAGAAGATTTATATGAGATTTCTGAATTAATTATAAAATAAACTCTCAATATAGATTGACTTATATTTAAAATACCTTATATATAATAATATACACAATTAAATATAAGAGGGTTTTAAATATGAATAGCATAAAAGAGATTAAAACAATAGCTTTAGCTCATGGAATATTAAATGACATTAGAAAAGGCAGGAATCACAATGAAGTTTTCGCAAGTTCAGAAAGAATAGATGTTGATTATTTAACTAAATATTTAAGCGACAAGCTTGGTAAGAAAATCACAACATTCAAGAAACTTGATGGCATACTTTCATATAGCAAAAGAAAAAATGAAATAGTAGCGGGTTCAGTCTTCTTTTACGCTCCTGAAAATGATCAGGACAGTGAGAAAGAAGCTCAGTTCTTAAAGATGTTAACGTTCAAGTTAGCTCAAAGTAATTCATTCTTCATACATTTTAAAGACCAAAATAAAGGAGGGTTATAATGATATTGGATTCAATTAGTTTTAATGAACACGATTACCACTTGGTTTCTAATACAACAGCGACATACGAAATAAAACTAAAAATAGTCAAAGTTTTACGTGGGCGTAAGTTTGAAAGATTCAGGGTAGATAGTCCGTTTGTCGAAATACTCAAAGTGGCATATGCCCCGGCAGGTAAGAAAAGAGCAAATGAAACAACGAGTATTATTGAGCAAATGAAAGAGGACTTAACCAACATAGTTCTTGAAGAAGCGGTGAAAACACAGGATACGGCAATGAGTTTTATAAAAGGTGATTCAGATGGAGATGATAAATGATTTATTGGTGTTAGTAAAAACAAGCGCGTTTGTGATGGGGTTGTATTTTTCATGTATTTATACAGAAAGAACACGAAGAGACATTATAAGGGCGTGGTTTAAAAGGAATATAATAGTTGTTGAAAAGCTTATGACTGTAAGCGGTAGTATAGAAGAAAGCACTTTCAAAAAGGATTGGTTTAATCCAAAAGATTACTTAAAGTTTACGATAGCGACAATAACTATTCTTTATTTTATACACCTAACAGCAAAGGCAGTAGGTATTGATGAAGGCATAATTATCATGATGATGATTCACTTATGGATTTTATCAATGTTAATTATCAGAAGATATAGAAAACAAAAAAGAATCAACGCAAGAACCAAAAGCAGCAGAGAAGCTTTTAATGGAATGAGCGTATTTTTAAACTAATAAAAGAAGGATTACATTATGAATATATTATCAATAGCATCAGGCGTTATAGTATTTTGTTTATTTATAGCGTTTTTTATTTATACAGGCATAAACATCAAAAACAGTAAAAAATTAACAAAGATATATAAAAATATAGGGTGGTTAGGAGTTGCTTTATTAGCTTCTTTATTTATATCAGTTCATTTATCAAGAGAGGTTCACATTGTTCTATCTCTTGTCTTTGTTCACTATTTAAAACTTACCTATTCAATGACTTTTATTTTGGGTGTTTTCTTCTTGGGAAAGAAAATTTATTCAAAAATAAAAAATTTTTTCAAGCCAAAGTTTGCGGCATAAGGAGGTTTCAATGAAAGGACGTAAAAAAGGATTTAGCCTGATCGAGTTGTTATTAGTGCTGGTAGTTGCTACTGGCATCGCCGGAGCAACGTTTTACGGATATAGCAAGCTGCAGGAAGGGTTCAGAACAAGCAACGCTATACGTGATCTGGCTACTATCAGTAAAGCTATGAACGCTATAACAGCTTCTAAGCCAACTATAGCCGAAGCTAACAGTATGCTCATCAGTTCAAAGAGTCTTCCTTCTACGATGGTAGACACCAGAACTAACACGCTTGTGAATGCCTATGGCGGTAAGCTCACTATAACGGCTCATAACGGCTTGGACGACTCTTATGATGTGTCTTACTACAATGTGCCAGCAAGCGCCTGTTCTACGCTTGTGAGCAGCGGTAGGGTGGTTTACAGGAACATAAGCAACACCTCATCAGGATCTAAGATTGCGGCTACGTCCAGCATGGCAGACATAACCGCTTTCTGTTCCAGCTTTAACACCAGTTCAGTGCTTGTTTTCACTAACGCAGACTAACCAAAAGCCCCGGTCGGGGCTTGTCTCATACTCTATCCAAAACATCAATTAACCAATTGATTTAGCTAGTTTTTATTGATACTGTCACGCCGATCTGGTGCATAACTGACCACTTTTATAATGAATGAGGGTTGAGTATGAAAAAGTTTATGGCGGTTGCGGTTATCGGTATGGCTTCACTACTGGCTGGTTGTAATGATGGCATCTATGGCGAATACATCAGTAAGCAATATGGAGTAAGGCTTGATATTCAAAAGGACGTAATCAAGTTTAAAGACAGCACCTTTAATGTTAAGTCGTGGGATGAAAGCCAAAAACCTGTATACATTGCTAAAACACAAAACAAAGATATTGGTTCATGGACTTTCAAAATTGAGAAAGTGAAACAAGGTGTAGTTTATCAAGGCGTAGTTTTTGAGAAGGATTAATCAAATGGAAAAGAAAACTGTTCGCTGCCCTTTTTGTGATCACGAAACAAAACACGGATTAGGTGTGTGCCTACCATGCGGAGCAAATATAACATACGGTAAAGCGCCTTTATGGTTTGGTCAAATTGGCGCTTTATTATCTGTTGTATTAAGCTTTGTGGTTCTTATTTTTTCAGAGAATATGTTTATTGGTTTAGCTTCTCTATTTGTGTTTTTGATCTTAACCTTTATTCTCTCTAAAACCATCTATTCAGAAAGAGTAGTATTCTCAAGATAAAAGTTTTACAAGCCCCGCTCAGGGGCTTTCTTTTTTTAAAATCGAAATAAATTTGATTTATGCTTTTGTCATAGTGTTAACTTTAACTATTGAAATAACTTAAGGGAAAACATTATGAATAACATTCAAAAACTATCTAAACTCATTACTGAAATCAAAAATCCTTCATCACCTTCGAATGCTACCAATCTAATAAAAGGCATTGAGCTATTCACTGGATTTTGCCTTTATCTTGTTTTCGATGGATTAACCAAGAAAGATTCAACATTCAAAATAACATCTGAAATATTTGATGGCAACATCATAGCTAACATGCCTAAGAATGAGGTTGTTAAATATACAAGAGCAGCAGATGCAGCTTTTCTCTATATGGACATTATAAAACAGGAAGAAGCTTTTACAGACGTTCTATCAGAGCTGTTTGAAGATCTCTACCTCACAGGCAAGAACGGCGATGGATTAGGCCAGTTCCTTACTCCTATGGACATTAGCAGCCTTACAGCGTCATTACAGGCAACATCAGGGCAATCAGGAACGTTCTATGAAGAATGTAGTGGCGCAGGCTCTATGACACTGGCAAGGCTCAGAGAACGCTGTAGGAGAGAAGGACACTATCTTGAACAGGCTGTTCAAATGAACGATATAGATCCACTTATGGTTAAGATGGCTATTGTTCAGATTATGGCTCCAGTAGCTTTTAAAGACGTAGATATAAAATCAGTCAAAATATTTAATGGCAATGCGTTATTAAACAACTTAAAACAATCCTTTAGTTATACCTCTTATCATAATAAAAACAAAAAGTATAAAATAAATTAGACTTTTTCATTTTTATAGATTAAAGATTATTAACCAAAACAAAAAGGAGAAGTCATATGATAAAAAACAAAACACTTATAGACGAATTAAAGAGTAAAGTAAAAGTATTATCTCATGGTGAGTCTGTTATACTTTTAGACGAAATAAACAGAAGAGAAGGGTTTCAGGCGACAATAGATTTTGTGTCAGATAACCTACCAGCATTAAGAGATACCTTTATAAATAACACCATTAATCTTAGTGGCTGTAGAAATATTAATACAGTTTTGATTAATCAGTTAACAGCACACTTCCAGAACATATATCTAAAATCATTTATAACCACAGCCAACAATAAAACCACGATAAAAAGAATATAATTAGACCGCTTATCTGAAACATAAAGTAAAAGTATGTTTTTCTATATACTTTTACTTTATATCGGTTATAAATATATATATAAACCAAAACAAAGGAGCGTTAATATGAAATACAACAACCCACTTGAAATAGCTAACATAACAACTGATGTTTTAGCTGATTACCTTTATAAAGCAATATCAGAACTTGATAACAGTGAGTTAGTAAAGTTTGATAATGTAGAATATATTAAAGATTACTTAGATAACACTATAGATTTGTTAGGAACAGATAGTTTTTATACTAATGTTTTAAACGCTTATTATGGAATGAATCATAACTTTGGCACTGACTTTTTTGAAACACCAGAAAAACTTAGGAAATATGTTTGTGATGCTAACTTGTACCTTATCGATGATTCTTTAGCTGTTAATGACACTTCAAATGATTATGTTGCATGTGATTATGTTTTAGAAATGCTTGAAGCTGACAGAAACGAAAACGATGAATAATATTAACATAGCCCCGAAAGGGGCTGTTATATGGAGGTGTTAATTATGCTTATCATAAAGCAATACTTAATAAATAAATTTGAACAGTTAGTAAAAGACTTTGGTTTTAATCCTTTCGAGGGGAGTATTATATTTGAAAGGCCATTTATTATTTCATTGGTTTTAACAATATTTGTATTTGCCTTTAACAGTTTAAATATACAAATAGCATTAGTTAATGAATTGGTTTCCGCATTAGGTATCAGTTCGGCTATAGTCATGAGTTATTATGTAGCAAGCAGGTTTTATCTAATGCCATTTCAAATATTATTTGTGCTTTTGTATATTGTGGAGATTATATTATGGGAAGAAAAATGACATTCAAAAAGTTCGCAAAAGGATGTGGACTTATAGCAATTGGTATTATTGCAGCAACTTATCAATTACTTTATGTGCAAATAAACACGGAGGCCATCGCAAGACTTTACAATATAAATAAGAAGGAAGTTGAACAATTTAATGACTGGTTTTTAAGTTGGAACAATCCTTTTATTCATTTTTCTTTGTTTTTTGGTATTTTATCTTTGGTATTTTACTTATTACATAGAAAAACAAGCAAAACAAAATTAAAAAACATAATTTAACGAGGTATTATATGAAAAAACAATTTATTACTTTTCAACAAATAATGAAGGAGATAAGAGAACTTGATTTAGAAAACGATGAAACTACGTATTTCAACGAGTTCTTAAACATCCTGTATAGAGAAGAGTTATTGTCTTATGACGTTGAACAGCATGAAACTTTTATCAAGAGCAATAGGGATTACATCCACTTATTAAAACAGGATAGAGAACAAAACCAATCCAAGTTCTTTATAGTTATCTATTTAAGAGATATGTATAACGAGCTAAAGAAGCTAAATAGATCTTTAGGTTTAACACCAGATAATAAAAAACTTGAGCTTATAAAAGAATACGAGTCTATCAGCGGTCAGGAAAAGGATTTAGATAATGGCAAAAAGGCTGTTTTCTTGGTTGATATGAAAT
>Ga0160505_101744_pt1 | contig 9996 bp, 6 predicted proteins | sample DIDeMG_FD_108225 | JGI IMG/M metagenome (GOLD analysis project Ga0160505, IMG submission 108225) | Enriched chicken feces microbial communities from UW Madison campus, WI, USA - DID2874_E49_Stillage MG | ecosystem: Host-associated > Birds > Digestive system > Large intestine > Fecal ...
AAAAAAAAAAAAAAAAAAAAAAAGAAAGAAAAAAGCAAACCAAAAACATGAAACAAACGAGGCAAGCTACAGATGAAAAAAGTAATAATAGTGATAAACGGTCAGGAATAGATTCTAATGAATTCAACTTCAACCATTTGATTTGCCGTTTTTTTTTTTTTAGTATTCTTACCTGTAGAGCATAGTCTTTTTCATTTATGCTGTGGAAACACGAAGCCAAATACCCAACTATGTGGACACGGCCCCTTCGGTTATGCTGTGAAAGCACACAGACACCCAGCTATCTGGATACGGCCCCTAGGCTTCAACACCCTCGATCTTCGGGTCCTCTACACTTTTAGGACGTTTTGCAGACTCCTAAACCAGAAAAGTTGATAAATGGTCATAAACCGGTTAATAACGATCGAATAAAATTAGTGACAAGGGTGGTGTACAATGGCCCCTCATTAGCGTTTTTCGTGACAACAAGATTTGTGCTTTTGCGCATTGTGGGTAGATGATGGTTCAACTTACGTTGTTGGCCTCCGGCTCCTTTCTCTTGCGCTTCTTAATACGGCGTGTCGGTTTAGTTTCGCCCTCGCCAAACAGCTCGTCGGGTAAATCATAGCTGCAATTGTTAGTATCTATACGGTCAAAAGGAACCAATTCACCACTTACTTCCTAACTTCCTTGATGCATATGCTGCAGGTGTCGGCATCATACTGACTCCAAAGCTTGCATGCATCGTTGAATTCAGTACAAGCCCATTGAATATCCAATTGTTTTTGACCGCCTAAATTTAGTTAGTAAAAGAATCGGCTTGTCTCTTGGCAATACTCACGCTCAATCTGAATCTCAAGGCCAATGTACATTGTGCTCGTGTGGACGGACACCTTTCCATCATCCTTCTCCTCGGCCTCGCCCTCTTTAAGTTCCGTGGGTTCAATACCAGCAGTGTTTCCGTCCGCAATCCGCAGCGCTTCTTCCTCTGTGCACCGATAGTACTTCTCAAATGTCTTCACAAAGGGGTGGCTAATCTGAATCGGTTCAACCAGCTCAAGCTTTTGCACAAGCAGACGTAACTTACTCTCAACCAGACCAGACCACTTTAAGTGACTCTCGGTTGTACCTTTTGTTGCTGCAATGACAGAGAGGTAGTACTTGTAATCGTTAAAGAATGTGTGCTTGACAAAGAAATCAGACCACTGCTTTTTACCGATAATGATATCGTCGAGGATGGCACCACCACGGACGAGCTCGTTAATAATAATCTTTTGGGTTGACGCTGTAATGTTATGAGTCGCACACATCGAGGGATAAGCAGGGGTAATCACGGGCATTCTATGAGTTCTGTCCTGATTATACAGCTTGGGATTCCAAACTCTAACCTGCAATGGGCCGCTTTCAATGGGCTTCAGCAGAACTGGTTGCGGCCAGTTCCATTTAACCAAGATGTTGAAGAACTTTCCCACAATAGTGGCAGAAATGGCATTGGGATATAGCTGGCAGATGCGCGCAACAAGCATGGCCCAAGCAACACCACCTGGGAAGCCCATGATGTTACCGTAGATGGCGCGGCGCTGAGCCCACATCTTGATGGCACGAAGCGCATGCTTGAACACAGTAGGCTGGGGGACAAGATTAAGAATCTCATCGGTGACACGTGTACCATTAAGCGCCCGCAAGTCTTTCTCGTCAAGGTTCCGCAGAAGGTTGTTGTCATCGAGTGTCATGTCGAGTGGGACCTGGGGGATATCCAACCGCGCGCAAATCAAATCAATAGAAACACCAGAAATCTTGACCTTGATGATTGGGACAAACGCATCGGGTACCGACGCAATCTCGTCAAGGTCAGGGAGTTTTCTCAACAGCTTCTCAAAGATATCGAAAAAGTGATCACGCGTGACGTGTTTGGGCACGACAACAAGAGTGTCAATATCCGAGCCAGGGCCATAGACGCCCAGACGGTAGGAGCCAAATGTAAAGATCTTGCCGCCGGCGTCCTTGGCCATGCCCTCCGACATGTTCTTCTGCAGACTGACTGTGCGAACAAACTCAAGAGTCAGCTTTTGAATAGTATCTAGAATCTTGACACGCTTGCGTGTGGCTTCCTCACTCTCGAAGGAACCTTGCTTCTTGAGTTCTTCAATAAGCTTGTCGTTGAGAATGCTCTCAGTGGGAGTAGGACCAGTGGTCGAAATGGGCGGAGTGACACCATATTGCTTGAGAGGAACAGACATGATCGATTATAACTAACGTAGGTATCTCAAATAGGGTGTTGTCTTCAACAGAATATACGAAAAAAAAAAAGAAACTATTACTAAATGACGTGAAAAAAATAAATAAAGGTACTTCTAGTTAGTCCTGGGGATGAATGTTTATCGAGTACTTGTCAAAGCAGTATTCAGGAACAAAGTAACAGTGGTTGAAGGCTTTTTCGCTTCTTTGTGAATAAAATTTACTCTGATAGCAGATACAGCGTTGACTGAGCAAAGAATCGAGACGTGGTCGGTTCTATTCTATGTATGCTCTGGAGATGGTTGAGTTGGTGATGATCTTGGGCTTTTCGGCGGTTTTGGAGAATCATAATTGCGGTTAGGGTTCCAGTACAACAGAACCTTCGTCAACAGTAAAAGAATGCCAGAACTGAGGAAAAAGCATTACACCAATACAAAAAGAATGAAACAGGTAGAAAGATCATAACATGAGTCTTGAAAACCAGCAGGTAATTTAGAAGATAGAAGTGATTTGGTTGTTATTCTGGTGTTGTCATCATGAACTAATCATGAAGACCGGCGCTCTTGGAGTTAAATTAGATTAAGCACTGTACAAGAACCAGTAGACCATTGATGTATTGTCTTGAGAGTTGATCATATTCAATTCCAAAAACCGGGCAAAATCAATGATAAAAATTCAAATTATTTTCACCTATTGTTCGTGTTGTTGCTCGTCGTGTCCGGTTCCGCCAGGTTCCGACGTGCCTCCTTTTACTCGCAGAGTAACTTTCATCACCACACTCCTGGCCCAATCAAAAAAGTCCAAAACTTTTCATTTTTTTCCCAAAAATTTTCTAAAATTTCCCACATCAAATCAGGTCTCCACCACCACCGTCAGCACCCCCATCAGCACAAACTATGAGTTACTCCCACCATCTGCACAGGCTCGCCGGCGTTCGGGCCTTTTCAACAAGTGTGGCCTGCCTGAAAAGCACCGTCGACAAGAAGATTCCCGTTCAGCTTCTGAAAGATGTCCCCGGACTTGGTGTTAGAGGCGAGGTTGTGTCGGTCACCCCCGGTAGAATGAGAAACCAATTGCACCGCAACGGCGGCGCCAACTACGTTATCAAAAACGTCGCTCTTAAAATTCCGGCTGTTTCTAGAGAAAGTATCCTTGAACGACAAAAGATTGAGAGAGAGGCTAAGGAGGCTGCAGAGGCTGCCCAGCGCGAGGCTCAGCGGATCCAGGCTGAGAAGGAGGCTAGTGGTCGTCTCACCGCCCAGGACGAGATGCTGCGTGCTCTCGAGAAATCAACTAACTTGAGCTTCAACATTAATGCCACGCCTAAATCGACAGTGGAGGCAACCACTCCTGCCAGCGATCTGTTTTTCTTAGAGAGCGCCCTGAAGAGTCTTCCCGAAGTCATCATTTTCCAAGCTCAGGCCCAGCCAACGGGTTACATTGCCCCTCATGTCACATCACAGTCGCTTTCCGCTAGATTGAGTAACTTGCTTGGCGTTGAGGTCGACCCGTCGACAATCAGTTTCACCGTTTATCAGAACAAGAAACCCGTGCAGACATCCGTGATTGACTTTGTCGGTATCTACGAAGTGCAAATTGCCCTGGCATCTGACCGCGTCTTGACCAAGAAGCTGCGTGTTTCTCCAAAATTCCCCATTGAGAACTGGGAGCAACTGCAGCGTCCGGCTGACGCCCCGCTACCCACACCGGTTGCTGCCCCTGCTGCCGAAACTGCCAAGGCTGCTCCTGTCGCCGAAGCATCACCTGCTCCCACTGCCGAGGGTGCAAAGGCTGCTGAAACTGAGTCACAGCCTGAGTCTAGCCAAAAGACTTTTGAGTGGGAGAACGACTTCATTGTGAACTTTGGCAAGAAGACCAACAAGAAGTAAGGTCGATCAAGCCGTCCATTTTGTACATAATAGTAAAGAAAAAAGACAAAAAAACCGAAAAAATCTAAGAAAAGGTGGTGCCGAGAACTAGACGTTGAGTAGAGACGTTCGATGTATATATTCTTAAAAGCAAGTTATCATGATGAAGGATTCCCGAGACACAAAGCTTGGGAAAAAAACATTTAAGTTTTATGTTAATAGTTGAATAATAATCCCTAAGTGTTATTTCTCATGGCATATATTTTGATTGTTTACATAACATACTTTTATCATGACCAAAAGATCACCGGCTTAGACTCAGATCTGTTGCACTCAATCTTCTCTTCTCTCCCCCTGCCATCCCGGTCGGATTCCCTTCCAGCACAATCGCCTCTCGAGCCAACTCATACTAAACGGCACATTGAGCAATTGAGTACCTTTTGTTAAGATTTGATGACACATTTATTGCGTGAGAGCTCTGCCTCAATTGCAATGGAGTATTTAGATCCTCTGATAACGGTTCAAGAGACCGTGGTTGAGATCCCCAAGTAAGTTGATCTTCGTTATTGCGTATCCTTTACATACGTAGGGCCCAGCCTTGGGGATATTAATACTAATCCACTGGGGTTTTTCTTTCTTTTCACAGATCAATCAAATCGTTTGCCGGGTTTTGCGCACTGGGCGCTGCGCTAATATCGACAGCATCAATCTTCCAGCACTTTAAAAACTATCGTAAGCCGGCGGACCAGCGGTTGATTGTGCGGATCCAGCTATTGTTGCCACTTTACGCACTTTCAAGTTGGTTAGGACTAACTTCACCAACGGGTAGCGCGATTGTGGCCCCGATTCAGGAAATATATGAAGCGGTGGTCATTTATACATTTTTTACACTGCTAACAAACCTACTGGGAGGCGAGCGGAATGCCGTTATGAAAGCAATGGGTCGTGCACCAAAGCCACATTTGTTCCCGTTTAATCACTGCTTTTCCAAAGTAGATATCAGTGATCCATACACATTTCTTGCGATAAAAAGAGGCATCTTACAATACGTATGGCTGAAGCCAATTATGTGTGTGCTAATAGTCATCATGAAAGCAACCGGCACGTACCAGCAAAATTACATTGGCTTGGGGTCTGGGTACATGTGGCTTGGAATTGTGTATAACATTAGTATCTCCATTTCGCTCTACTGTCTTGCTCTGTTTTGGTATTGTTTGCTTGAAGACTTGCGCCCGTTCCGGCCGCTTCCCAAGTTTCTGTGCATTAAAATTATCATCTTTTTTTCTTACTGGCAGGGTGTACTACTCGCAATTCTGGTCTGGACAGGTCTGATTCCTAGTGTGGGCTACTATACTCCCGATAACATTGCGACAGCGATACAAAACACTCTCATGTGCATTGAGATGCTGGGTTTTGCCGTCGGGCACTGGTACGCGTTTACTTACAAGGAGTTTGCATCACCAGGACTCATGGGATACGCGCGGCTGAAGGTTCCGTATGCTATCCGCGATGCTTTTGGCATAGTTGACCTGATAATGGATTTCAAAGCTACATTTTACGGTGATAACTACAACTACCGTGAATTCAACTCAATTGAGACTGTTCTAGAACACCCCGAGTCGCGGTCACGACAGGCTCGACTTGCACAGGGTTTACGATACCATGCTGGGGGCACTTCCAAATACTGGCTTCCGTCGGTATCCAACCCGGGTCGGAATGGCTACCAGCCGCTAGTGGGTCAAAACAGCAGAAGCCAAAGCAAAGAAACGGACTCAATTAAGACAAGCCGTGTTAATGTTAATAGTTACGGTGCAGTTGACCGTTCTTCCACCCCCTCATTTAGAGTTCCTTCTCCGGACGGAACTGAACAAGAACATGATGCCGACTTTGATCTGACTGATGAAGATATGCGGATTGATGATCAGCTGTATAGCCTGGCACGGACCTTCCCTTATGGCGATTACAACGTAAGTAGCACTGTATCTAGCATTTTAGAGTGCCTTTTTTTGATTTCTTTACTAACTTTATTTTTTTTTCGCTTTTTTTTTTTAAGTATCCTGTGGTGACTGTTCAAGAGCCTATTGTCTACAAGCCAATCATGACCCAGGCCACGACACGCGACCGGACCACTCGTACTTTGCTCGAACAGGAGTATGAGTCCTTTGAGCCCCCATCGCCGACATCCTCGTTTTCATCCGTGTAGAATCTTATGGTTTATTTTTCTTTATTATTACTTTTATACCCTTGATTATATTCCTTTTTTCCTTGTTTTCTATTCAATATTTTTATCACAGTAACATGTAGACTTTTTCTAAAAAGTTGATTTAGTATTTATGGAACGTTGCTATATAATGAAATCTGTTTTTATTCTTGCTTAATTTTCTAAATATAATAAGCATGGATTATACAGCTACTTACTTTTTCCTTTTTCCAAGTATGGAGTGTCGTAACAGAACGAAGTCCGAAATGCTCAACATCTCTCTTGTATTGTCCTGTGCCTTGTTTTATACAGCTTTACCTGTTTTAGAAAATACAGACTGTTTTACTGAAGAAGAATATGAAATTTCATCAGCATGAGCATGGCGTTGTAAGTAATCATTGCGTTGTCCAAAATATCTTGTTTGTCAGTTATAGTATTACTCCTATAAAGACTGATTTTATAAAAACCACTGCCAATACTTGATATGATTTTCTTGTGTATTTCTAATTCAGTTTTGTAAGTTTTTCTACGAGTCACTATCTTGTTAATTTTGACCGCATTTGATTAAGCTACCAGTTACGCTCTCAATATATAAATAATAAAGTTTTCAGGTTTCTTGCAGAAAATGCAGTACTGACCATCAGTAAGTTGAACCCGCCCAGGCCCCCAATGCGGAATTTATCGGGTCTAGCAAAAAGAAAAGTCAGCTACCGTAGTAAGACAAGTTCTCAGTGACTTAGGCATTTTGTACAGCAATAAAGTCTGATGTTCTAGTCAATATAGGTGAGCCGTCAAAAAATGGAATCTCGCGAATATTAAGGTCTTTAGGTGCAAATGCCGAACTCATCTCGATATTCTTTCCCTGACTGGGATTCACGTTGCCAAAAAGATGTCACGCAATGCTACTCGCTACACATTGATATACTTATTAGTGGGATATGAAAATCCTGGTTGTTTCATTTATTTGGACAGCAACGGGTGACTGGAGTTAGCAGGCATGGGACACAACCCTCACCCAAATGATATAAATACCAATAAGTGCTCTAAAGTGTCGGCACAAGTGCTGCTGTCATAATGACAAGTATCATGGTTGCGGGGTTTATTGTTAAGTTACATGGCTATTTTGTGGAAGTACAGTGCGCAACTGTAACTCAGGGCTGTTCGGAAAATTTTCTTGTCTGGGTGGTTGAAGATATCATTAGGCATGATAGTGGAAATTACGTGGAGCAGTACTATCAACAGAGAAAAAAAAATGAGTACCAAAGTAGTCACAAATAAATAATGGCAATAGTAAAATGATGAATTTAAGACTATATATATTTACTTTAGTGTTGGTCATTGGAGCTTAGAGCCTTGAAAATTTGGCAGCCTTTTCCCTAGACCATTGAACACTTTGGTGATTTAAAAAAGATTTATATCTTGGGACTTACTTTGAAGCACATAATCTGGGCTATACAGTGGGTAGGGCAAGGGCTAGAAGCCTCAGGTTATACCTAGTATGTCGCAACATAAAACAATTTCCAAATAAGGAAATCTAATTGAATCGCGTCAGCGCCAAAACACGTCGCGAAAATTGATTTTCCAGGAGCATTTTTTTCATTCTTTTTTTATATTATTTTTTTTTTTTTTTTTTCCGCTACGATTCAAATCTCTTTTGTTTCCCTCTGCTCCTCCTTTTTCTTGTTCTTTCTCACTCTATGTTATTTGGACTTGCGCATTGACTTTAGAGCACATTCACTTACCGTTTTTCATTTCAATTTTTTTCAATTTATTGATTTTTTGCTTGCCTTTTTTTTTTCTTCCTAAATTTGCATTCAATTCATACTACAATGACGGTCAAGGTTTTGCTTACAGCAAAAAACTCAGAGACGAAAGATGACGCATTACTCCAGGAGATTGCTTTCAAACTTGCAAAATCACGAAAGTTCATTGCGGTCACTGGTGCTGGTGTATCATGCAACGCTGGCATTCCAGATTTCCGCTCTGAAGATGGCCTTTACAATATGGTCAAGAAGCAGTACCCAAACGTGGTAGTTAAGGGAAAAGACCTGTTTGATGCAGTGCTATTTTCTAGCCCAGATACAATCCAAGTTTTTTTCACATTTATGGCGCACTTGCGTGACTGCATTCTTAAAGCCCGGTCAACTCAAACACATAAACTGCTCAAGGTACTCAAGGAGAAGAAAAAGCTGCTAAGATGCTACACACAAAACATTGACGGACTTGAGACTCATGAAAACCTATGCACGGGAATAACTCCCAAAAACTGGAAAAAACTGGATGTCATCCAATTGCATGGCGATATCCACAAACTAAAATGCATGCACTGTTCCCAGCTGTTTGACTGGACTGAAGATAGTACGCAAACATGTAAGGATGGTGAGGCCCCCGAGTGCCCAGCTTGCCGTATAGTGCAAGAAGACCGGATGCTTCGTGGCCGGCGCAACACTGGTGTGGGTCGCTTGAAACCCAACATTGTGCTCTATGGCGAGGAACACCCCGACGGAGACCTCATTGGCCGCTGCACCCAATCTGACTTCAAGTCTAAGCCGGACTTTTTGCTGATAGCAGGCACGTCACTCAAGGTAGTGGGAATTCAAAAATTGGTGCGCCAGGCTGCAAAATCAGTCAAGGCCAAGGGAGGTGTAGTGATTTTCGTCAACAAAACAGAAGTGGGCACCAATAGCTGGAAGGATGTGATTGACTACCATATTGAAGCCGACTGCGACGAATGGGTTTCTAACCTCAAAACACGGATTCCGGACTTCTTTGCTATCCAAACATCTATTAAGAAGTTCGCAATGCCAGCTGGCTCCAAAAAGAAATCTCCTGCAGCGCGACTAGTGCCTACTTTAGACACTCCACCTACTACGCCAGTCAAGACTCGCAAGCGACCAGCGGTTTCAGTTCATGATGATGACAAAACCCCCGTTGTAATTGTCGACGATAGTGACCGGGAGGATGAGGTGATGCTGCCAACCCCGTCTCATTTTAGCACTCCTCGCAAGAGCCGCCGTCTTGCAGCCTCCCTTAAAAAGACCCCAAGTTCTGCTATTGAAATTGGACTGCTTACGCCCGAAAAGACCCCTAGCCGAAAGCGCATCCCACTGCAGCCATGGGAGCCGAGCGCTACCAACACAAGAAAGCGTAGCGCAAGCACATTAGCAGCGGAATTCGAGCCGATCAAGCGCACAAGACGCTGATTCCAAGTAAACGTACATGCTCGTTTCATTCCGCTGTTTCCAAAGCTTTCCATTGACTATTTGTAACTCTTATAGACTTTTTTTCTTTATAGCATTATATATACATGTAATTCTTTTTCAACTTGTCTACATGTTTTTTTTTTCTATTCTCGTGTCGCGTTGCCGTGCAACCCCTGCCCTCCCTTAGTCAGCCGTACGAAACTCAATCAAGAAATTTGGCATCGCGTAAACAGGTAATTAAGAATTTTCTGGATTTTCACTGCTTGCACCTTCCTTCTTACACTCCAGACAACCAAAACATAGACTTGCCGCCAGGCCACTAGGATTCAGTTGCCTTTATCGCTCACTACAAGCCAAAAACTTTGCACTTAGTTTTACCTGCACGACTGCTGCTTTTTTTTTTTTTTTTCTTTTTTCTTTTTTTTTTTTTCGATATACTTGTGTTTCTCCTATGGCTCTCAAAATTTTTTTTTTCCGTTTTCTGGCGTTTCATGGTCCAATGCTCTTC